>Ga0209598_10000594_pt1 | contig 29425 bp, 25 predicted proteins | sample M_140807_EF_Meta_FD_187317 | JGI IMG/M metagenome (GOLD analysis project Ga0209598, IMG submission 187317) | Freshwater microbial communities from Lake Montjoie, Canada to study carbon cycling - M_140807_EF_MetaG (SPAdes) (version 2) | ecosystem: Environmental > Aquatic > Freshwater > Lake...
GACAATCTTCACCACTGGAACCGGATGTACGGCCCCAAAGGCTTTTATCAGTACCAGAGCGTGGTGCCTCCTGGCGTTGCGCGCGATGCCACCGGCGCGATGCTTCACGCGATTGCCGAATCCGGCGAAGGGTCTTTTCTCGCTGTGCTCAAGACCTTTGGCAATCGCCGCTCGATCGGAATGCTCGGCTTTCCCGAACCCGGTGCAACGCTGGCGCTTGATTTTCCCAATCGCGGCGATCGGACCTTGTCATTGTTCAAGCGACTCGATGCCATCGTGTGCGAAGCAGGTGGGCGAATCTATCCGGCCAAAGATGCCCGAATGCCCCGCGCGGTTTTTGAATCGGGGTACCCTCGGCTGCCTGAGTTTCTGCCCTTTCGCGACACAGGAATCAGTTCGGCCATGTCGCGACGCCTGATGGGATCCTGATGAGTCAAATGAGCCTGCGAAAAATCGTCATCGTCGGCGGCACCTCCGCCATGGCGCAGCAGTGCGCGCGGCTTTGGGTGCAGGCTGCCCCTACACATCTGGTGCTGGCGGTCCGCAACGCCGCCAGGGCACAAACCGTGGCAGCAGATCTGAAAGTCCGCAGTCCTGGCTCGACGATTGAGGTTATCGAGACCGATTTTCTTGATCCGCAACACATCGCTGCGTTTTCCGAGCAGGTGTCGCGCAGCGGCGTGCCGGATATCGTGCTGATTGCGCATGGGTCACTGCCCGATCAATCGGCCTGCCAGACCGACCTCAACGAGTGTCGCGATGCGCTCGAAGTCAATGGCGTCTCGCCGGTGCTTTTTGCAGAGGCTTTCGCCGGAAAATTGCAGCAAGCCGGCAGAGGTACGCTCGCTCTAATCGGATCAGTGGCTGGCGATCGCGGACGCAAGTCGAACTACGCTTACGGCGCGGCCAAGGGAATGGTCACCCGGTATGCGCAGGGCATGCAGCACCGGCTGGCTGCAACCAACTTGAAGATTGTGCTGATCAAACCGGGGCCCACCGAAACACCGATGACTGCGAAGCTCAGCAGCCAGGGCGTCGCGATGGCCTCTGTTGAAGAAGTCGCGCAAACCATCGTCACCGGCATCGATGCCGGCAAACCGGTGATTTATGCGCCAGCGAAATGGGCGGTGATCATGATGATCATTCGACATCTGCCGCGATTCGTCTTCAACAAGATGAATATTTAGGCTTGGGCTGGGCCCAAGAAACTGCGACCGTGAGAACCGAAAAAATCATCCTCCCCGGCGGTGCAGGGCTGGTCGGCCAAAATCTGGTTGTCCGCCTCAAAGCCCGTGGATTCAGCAATCTGGTTGTGATCGACAAACATCGTCACAACCTGTCGACGCTCGCGTCGATGCATCCGGATATCACGACCGAGTTCGCTGATCTGGCTGAGGCGGGCTCATGGACGCGGCATTTTGATGATGCCGATGTGGTGGTCATGCTACAGGCCCAGATCGGCGGCAACGAGTATCGCGACTTCGAGCGGAACAACCTCGATGCCACGCGACACATTCTCGACTGTATCAGGAAGCGCCCTTCGACCTACCTAGTACACATCAGTTCGTCGGTCGTCGAGTCGGTGGCTGAGGATTTCTACACCAACTCGAAGAAAGGCCAGGAAAAGATGGTGCTGGAGAGCGGCATCAGTTGCCCGATATTGCGCCCCACTCTGATGTTCGGCTGGTTCGATCGAAAGCATCTCGGATGGCTGGCCCGTTTCATGCAAAAAGTGCCGGTGTTTCCGATACCCGGCAAAGGCGATTACATGCGTCAACCGCTTTATGTTGGCGATTTTTGCAATGTGATCATCAGTTGCATCGAATCGCGCAGACCATCGGGCACCTTCAACATTTCGGGCCATGAGCAGATCGATTACATCGACATCATTCGCCAGATTAAGCGTGCAACCGCTTCGCCCACGCCGATAGTTCGCATTCCCTACTCTTTGTTCTATGCCCTGATCTGGACCTGGGGAAAGTTTGATTCGAACCCCCCGTTCACCACACAGCAGCTTGAAGCACTGATCGCGAAAGACGAATTCGAAGTCATAGATTGGCCAGGCATGTTTGGTGTGCCGCTCACGCCATTCAGCAAGGCGGTCGACGAAACCTTCAATGACCCGCGCTACGGCAAGGTCACACTCGAGTTTTGAGATGAGCAAGCGAATCGCGGTATTAGGAGCAGGCCCGATGGGACTGGCTGTCGCCTATCAGCTGGCACAGGACGGTCATCGCCCGGTGCTCTTCGAGGCTGATGACAGGGTCGGCGGCATGACCGCGTGCTTCGATTTCAATGGCCTGATGATCGAACGCTTCTACCATTTTCATTGCATCTCGGATCACGCTTTTTTGCAGATGCTTGATGAACTCGGCCTGCAGCAGAAGATGCGCTGGGTCGAAACGAAAATGGGCTACTGGTATCAGGGGCAATTACAGCCATGGGGCAATCCGGTGGCGCTGCTGACCTTTCGCGGCCTGAGCATGATCGCGAAATTGCGATATGCCTTGCATGCTTTTCTTTGCACCAAACGCACCGACTGGCAGCCGCTCGATCGCCTCGAGGCCACTGCCTGGATTCGTCGTTGGGTCGGCAACGAGGCCTACGACATCCTCTGGCGAAAGCTCTTCGACTACAAATTCTACGACTATGCCGGCAACCTCTCGGCGGCCTGGATCTGGAGCCGAGTGCGCCGTATCGGACGCTCGCGCTATAACCTGTTCAGAGAAAAGCTCGGCTACCTTGAGGGAGGTTCGACAACGCTGCTCAATGGCATGAGGCAGGCAATTGAAAAGGCCGGCGGCGAGATACGGCTGTCCACGCCGGTCAGGAAAGTGGCTATCGCTCTGGGCAAGGTGAGCGGCATCGAGACGGCGGCTGGTTTCGAGGCCTTTGACACCGTCATCAGCACCGTGCCCTTGCCCTTCGTGGAACGACTCATGCCCGATCTGCCGCCTGCATTGCTCGAGCAGTTCCGATCGATGCGCAACATCGCGGTGGTCTGTGTGATCGCCAAGCTGCGCGCATCGGTCACGAATAATTTCTGGCTGAACACCAACGACCCGGAGATGGACATTCCTGGGCTGGTCGAATACTCCAACCTCCGGCCGCTTGATCAGCATGTGGTGTATGTGCCCTTCTACATGCCGGGCGAGCATCCGAAGTTTCAGGACGCGGATGAGGTCTTCATCGACAAGGTCAGGTGTTATCTGATGAAGATCAATCCGGCGCTGACAAATGAAGACTTCATCGATATCCGGGCAAGTCGTTACCGTTATGCTCAACCGATCTGTGAGCCAGGCTTTCTGGATCGGCTGCCGCCGGCAAAGCTGCCGATTAACGGGCTATGGGTGGCTGACACCTCGTACTACTACCCTGAGGACCGAGGCATTTCAGAGAGCATCGGGTTTGGACGAGCGATGGCAAAGGATGCAACAGCGTGACCGGACGGATGATCGACGCCTTCGCATCAAAGCAATTTGTTGGATTTCTGCTCGCCGGCGGGGCGGCTGCAGCGGTCAACTTCGGCTCGCGCATTCTGCTGAACCGATGGATGGATTATTCGGCGGCAATCATTGTGGCCTACCTGATCGGGATGGCAACCGCCTTCGTTTTGGCGCGACTATTTGTCTTCAAACAAAGCACTCAGGGCCTTCATCGATCAGTCGGGTTTTTCGTGCTGATCAACGTTTTTGCGATCTTTCAAACATGGCTGGTCAGCATCATTCTGGCTCGACACTTCCTGCCAGCGCTCGGCGTCAATCGCTTCGTCCCTGAGATCGCCCATGGCATCGGTGTCATGGTTCCGGTGTTTTCCAGCTACCTCGGGCACAAGCGCTGGTCTTTTCGTCAAGTCTGATGAGCTTGCGAACAAGCGGTGCTCTCATCGGCTTTGCGTTGCTCACCGTTGGCTATCTGGTCGCACTGATCTGGGCCGACTCGCGTCATCAGGTCTTCTCGGGACTGCCGAAACTGGCGTCCGTGTTGCCGATGCTGGTTGTCGCATCGGCTATCACATACCTCGTGCGATACCTGAGATGGTATTGGCTGCTGCGTCGTTCCGGACACCCAACGCCCTTTCTGCGAGGCTTTGCCGCGTATCTCAGTGGTTTTGCCTTTACAGCCACGCCGGGCAAAGTAGGTGAGCTCGTACGAATCCGCTATCTCGTGCCAATCGGTGTTCCAGCCGCCCGTGTGGTCGCTGCCTTCATTTTCGAACGCGCCTTCGATCTGATTGCCGTGCTCATGCTTGCATCGCTGGCGATTTCATCGACTCGAACCTTCATCATCTCAACCGTCTTTGTGATTGTCTTTCTGAGTGGCCTTGCACTCGCGTCTGCAAATTTGGCATGGTTTTCAGCAAGAGCACTCGCACTCTCCACGCGAGGTTTCAAACGAACAGCTAAAGTTGTCACTGCGATAAGTGATGGTCTTGAAGGGTGCCGCCTCTGGCTGAATCCAACGGATATCGCCATCTCAGTTGTCCTTGGATTGCTCGCATGGTCGATTGCGAGCCTTGCATTTATTTACCTGCTTGATCGACTCGGCATTAGCCTGCCGTTTTTACAGGCACTGTCGATCTATCCATTGTCGATGCTTGCCGGCGCGGCTTCGATGCTGCCGGGTGGGGTCGGGTCAACTGAAGTCACGATCGTCGGGCTTCTATCGATGCACGATGTGCCGATTGGACTGGCCACGCTCGCAGCGGTTGGTATTCGGCTGTCGTCACTTTGGTTTTCAGTGGTCTGCGGATTTATGTCGCTGCTTGGAATGGAGAGAGCGTTGTTAGCCAACACCGATTAAGTTGTCCATCCCGAACGACCCGAAGATCGCCGATTCGTGCGGGTTTCCAGTCAGATGCGGTGCAAGCAATCTGCAGAGTCTGGAGATAATCGAATCTGGCTCCAGCACATTGCACGAGGGTGTTGATGGGTCCAAAGCCGTAAACGCCCCAGTCCGTAGTTGATCAGGAAGGACTAAGGAAACTCGGGCTTCTTTTCCCCGCCGTAGCTCGGAAAATATCAAGTGAGAAGGCAGAACGATGAATCGTTCCAGATATCAACTGGCCGTCGGCTTAAACCGCACTTTTTCAGGATAGGCATTTGAGCCGCCATCAGTCCAAAACGCACCTCGCGACAGATAGCAACTGGCTGGACCGTCTCTTCAGCCACAACTCCGCGCATTTCAACGTCCTGCTGGTCGCCATTCTGCTGGCCTATGGTTATGAGTTCTTCGGCTTTCATCTGACGATCGACGAGGAGATTCACGCGGACTACCGCGGCTGGATCGTCGAATGGCTCAACCAGGGCAGATGGGGCATGGCCCTGCTCAGCCTGCTCCTGCCGTCGGCGATTGTGCCTGCGGTATCGCCGATCCTGGGCATCGGCCTGACGGCGCTGGCCTGGTGGCTTCTGCTGGCCAAGGTGTTTCGGTTCGGCAATACCGCTGCAACCCTCGCCGTGTCCGCAGCGGTGACCTTTCCCACGCTTGCATTCACCATTACTTTTTCCACACTGGCCTACGGCTTTGGAGTGGGCAATCTGTGTCTGCTGTTCTTTGCCAGCGGCATGATGGGGACGGGCCTCAAATCGCGGGTAATCGCAATCGTCGCCGGTGCGATGGCCATAGCCATCTACCAGACGTTTTTGATACCGCTTGCCCTGCTCTGCCTGGTCGACATCTGCCTGCTGCGCCGCGCAGATATCCGGCGTCAAATTTTGATCGACATCGCACTGCTGCTTGGCGCCGTCCTGGTGTATTCGATCGTCGACAAACTCGCTCGAGGGGCATTCGGTTCGCCGATCAGCTACGTCGGTAGCTTCGTGGATGTAAACGGTCTTGTGCAGCATCCGGCACGAAGGATCGGCGACGGATGGAAGGCACTGCGGCGAATCGTCGGACTGAGCAGCTCCAAATTTGGACTCAATTCCCCCTGGTTCGGCATTCTCACGCTTGTTTCTATCGGAGTCTGCACGCTGAAAGCGTTCCAGACTCATGGATCGGAACGCTGGGCGATGCCCTTGTTCATCGTCTCAGCACTCGCACTCCTGCTGGCGGCGGAAGCCGTTACACCGGGAGGCGCGCCATTGAGATCAGTCTTTTACGTAGCCATGGCCATTTCAATCTTGATCGGCTACGCAACGCAAGCTGACACTCCACGGATGCGGATGTTGCTCGCACTCATTGTCGTTCCAACGGTGATCGGCAATGCGGTCATCACCAATAGCCTGTTCAATGCTTCCGCCATGGCCTATCGCTTTGATCAGCGGCTGGCCACGGAAATTGGCATTGAAATTCGTCGCCTGAGCGGCCCCGCGGGTCCACCGGGCATGATTGAAATCGTGGGTGCCCCGGCTTTTGCGGAAACCAGACTGCTGCATCGACGCGAAACCTTCGGCGCTTCATTTTTCGAATGGGAAGGGGGCAATCCACACCGGGTCGCCTCGCTGTTGCGGCTAGAAGGGTTACAGGTAGTTGCTGCAGATCCTGCGACGCGAGCACGGGCTGCAGAGAAGGCGCTGTCCATGCCCACCTGGCCCGCCCCCGGATCGGTGGCTTTGGATAGCTCGACTATCATTTTGAAGTTTTCTCCCTACACTGACCCTCAAGCAAACGCTTTGTGCGCACAAGGCGTCTCAGCGGTCTGCCGACAGCGTTGAACTTCTGGATCACCCTATGCTCATCACCGACTTGAATGCCCGTGTTCAGGCGTATCGACGCGAAATCGATTCAGCTGCAGCGCGTGTCCTGGACCGCGGATGGTTTGTGCTGGGCCCGGAGGTCGAGGCATTCGAACATGCCTTTGCCCAGTATTGCGGTGTCTTGAATTGCGTCAGTGTGGCCAACGGGACCGACGCGCTCGAGATCGCATTGCGTGCGGTGAATGTGCGGGCTGGCGATCGGGTTGCGACCGTTGCCAATGCGGGGATGTATACGACCACGGCGCTGGTCGCCATCGGCGCCGAGCCGGTGTTCATGGACGTTGACCTGAGCACACGGGTGGTCAGCGTCGATCAGGTGGAGCAGGCTATCGCGACCGGTGTGCGGGCAGTCGTTCTGACCCACTTGTACGGGCAAGCCATTCCCGACCTGGAACGCATCACGGCTAAATGCCGTGCAGCAGGTGTCGCTGTGGTCGAGGACTGCGCACAAGCACACGGCGCCATGCATCAGGGTCGCCGAGTCGGCGGATTCGGTGACGCGGGCTGCTTCAGTTTTTATCCGACCAAGAATCTGGGCGCCCTGGGGGATGGTGGCGCGGTCGTCAGTCAGAACAACGAGATTGCCGAACGGGTCCGGCGACTGCGGCAGTATGGCTGGCGCTCCAAGTACTGCGTTGAAATGCTCGGGGCACGCAACAGTCGGCTGGATGAAATGCAGGCAGCGATCCTGTCGGTCTTTCTGCCGCACCTGGACGTCTGGAATGCGCGCCGACGTGAGATTGCGCGGGCTTATTCAACTCGTATTGAGAATCGTGATGTGATCCACCCGACCATTGGGTCAGATGATTACGTGGCGCACCTCTATGTCGTTCGCTCCTCGAGGCGCGAAGCATTGCGTAGCCACTTGAAGCAGCACGACATCGCGTCGGACGTGCACTACCCGATTCCGGACCATCAACAGCCGGCCATGGGCAGTCAGCATGCAGCATTACGACTGCCCAACACCGAGCGTCTGGCCAATGAGGTGCTGACCCTGCCCTGCTATCCGGAAATGACCACCGCACAGGTCGAACAGGTCATTCGGGCGGTCAACGATTGGGCCACATGAAGTATTCAATTGTCATCCCGGTCTATCGCAACGAGGAATCCATTCCACGCCTACTGGATGCGCTGACCAACGTCTCCAGGTCCCTCGACGAACCGGCTGAAGTGGTGTTCGTTGTGGATGGCAGTCCTGACGGCTCCTATGCATTGCTGAACAAGGCGATTGATTCGCTGGATTTCCCGGCGCAGTTGCTCGCACACTCTCGAAATTTCGGCTCCTATCCGGCGATTCGCAGTGGCCTTGAGGCAGCCAGGGGGCAATTTCTGGGCGTCATGGCCGCTGACCTTCAAGAGCCGCCTGAATTGATGACCGCATTCCTGAGCGCTCTGGCAGCCGATGAATGCGACGTGGCCGTCGGCACCCGGACCGGGCGCAACGATCCTTTCTTCACGCGGCTTTCATCTGGCATCTTCTGGCGGCTTTATCGAAAGTTTGTCGTCAGGGAGATGCCAACCGGCGGCGTGGATGTCTTTGGATGCAACCGGATGTTTCGTGACCAGCTGCTCCGCCTGGAGGAATCCCGCTCATCTCTGATCGCGCTGATCTTCTGGATGGGGTTCAGACGCAAGCTGGTCGGATATGAGCGCCAGGAAAGACAAGAGGGCCGATCGTCCTGGACGTTGAGCAAGCGTATCGATTACATGATGGACAGTGTCTTTGCATTCACGGACCTGCCGATCCGATTGGTGACCCGCATTGGGCTGATGGGCAGTCTTGGCGCCACGGCGCTTGGCGTGGCTGTCGCGACGGCGAAGTTTTCCGGGCTGATCGAGGTGCCCGGCTATGCCGCCACCATGCTGGTCGTTCTGTTCCTGGGCGCCCTCAATCTGCTCGCGCTGGGCTTGGTCGGAACCTATGCCTGGCGAACCTACGAAAACACCAAGCGCAGACCCACAGCCATTGTTGCCATGGCAAGAACCAACGGGAAGGATCACCCATGAGCAACCCTGCCTTTATCCACCCTCTGGCAGACGTTCAATCGAAGCACATCGGCGAGGGCACGCGGGTCTGGCAATTCGTGGTGGTATTGCCCAAGGCACGCATCGGCCGCGATGCCAACATCTGCGCGCACTGCCTAATTGAAAATGACGTCACCATTGGTGACCGCGTTACCGTGAAGTCTGGCGTCCAGGTCTGGGATGGGGTGCACCTGGGTGACGACGTATTCGTAGGCCCGAACGTCACCTTCACCAACGACAAGCATCCGCGCAGTCGGGTGTACCCGGAGTCCTTTTCAAAAACGCTCGTGATGAGCGGAGCGTCCATCGGCGCCAATGCCACCATTTTGCCTGGCGTGACGATCGGCGAGAATGCAATGGTCGGTGCAGGCGCAGTGGTCACGCGCAATGTTCCACCCAATGCCATTGCGGTCGGCAATCCGGCGAAGATCACCGGCTATGTGAACGCGGGAAGTCCGGAGCCGACCGGCTACGCGGCAGCGCCGATACGCGCAATCTCTACCGAGAAAACGACCGTTAGAGGCGTGACCCGGCATACGCTTCGCGAAGTCCCGGACATGCGCGGAAGCCTGACTGCCGGCGAATTCGAGCGCGAAATTCCGTTCGTACCAAAGCGCTATTTTCTGGTCTACGACGTGCCCACGGCAGAGACCCGCGGCGAGCATGCCCATATCGCCTGCCATCAGTTTCTGATTGCAGTGAAAGGGAGTGTGCATGTGGTGGCCGACGATGGTAGCGTGCGCGAGGAATTCATTCTGAGCAGGAAAAACGAGGGCATCTACCTGCCGCCCATGGTCTGGGGCATTCAGTACCGCTACTCCTCGGATGCGGTGCTGCTGGTGTTTGCCTCGCACCACTATGACCCGGATGACTACATCCGGAACTATTCGGATTTCCGCAATCGGGTCGCATCTGCAGGGACAAGCACCTGAATAATCGAATGTCGAGAACGCAGCTGGCCTTCCTCATCGGAGGCGGGCTGAACACCGCACTTTCATACGGCGTCTATCTGTTGCTGGTTCGTTTTGTCGATTATCAGGCTGCCTATCTGATTGCATATATCGCCGGTATTTTTTCTTCTTACTGGATCAATTCGGTCTTCGTTTTTCGAACGCCGATGACTCTCAGTGGACTGTTGAAATTTCCTCTGGTGTATGTGTTTCAGTACGTCGCTTCGGCGCTGTTGCTCTGGCTCCTGGTCAAGCAGTTCGGCATGAATCAAACCTTCGCGCCCCTGCTAGTGACAGGAACCCTGCTCCCCTTCACCTTTCTTCTGAGCCGATTCATCTTGCGTCAGGATTCGGCAAGGCCGCACGGATGAACCTGGGTGGACCGTCGGTCGAGAGCACAGACATGCAGCCCGCAACCCCATGCGATGCAGTCATCGTCAACTACAACGCGGGCGAATTGCTTGGACGATGTGTGGGCGCACTCGGCGAGGTTCAGGCGATGGGACGGATCATTGTCTCGGACAACGGATCCAATGATGCAAGCCTCAAAGCTCTTCCTTCGAACCGAACCGTCGCTGAAAAGATCGTCCTTCGGTTAAACCACGCCAACCTCGGCTTCGGCCGAGCCTGCAACATCGGCTACACCCTCACCCAGGCCCCCTACCTCCTCTTCATCAACCCCGACTGCATCGTTCAACCCGACAGCGTCGAGCGCCTGATCACTGTACTCGAGCAGCATCCAGACATGGGAATGGTCGGCCCCATGATCCTGAACCCCGACGGTAGCGAGCAGGTCGGTGCGCGGCGCACCACGCCCACCCCGGGGCGGGCCTTCATCAAGGCCTTCGGCCTGTCACGCGCGGCCGCTGCATTGCCCGGTCTGTTCAAGGACTTCAACCTTCAGAATGAACCGGTGCCCACCCAGCCTACCGATGTCGACGCCATCTCAGGTGCCTGCATGCTGGTCAGGCGAACGGCGATCGACCAAGTGGGCCTCTTTGATGAGGGCTATTTCATGCACTGCGAGGATCTGGACTGGTGCATGCGATTCAGATTGGCGGGCTGGCGTGTGGTGTTCGTGCCCGATGCGGTGGTCATGCATGAAAAAGGCGTCAGCAGTCGGTCGCGCCCGGTATTCGTGGAGTGGCACAAGCATCGCGGCATGGCGCGTTATTACCGCAAATTTTTTTCCAGTCGCTACCCGCTCATCCTGATGCCCTTTGTCATGCTGGCCATTTGGGCGCGCTTTGGCGCGGTGGCCCTTCGGCACCTGAGTCGGCGGCTAATGGGTGTACTTAGCAGCCCGGGCGCTGCCCGTGGCTAATGCGCAGCCGATGACACCGATCACGCACGCTTTGTTGGCCACCGCTATTGCAGCCATGGCGATCGCCGTGATTCTGCGCAGCCCGCTGGCCCGCCGCGGCCTTGATCAACCCAACGAGCGCTCGATGCACACCCGAGCCGTACCGCGCACTGGCGGACTCGGCGTCCTGGCTGGCCTGTCGGTGTCGATGCTCATCCTTGCCAAGCCGCTGCCGATTTCAATCTGGGCTGCGCTGGTGATAGTGGTCGCGATCTCCCTGCTCGACGACTTTCGCGGGCTCTCGCCACTGACCCGGCTGCCCCTTCACTTAGTCGCAGCCGCGCTGGTCACTCACTTTGGTTTGGCTGATGCGGGATGGACCGTTCTGGTGCTCACCACCTTGGCGATCGCCTGGATGATCAATCTGTACAACTTCATGGACGGGTCTGATGGACTGGCTGGAGGGCAGGCGGTTTTCGGGTTTGGCACCCTGGCGATCGCAGCATGGCTCGGTCAGGATTTCGGCCTTGCGTGCGCCTGCGCTGCCATTGCTGGTGCAGCTGCCGGCTTCCTGATCTTCAACCTGCCGCCTGCCCGGATTTTCATGGGTGATGCCGGTTCGACATCGCTGGGCCTGTTGGCAGGGGCAATTGGCGTCTTAGGGGTCGCTCGAAATCTCTGGTCACCCATCGTCCCGATCCTTGCGTTTTTCCCCTTCGTTTTCGACGCTTCGGCAACGCTGCTCGATCGCCTGTGGCGCCGCCAGCGCGTCTGGAAAGCTCACCGGGAGCATGCCTATCAACGACTCAACCTGGGCGGCTGGGGCCATCGCAAGACTGCGCTGGCTTACTTCGCCTGGATGGCTGTCAGTGGGACGCTTGCGATCGCAAGCTTAGGAGCGCACCCCGAGCCAACCTTTCTGCTCTTTATGACGATGGCGAGCGCTGCGCTTTACGGTATCGTTCGCATCAGACGGCCGTTGCAGTGCAACATTAGCCAGAAATAATTCTTTCTCTCACCGCCCATCATTCCTTTCGACGCCGTTGCGACGCATCGCCTTAGGCCCCCAGACTCTGGTCGCCATCGCCTTCGACACACTGGTCGCGGTCGGTGCGTGGTCGCTCGCCTTCGTTGCGCGCTACCAGTTCTCGGTCCTGCCTGAACAGCTCTATCTGCTCTACGCGACCTTGCCGGTGGTGGTCGCAGTCGAGGTGGCCTGCTTCATCTACTTCGGCCTGTATCGGGGCATCTGGCGCTATGCCTCCATGTATGACGTCAAGCGCATCGTCACCGCAGTGGGCGCGGCGGCAGTGATCGTGCCGATCCTGTTCCTGCTGTGGCGCCATGGCCTGGGCATCCCGCGCGTGCTGTACTTCATCAACCCCTTGCTGCTCATTCTGTTCATGGGCGGCGGGCGCATCCTGTACCGCTGGTTCAAGGAGCATCGCCAGTTCAGTGAACTGCGCCGCCAGGGCCGTCCAGTGCTGTTGATGGGCGCAGGAGACGGCGCACGTCGCCTCCTGCTGGAGCTCGAACGCAGCCCCTCCTGGCAGGTGATCGGACTGCTTGACGACAACCCGTCGAAAGTCGGCCGCGACATCGCAGGCTGCGTGGTGATGGGCACCTGGGACCAGGTGATGGGCATTGCCCGTCGCACCGATTCTCGCCATGTCATCTTCGCCACCCCGGGCGCCAATGCGCAGCAACGTCGACGTGCATTCGACCTGTGCGAGAAAGCAGGCTTGGAACTCATGGTCGTGCCAGACCTCGATCAGATGATCGGCAGCCCCAAGCGCATGTCCGAGATCCGACACATCGAACTTGATGACCTGCTAGGTCGCGATGAGGTGAATCTGGACACCAGCGGACTGAGCCGTCAGCTGGGGGGCAAGATCGTGATGGTCACCGGAGCCGGCGGGTCGATCGGGTCGGAGCTCTGCCGCCAGATCGCTCGGTTTTCGCCCCAAGCTGTCGTGCTCTTCGAGCTCAACGAATTTGCGCTCTATCAGATTGCCGAAAGTCTCGAGCGGCTGCATCCGGAACTGCGAATCTGGCCGGTGGTGGGCGATATCAAGGAACACCGCAGGCTGGTCGAAGTCTTCGAGCGATTCAAGCCGACCGTCGTCTTTCACGCCGCGGCCTACAAGCATGTGCCGATGCTGGAAGAGCTCAACAGCTGGGAGGCGGTGCGCAACAACACGATCGGCACCCGCCTGGTGGCAGAGACCTGTGCGGCACACAAGGTCGAGAAGCTGGTGTTCGTCTCCACCGACAAAGCGGTCAATCCGACCAATGTCATGGGGGCCACCAAGCGCCTCGCCGAACTCATGCTGCAGCGGATTCACCTGCGCACCGGCCTGCCGGTGGTCATGGTGCGCTTTGGAAATGTGCTGGGCTCAAGCGGCAGCGTCATCCCCAAGTTTCGCGAACAGATCGCGCGCGGTGGGCCGATCACCGTCACCCACCCCGAAATCACCCGCTATTTCATGTCGATCACCGAAGCCGCGCAGCTCGTGCTGCAGGCCGGCCAGATGGGCGAAGGCAACGAAATTTTCGTGCTGGAAATGGGCGCACCGATGCGCATCGCCGATCTCGCGCGAGACATGATCAGGCTGTCGGGCTTTACCGAGGACGACATCGGCATCCAGTACACCGGCCTGCGTCCGGGCGAAAAGCTCTTCGAAGAATTGCTGGCCAGCGACGAGACCACACTGCCTACACGACACCCGAAACTGCGGATCTCGCGCACGACCGACCCGGTGTCAGGCGAGTGGGAGTCGGCGGTGAGCAACTGGCTGGAATCGCGCAAGTCCATGAGCGACTCGCAGGTGCGCGGCTGGTTGCGCCGCTTTGTGCCGGAATATGCGCCACCTGCCGATCTGGAGGTGATCGATCCGAACGGCGCGCGGATCGTACCGGCCGCACAGGACGAGCCGGTGAAGCTGGTGCTGGTGGCTGGCGGCAGCGAACAGGTGTCACCCAATCGTGGCACCATAGCGCCCCTCAAGCCCCGTCCCGAGTCCGACGCCACTTAGAGCATCGCATCCTCGGGGCTGGGCGCCGATTCAACGCCGCCTCGTCATGACTCTTGCCATTGGCGACCTGCAAGGTTGCAACGCGCGCTTGGGTGCGCTTCTCAAACGAGCTGATCCCTGGACTGACCGCAGACTGTGGTTTGCCGGCGATCTGGTCAATCGTGGACCGCATTCGCTCGAGTCGCTTCGCCGCGTCCGTGATTTCGGCAGTCGGGCGATCGCCGTGCTGGGCAATCACGACCTGCACCTGCTCGCCACCGCGGTGAAGGTTCGAAAATCCCATCGAAGTGACACCCTGGACTCGATCCTGGCGGCGCCCGATCGCGTGGAACTGCTCGACTGGGTGCGCAGCCGTCCCCTGGCGCATTTCGACAATGGGCATCTGATGGTCCATGCCGGCGTATTCCCTGACTGGAATGTCGAGCAGACCCTGCTGCTGGCCGGTGAGGTTGAAAAGGTCCTGCGCGGGCCCCACTGGGTCGATTTTCTGAGCGTGATGTACGGCAACACGCCTGACCGGTGGGATGAGACGCTCAGTGGCGATGACCGTCTGCGGGCGATCGTCAATGCGTTCACCCGGATGCGGTATCTGGACTCCAAGGGCCGGATGAATTTCACAGAGAAAGAAAGCGCCGATCGCCCGCCCGCCGGACTGATCCCCTGGTTCGACGCGCCGGGTCGACGCACGGCGGATGTCACGGTGATCTTCGGGCACTGGTCGACGCTGGGTCTGCTGATGCGCCCCAATCTAATCGGGCTGGATACCGGTTGCGTCTGGGGTGGCGCATTGACTGCGGTGAGGCTTCAGGACCGCGAGGTCTTTCAGGTGCGCTGCCCGCGCTCCCGGGATCCGGCCGCGCATTAAGCGAGGCGTGTGTCGCGGAAATTGGGGTCTGACCCCAATTAATTTCAGCCGGCGCGGGCGCGCTGCAGGGCCTCGGGCGTTTCGTCGTCGAGTTCAAGGCCCAGACGCTCGCTGATCGCGTGGCGAGCGCGGCGCACAGCCTCCTGGCGGGTCATCCGGGGCGCAGGCTCGATCGCCGGCAGTACATGCACCTCCACAATCAGCCGCGGATGCCCGGTCACCTGCCACAACGACTGCATGAAGGTCGTGTCGCCGACATACATCGCGGCGTGGCTGGGCTCGCCGTCAGGATCGAGATAGCGCAAACCCACCGGCACCATCGGTGAACCGGTGTTGAGCGCCGACTGCACCAGATTGCCGTGGAACGGCAACAAGCGTCGGCCATCGCTGGTCGTGCCCTCAGGGAATACCGCGGCGCGCATCCCGGCACTGAGTTTTTCGCCCATGGCCTGAATCACGCCATGCACCGCATGACGACGCCCTCGCTCGATAAAGACCGTGCCGGCACGACCCACCAGCGTACCGGCCAGCGGCCAGGACGCGATCTCGGCCTTGGCCGCAAACGAGGCCGGCGCCAGGCTGTCGATGGCAAAGATGTCGAGCCAGGAGATGTGGTTGGACAGCAGCAGGCGTCCCTGACCGATGCCGTGCTGCCCGCGCATGGCTGACAGCGGCTGTGCACCAGGGGCGGCTTTCTCCCGAACCACCGCGCCGCAACTGCGCATCAGCATCCGTGACCAGCGCGCAATCAGCCATTCACGGCGTGCGTCGCTCACCAATGGGAAGACACAAAAGACCGTGAACAGGCCGCCGAGGAGTAAGGCGATCAGTGCGGGGATTCGGTAGAGGCGGCGCATCAGAAAGGGGCGGCGATAAGCCCGGTCTGAATCGCGTTCAGGAATGCTCTTGATTGCGAGACCAGTTCCTGCACGTCCGAGACTTCTACAACCTCAAGCTGGTAGTCCGCAATCAAGCGAAATTCCTCCGCTCGCTTCAAAATTCGACCCATTTCACTGGAGACCAATCCAGTCTTGACCAACTCCTGACTGAAGGAGCTGATTAAACCGCGGTGAGTCCTGCCAATCGAGGCCATGTCGCTACCAGTCCTGCTGACAAGCGCTGCGCGGGCCGCGGCGAAAACGGCGTAGTAGGCCCGGTTGCAGGCGCCCTCGAGGTCGCCCAAGGCGAGCAATGCCTCGGCTGACGAGATTGCGCGAAAAGCTTTGGTCATCAAGGCCTGAGGTTCGTGCAAACCATTCAAAGCCGAACCCCTTCGGATGCGATATTTCGAAGCAATGCCGGGTTGGCGTAACCCTCAGGATGCTCCCATTCATCACGCCAAATCGGCAGAGGCGAAATATTGATTCCTGTCTCGAGCAGCACATCGAAGGCGACATCGGACATATCAAGCTTCGTCAAGAGAAATCGCTGATGCGGTCCCTCGATCAGGACAGCAACATCTGCATCACTGTCAGGTCGATGAGCGCCACGCGCACGACTGCCATACACGATCACCTCTGCGATCGCATAGCGCGGTGAGATCAATCGCACGAACCGGCGGACCGCGTCCTCGGTCTGCTTGTCCAGTGAATTCAACATACCGCGTCAGCCAACAATCTTAATTGGGGTCTGACCCCAATTAATTTCCATTGCCACGCGCCCACCCACGATCGTGGTGCTGACGCGCCCCAGCACCTCGCGGTGCGCAAAGGGCGTGTGATGCCCCTGGCTGCGCAGCGTGGTCGGCGAAACCACCCAGGGCGCGTGCGGATCGAATACACAGACATCGGCCGGCGCACCCACGGCAAGCGTTCCGCCTGCGCAGCCGGCAATCCGCGCCGGCTCGGTGGTGACCCGCGCCAGCGCGGTGGCCAGCGGCACCCCGCTACGCTTGGCCCAGGCCAAGGTGAGCGGCAACAACAGCTCCAGACCGGTCACACCGGGCTCCGCCTCGCCGAATGGCAGCAGCTTCGCGTCATCGTCGACCGGGGTGTGATCAGAGCAAACCGCATCGATCGTGCCGTCGGCCACCGCCTGCGCCAGCGCCTCGCGATCGCGTTGCGCACGAAACGGCGGCACCACCCGATACGATGAATCGAAATAGCCGATATCCACATCGACCAGATGCAGGTGATGAACCGCCACATCAGCGGTCACCGGCAAGCCCTCGCGCCGTGCCGCGCGCACCAGCTCGACCCCGGCAGCAGATGACAGCCGGCACAGATGCACCCGACAGCCATTGCTGCGAATCAGCTCGAACAAGGTGTGCAGCGCCACCGTCTCGGCAATCACCGGCACGCCCGACAGACCCAGGCGCCCGGAGACCGGCCCGCTGTGCGCCACCCCGCCCCGCGACAGATACGCATCCTGCGGCTGCAACCAGACCGTGAAACCGAAGCTGCGTGCATATTGCATGGCCCGCGACAGCACCTGGGTATCAACCAGGGCTTCATTGGCCTGCGAAAAGCCCACGCATCCTGCCTCTGCCAACTCGGCCATCTCGGTCAGTATCTCTCCCTTCAAACCGATCGTGAGTGCACCCAAGGGATACAGATGGGCCTGATCCAGGCTGTGGGCACGGTGCTTGAGCATTTCGACCAGTCCCGGCTCATCGAGCACCGGGTCGGTGTCTGGTGGACAGACGATGCCGGTCACACCTCCGGCGAGCGCCGCCTGCATCTCCGACTCCAGCGTCGCCTTGTATTCGAATCCGGGCTCACGCAGCCGTGCAGACAGGTCGATCAGCCCCGGGCTGACGATCTGCCGCGTTGCATCGATCCGCCGATCTGCCTGGAAGCCATCAGGCGCCTCACCGACCGCAGCAATGCGGCCATCGGCCAGATGCAGATCGGCCACCCGATCCAGGCCGGTGGACGCGTCAATCAGATGCCCGCCTGCAATCGTGAGTTTCATCGTGTGCCCGCCAGAATGCTCATCACCGCCATGCGAATCGCGATGCCGAAGGTGACCTGCGACAGAATCACCGACTGCGCGCCATCGGCCACCGCGGAATCGATCTCGACCCCGCGGTTCATCGGCCCCGGGTGCATCACGATCGCATCCGGCTTGGCCAGCGCCAGCTTTTCGGGCGTGAGGCCGTAATGCTTGAAGAACTCCTGAGCCGATGGCAACAGCGCGCCCCGCATCCGCTCGTTCTGAAGCCTCAGCATCATGATCACATCGACATCCTTAAGGCCTGCCTTCATGTCGGTGAAGACCCGCACACCCATTTGTTCGAGACCCGGGGGCAGCAGGGTCAGCGGCCCGATCGCCCGCACCTCGGGCACACCCAATGTGGTGAGCGCATGGATGTCGCTGCGCGCCACGCGTGAATGAAGAATGTCGCCGACCACCGCCACGCGCAGCTGCGTCAGATCCTTCTTGAAATGGCGGATGGTGTACATGTCGAGCAGCCCCTGCGTGGGGTGCGCATGACGCCCATCGCCAGCATTGATCACATGCAAGCCCGGGCCGACATGCTGCGCAATCATGTAGGGCGCGCCGCTTTGCGAATGCCGCACCACGAACATGTCGGCATTCATCGCAGCCAGGTTGTCGATGGTGTCGAGCAGCGACTCACCCTTGGATGTTGACGACGAGCGCACATCCAGATTGACCACGTCTGCAGACAAGCGGGTGGCGGCGATCTCGAAGGTGGTCCGGGTGCGGGTGCTGTTTTCGAAAAACAGATTGAAGACCGATTTACCACGCAGCAGCGGTACCTTCTTGACCGCCCGATCACTGACCTCCAGAAACGACGACGCGGTGTCCAGGATGTGGGTGATCAGATCGCGCGGCAGGCCTTCAATCGAGAGGAGATGGCGCAGTTCGCCATGCTCATTGAGCTGCGGATGTCGCATTCAGCGAACCTCCAGCGTCAGTTCGAAGCGGCCATCTTCTTCGCGTTTGAGCCGCATCGACTGCCCGGCAATCAGCTCGGTACGAAGGCCTGCCAGCGCGGCATGCACCGGCAATTGACGCCCTCCTCGGTCGACCAGCACCGCGAGTTCAACCGAACGCGGCCGCCCGTAGTCGAAGAGTTCATTGATCGCAGCGCGCACCGTGCGTCCAGTGAAAAGCACATCGTCGATCAGCAGGATGTCGGCGTCATCGACCGTGAAATCGATCGAAGTCTTGCCGGCCTCACCGCGGGTGCGTAAACCCCGTGCTGAATAGTCGTCGCGGTGAAAGGCGCTCGACAAAAATCCGAGCGGGGCGTCGGGGCACAGATCACGATGCAAGCGCTGGGCGACCCAGGCGCCTCCTGTGTGGATCCCCACGATGGCCACGCTGCCGGGCGCACAGGCGGCCAGCCGTGCAGCCACGATGGTTTTCAGATTCGCATAGACCGCCTCGGCATCCGGTGCGACAAGCACCGGGCTCTGAGCGGGTTGGGGCGATTGGGGCATGGTCATGCTGTGAGCCTGCAAAAAATGGGGCGCTTCGATTGCCGGTTCAGTCACCGCAGGCGGCTGCCCGATCAGCGGCGCGCCCGCTTGTCAGGACCGGGGACCCAGACCGCCGAGGTATTGCTCAAGAATGACTGCGGCCGCCACTGCGTCATCTTCGCGAGGCCTGCGGCTTCTTTGCATCGATTGAGCCCGATCCTCGATGATAGCCTGCGCCTCGCGGCTCGAAAAACGCTCGTCGACGGTCTCGACCGGCAGGCTGAACCGTCCGCGCAATTGGTTGCAAAAGCGCTGCGCACGCCGTGTGGTGTCGCTCTCGGTGCCGTCTTCGTTCAGTGGCAGCCCAACCACCAGTCGCTGCGGCTGCCAGGTCCGGATGAGGCCTTCGATGTGAGTGAAGCGCTGAAGCTCGGGTGTGCTGTCGAAGACCTCGAGTGCGCGAGCGGTTCCGGTCAGTGTGTTGCCAAGCGCCACACCGATGCGGCGAACACCGAAATCGAAGGCGAGCAGCGTCTCATCAGGCATGTCCGGCCGACGACGACAGGAAGGCTGGGTCGATCCCCAATAGGCCGAAGGCACGGTTGAGCTTGCGGTCAACGGGGGTCTCGAAGATCACCTGCGGGTCCGCCTCGACGGTGAGCCAGGCATTGCGGGCAATCTCATCTTCCAGCTGCCCGGGGCCCCAACCGGAGTAGCCCAGCGTGACCAGCAAGCGCTCCGGGCCGGTGCCGCAGGCCACTGCTTCCAGGACATCCTTGGAAGAGGTCAGGCCCAGCGAATCGTTGATCGACACCGTCGAGCTCCAGGCGCCGAGCGGCTGATGCAGCACGAAACCCCGGTCAGTTTGCACCGGGCCGCCGAAGAACACCGGCAATGCACCCATCGGTGCGATTTCGAGCTTGAGGTCGATGCGCTCGAAGAGCGACTTCAGGTCGAGTTCCATCGGTCGATTGATCACCAGGCCCAATGCGCCCTTGGGGCTGTGCTCGGCCACGAACACCACCGCGCCACCAAAGCTGGAGTCGGCCATCCCTGGCATGGCCAGCAGGAAATGGTTGGTCAGGTTGCTTGCTTCGGCTGCGCTCATCGTTCGATTGTAAAGGCCCCCCTGTGGCGGCACAATCGCGCTGCGCTCACGCCCTCCCCCCGCCTTGCAGGCCACTGCCCCTTGAACACACCCCCATTCGAAATCGGCCTGGTCTGGTTCAGACGCGACCTGCGCCTCGATGATCACGCCGCCCTGCACGCCGCCTTGAGCACTTGCCAGCGGGTCTATTGCGCGTTCATCTTCGATCGGGACATCCTCGATGCGCTGCCCGATCGCAGCGACCGCCGCGTCGAATTCATCCAGATGTCCCTGGTCGAGCTCGATAGCCGGCTGCGTGAAGTGGGCAGCGGGCTGATCGTTGCTCACGATCGGGGCGCACCGGCCATCGCCGCGCTGGCCGCGCGGCTTCAGGCCGATGCGGTGTTCGCTGCGCGCGACTACGAACCGCAGGCGGTCGTGCGGGATGCACTTGCGCAGGAACTACTTGTCGCGGCTGGGCGCGAGCTGCGGCTCGTGAAAGATCAGGTGGTCTTCGAAACCGACGAGGTGCTGACCGCATCGGGCACGCCGTTTTCAGTGTTCACGCCCTATCGGAATGCCTGGCAGCGCAGGCTCACGCAGGACGAATCCGTGCTCGATTCGCAAGGCCGGTGGCCGCTTGCGCCCAGCGCGCAAGGCCGACTGGCCCAAGCGCCGGCTGCGTTGCGTCAAGCGCAGGATTGTCCAGAGGAGCAGCCCCTCGGGTCAGAGCCGATCAACGGTGTGCCGTCGCTTTCCGCCATCGGATTTTCGCGCACCAACCTGCTCGATCTGGGGGTCAAGCCCGGCGCATCGGGTGCGGCCGCACTGCTCGCGGATTTTCTCGAGCGCATCGGCCGATATCGGGATGCACGCGACTTTCCGGGTGTTCGCGGGCCCTCCTATCTTTCGGTGCATTTGCGCTTCGGAACGATATCGATTCGCACATTGGCGCGCCAGGCATGGCAGCTCCTGCAGAGCGATCCGCAGGCCGCGCCAGGCGCGCAAACCTGGCTCGCGGAGCTGATCTGGCGCGAGTTCTACTTCCAGATCCTGCATCACCATCCGCGGGTCGCTGATCGCGCTTTCAGGCCCGAATACGACACCATCGAATGGGAATCGGGCCCGCAGGCAGACGCCCTGTTTGCCGCATTCTGCGAGGGGCGCACCGGCTACCCACTGGTCGATGCGGCCATTGCTCAGATCCGGTCGAGCGGCTACATGCACAACCGCCTGCGGATGGTGGTGGCGTCCTTTCTGTGCAAGGACCTCGGCATCGACTGGCGACGCGGCGAGCGCTGGTTTGCCGACACACTGATCGACTTCGACCTCGCGGCCAACAGCGGCGGATGGCAGTGGGCCTCGTCCAGCGGCTGCGATGCGCAGCCTTACTTCCGGATCTTCAACCCGATCACGCAGTCGCAGAAATTCGATCCGAAGGGTACGTTCATTCGCCGCTACCTGCCGCAACTCGCAGCGCTGTCGGACAAGCAGATCCATGCGCCCTGGGAGCTGTCAGCGGCTGATCAAGCCCGGCTGGGCGTGGTGATCGGGCGCGACTACCCTGCACCGCTGGTCGATCATGCGCAGGCACGCGCCCGAACCCTGGAGCGCTATGGCGTGGTGAAGTCGCGCAAGGCCTGAACCCTTTGAATCAGGTCGATGCCTTGCCGCGGGCAGCGAGCTGGCGCACTTTCTCGAGCAATTCGATTTCGTCGAAGGGTTTGCCCAGGAAGGCGTCCACACCGAGCCGAGCCGCCTGATCGCGGTGCTTATCGGCTGTGCGCGAGGAGATCATGACCAGTGGAATGCCGCGCAAGCGCTCGTCGTTGCGCAACCGCCCGGCGAGCTCGAAGCCATCCATGCGAGGCATCTCGATGTCGAGCAGCATCACATCGGGCACGCTGTCCTGAACCTGGCGTAAGGCGTCGAGCCCGTCGCGCGCCAGCATCACCTGATAGCCCTCGCGCACCAGCAGCCGCTGGGTCACCTTGCGCACGGTCACCGAGTCATCGACCACCATCACGGTGGGCACGATATCGACTTTCAAGGGTGCAAAGCCTGCGGTGTCGCCCTGACCCGCCGGCTTGCCGCGACCGGTCGCGGCGATCTGGACCGGATCGAGAATCAGCACGATGTCGCCATTGCCCAGCACCGTGGCGCCGGCCATGCCGGTCAAACGGGCCAGTTGAGGTCCGACATGCTTGACCACGACCTCCTGGCTCGGCGCCACATGATCGACATGCAGTGCGATGCGCTGATGGCCGGATCGCAACAGCACCACTGGCGAATAGCGTTGCGCCAGCGGACGAGCATCGCGCAACTCGAGCAGGCTGCCCAGGAAATACAGTGGCACCGCCTCGCCCTGCCAATCGATGCCGTGCTGCTCGTAGGCCGACGCCAGCGCCTCGGGTTTGATCTGCATGACCTGCTCGATCAGACCGGAAGCCACGGCGATGCGGGTCGAACCAACGGTCAGCAGCACAATTTGCGTTACCGCCAACGACACCGGCAGGTGGACGGTGAATCGGGTGCCCTGGCCCGGCGTGGCATCGAGATCGATGCGCCCGCCCATCGCGGCTACTTCGGCGCGCACGACATCCATGCCGACGCCACGTCCTGCCAGCGCGGTGACTTCGGTGGCGGTCGAAAAGCCCGGCATGAAGATCAATTGCGACAGCTCGCGGTCAGCCAGTTGGGCTTCGGGTGCGATCAGTCCGCGTTCGATCGCGCGCGCCCGAATGCGGGGCAGATCCAGCCCTGCGCCGTCGTCGGACAGTCCGATCACCACACCATTGCTGTCCTGCCTGACGCGCAGCACAATCTCGCCGGCCTCGGCCTTGCCAAGCGCTGTGCGCTGGCTGCGCGACTCGATGCCATGGGCCACCGCATTGCGCAGCAGATGCTCGATCGGGCCAGCCATGCGCTCAAGCACACTGCGGTCGATCTCAGTGTCTGCGCCCTCGAGCTCCAGATTGACCCGCTTGTCGAGTTCCTTGGCGGCCTGACGCACGACGCGATAGAGCCGATCAGAGACGCTGCCAAAGCGCACCATGCGAATTCGCATCAGGTCATGCTGCAGTTCACGCGTGACCTGAGTCTGTCGGGCCAGATCGCGCGCGGCATCGTCCAGGCCACGCAGGGCATTCTGGTGCACGGTCGCCACGTCACTGACCGACTCGGCCAGCAGCCGGGTGAGCTCCTGAAAGCGGGTGTATCGATCGAACTCAAGCGGATCGAACTGGGTGTCGGCCTCGCGCTCGCTGGCAATACGCGCCTGAATCTGGGTGTCGGCTGCGAGTTCGATTTCGCGCAGCTGGCTGCGCAAACGGATCACGTTCTCAGCCAGCTCGCCCAGCGACTGACGAATGCCGGTCAGCTCATTGTCCAGTCGCGACCGCGCAATCGACACTTCGCCGGCTTCATTCACCAGCCGATCAAGCAGATCGGCGCGAACACGGATCAGGGTCGGTGCAACGCTTTGCGCCGAGTCGGCCGTGGCCAGCGCTTCGGGCAGCTCGATCACGGACGACTCGTCCGCATCGATCGACGACTGAACGGGCGTGACCGGCAGATCGACCGCCAGATGCGGGTCGCGGATGGCCTCATACAGCGCCAGCACCTGGTCGTGACGGCCGATCAGCTCGTCGACCAGAGATCTCGAATCGGCGAGCCCCACACCGGACGATTCGATGCGGGTCTCCATCTCGTGAACCGCCTCGCCCAGGCGCATGGCACCGGCCATGCGGGCACTGCCCTTGACGGTGTGCAGATGGCGCATCAATGCAGCAGGTGCCGGGCTTCCCTGCGGCATCAGACTCCATTCACGCAATGCCTCACCAATCTGCGGCAGCAACTCGTCGGCTTCTTCGACGAACACTGGCAGCAGATCCGCGTCGATTTCGTCGAGCAGAACAGGCGCCGCACTCTCCAGCGGGTCATCGTCTTGCGTCGGGGCCGAAAGATGTTCAGGCTCGACCAGCTCGGTGTCGGCGAGCAGGCGGATCGATCTCCAGCGGTCTGCCAGGGCATCGGCATGCTCGCGAAGCACCGCATCAGGTGCTGGGTCCGAGCCTGCAGCAAACTGATGCAGCACCGCACGCAAGCGATCCAGTACCCGCCCGAAGTCGTCGACATCGAGCGGCGACAAGGCCAAGCCACTGCCGATCTGGGCTTCGATGAAGGACTCGAGCGATCGCGCCGCAGCCTGAACGCTTGAAAGGCCCACGATGCGCGAACTGCCTGCCAGCGAGTGCGCAGCGCGCAGTGCCTCGCTCGAAGCGATGGCTGCAGGTGTCTCGCACCAGCGGCCATGAGCCGTGCCCAGTACGTCGAGCAGCTGGTCGGCTTCATCGAGGAAAATGCGGTAGAGCGAAGCGCTCAGTTCACGATCGCCGATTCGGACCAAATCCGCCACCGGCTCGTCGATCACCAACTCGTCCAGGGTCGATTCGAACGGATCGGTCGACTCGCCGCCCGCCAGCGGAAGCTGCAAATCAAGCTCGCTGAGCTTGATGAGCCCGGCTGCATCGAAGCGCTCATCAAGCAATGGCTCAGGCGGCAGCTCGATCGTGACCGCATCGACCTGCAATGACTCGCCGCGCAAGGCTGCGGCCGTTTCAAGCAGGTCCTGAACCTCGAGGGCTGCATGCAGGTCGCGGCGCAGAAGGATGGTCCATTGCGACAGCCTGCGCTGGGCATCACCCATCAGCTCAACGAGCGCGGCGCTCGCCGGATAGCCGTTCGACAGCCAGACATTGAGCGTCTGCTCCAGCGCCCAGGCGAGATCACCGAAGGCATTCAAGCCGACCATGCGACTCGAACCCTTGAGCGTGTGAAAGCCTCGACGCACAGTGACCAGAGCATCCAGATCGGTCGGCGCCAGTTCAATTTGCACCTGGTGCGACTCGATCGCCGACAGCACTTCACAGGCTTCATCCAGGAAGATGCCGATCAGCTCAGCCTCGTCCTGCGCATCGGACGGCAAGGCGACCGACACCTCGTCCAAGTCTGGTTCGCGCAGGCGCGCGGCAAATCCTGCGGCATCCAGGCCAAATTCGAAGCCCTGTGTCTCGCCATCAGGGCGACGCAAAGACTCGACAAAAAACCCGAGCGCACCCAGGGTCTGGGCGACCTGCTCGCACTCCACCGCAGCAGGCGGCTCTTCGGTGCTCATGAATGCCGCGACGTGTGCCGCGACCGATTCAGCACCCAGTGCCGCATCGACATGGCCGAGCAGCCTCAGGGCGCCACTGACCTGTTGAAGCCTGGATTCAACAGGCGCCAGGTCCTGACGCTGCGAAGGCTCGCGGAAAAATCCGTCGAGCGCCTGCTCGCATTCACGCAGGTTGGCCTGCAACTCGGAAACGAAGGCCGCTGTGGTGAGCCGCTCCTGAGCCGACTGCGTCAGCATCGTCAGCCATTCAGGCATCGGCGGCACATCGTGCACCGTCGACTGCGCCATTGCATCGAGTCGGTCGGCGAGTTCGGACGCACGCACATCGTTGTTCGCAAATCCGGCCGCACCCTGATCGAGCGCCTGATCGATGAAGAGCAGCGCAGTCGCCACTTCCAGCGAGAGATCTTCGATCAGCGACTGATCACCGGTCGACAACCCGAGTCGCAGTCCATAGATGACCGCGCACAAGCGATGCAGTCCGGGCACCGGCACCGCGCCGATACTCGATGAAAGCTGCTGCGTAGCGGTCGCGAAATCAGCTAGCGCGGACGCGCCATCACGCACGAAACGCTCCCAGGCCGCCTTGGCCTGGGCGGTGGCTTCGCGTGCCAGCCCCAGCCCCTTGGCATCGACCAGTCCGTAGCGCGGCACGTCGAAATCGCGCGGCACGGTGTTCTCAAGCCGGTACTGGCTGCGCAGCGCATCGGCCAGCGTCGAACCACTGCCTGCTTGCGCAAGCAGAAACAGGATCTCGCGCAGCATGCGGTCTTCGACCGGCGCACCGGCTGGCGACGTGACCGACTTGCGAAGCTGCTGCTGGATCCGCGCGACCTGGCGCTTGGCATACAGATCGGCAGCCAGTGCACGTGAACGCAATGCATCAATGAAGGCGGTCGCTGCACGCCAATAGGCCTGAACAGAACGCTCGGCCTGCGCCGATTGCATGCGCAGCACCGTCGACTGCATCGCTTGCAACGCGGCGCCGTCCTGAGCATTGCGAAGGAATCCGAGCAGACCCCGCTCGAAAGTCGCCTGGATCTGTGCGGCCTCCTCACGACCCAGCGGCTCCACAAGGGACGGTGAGGCGGCAGGCTCCATGCCGGACAGATCGGGCAGGTACAGATCAGCGGGCTCGACCCGGTCGATGCCCTGCGCCGACATCAGCTCGCGATAGTGAGAAAACAGCGACACCGGCGAATCGGCCGAGCCCCCCGCAACGCCTTCGAGATATTCGAGGATGGCGGCGAAAGAACGCAGCAGCACCGCCAGCATGCTGGCGTCAAAGGCGCGTTCGCCGCGCTCGACCTGAGCGAGCAGCGACTCGCATCGCTGAACCAGCACTGCGACGCCCTCGAGTCCGACGAATCGCAGGGCGCCCTGCGACTGGTGAAGCCAACCACAGGCCTCACGAATCCGCGCCACATCGCCACCCGAGCCCTCCAGATGGGCTTCGAGTGCAGCGCGGGCCCGTGCCATCGACTCGCGGATTTCGCCCAGGCACCAGGCCAGTGAGGTCAGATCAATTGACGCAAGGCTCATGAGGACACCCTGAAACGGGAGACCGAGAGCTGCAGTTCGCGCGCCAGCGTTGCGAGTTGCAGGATCGAGGCAGCGGTCTGCTGCGTGCCCTGCCCGGTCTGCTCGGTGAATTGAAGGATCCGGCCAATGCTGCGCGCGACATCGCCAGCTGACTCGGCCTGCGTTGCGCTGGTGTGCGCGATACCCTCGATCAGTTCGGCCAGATGGCGTGAGACTCGGCCGATCTCGTCGAGCGCATTGCCGGTGTCGTCAGACAGTCGGGTGCCCGCGACCACGCCCTGGGTGCTGCGTTCCATCGCGGCGACCGCATCCTGCGTGTCGATCTGGATCGTGCGAATCAGACCGGCAATCTGTCGCGTTGCCTGGGTACTGCGCTCGGCCAGTCGCTGCACTTCTTCTGCGACCACAGTGAAGCCTCGCCCAGCCTCGCCGGCTGAGGCGGCCTGAATCGCGGCATTCAGAGCCAGCACGTTGGTCTGCTCGGTGATGTCCGAAATCAGCTCGACGATCTCGCCGATCTCCTGAGAGGACTCGCCCAGCCGCTTGATCCGCTTGGCGGTCTCCTGGATATGGTCCCGAATGCCGTCCATGCCGGCGATCGCCTTCTCGACCGCCTGGCGACCCAACTCGGCTGCAGCAAGCGACTGCCGGGCCACGAGCGCCGACTCGGAGGCGTGGCCTGTGACTGCCTGAATCTGATTGGCCATATCGAGCACCGACTCGCCGGTCTGGCGGATCTGCGTGGACTGCTGCTCCATCGTGGCCTGTAAATTGCCTGAAATTGTCTGAGCGCGGGTCGAGGCTTCATTGACCAGCGCCGCGGTGGCATTGATTCGCGCCACGAGATTGCGCAACTCCTCGACGGTGTAATTCACCGAATCGGCGATCGCACCGGTGATGTCTTCAGACACAGTGGCCTGCACGGTGAGATTGCCGTCTGCGACTTCCTGCAACTCGTTCATCAGTCGCAGAATCGCGGCCTGGTTCTGGTCGTTGGTGCGCTTGGCCTCCTTCTCCAGCCGCTCGGCCTGGACACGCTGCGCATCGGCCTCGCGCGCCCGGCGCGCGACATCCTGAAAATAGACCAGCCCCATCGCAAGTACCGAAATGGCCGAGATCGCCAGTAGCACTGCGGTGGCAATTCGCATCCACGAGGTGCCGGTCTGTGCATCGAGCAGATAGGCATTGAGCTCTTCCAGTGCAATGCGAAGCGGCTCGTTATCGCCCGACAGGCGCTGTTCAGCGGCACGCGCCGCCTGCAGCCCCGGAAGGCTCTCGACCAGTGAAGCCAGTGGGCCGCTGAGCCTCGAATAGGCCGACTTGAGTTCAACCAGGCGCGTTCGGGTCTCGATGTCCCGCGGCGCACCCGAACGGCGCAACTCAAGTGCATTCAGCAAGGAATCGAGCGCTGAGGCAAAAGACGCTGCATCGCTGCGCAATGCCAGCGCACGCTCGGCGGTCGGCCCGGCAAGCTGGGTGAGCTGGATCACTTCGCGAGCCATGCGTTCGCTGACCGCAAATAGCCGCGCAGCCGCAAGCGATTCCGAGGCCGGAATGCCGGGCCCGCCCAACAGTTGCGAGACCTGCTCGGCGCGATCGGCCAGGGCGGGCAGTTCGGTCATCAGGCTGGACATCGCGCCGGCGTTGCGGGCCAGCACCGCCTGCTGAGCCAGCAGGAGTTGCGCCGATCGCTCAGTGCTCAGCCACAGATCTTCGACGCTCTTGAGACGGGGTGCGAGCGACTCATCAACCGGCTCCATGCGCCGATCAAAGACCATGCCACCCGATTTCAGCAAGGCCACCGAATCAGCCAGCCGCTTGCGGCTCTCGCCGAAATGACGCAGGGCATCGGGCTGCCCGCGGGCGGCCATCGGTGCGACCCGCGCCAGGCGCTGCGAATGCATCAGCGAATCACCGAGCAGGCGATTCTGCATGCCCAGTGACAGGGTGCGATTCGCATCCATCCAGATGCACAGACCGGCCAGCAGCAGGCTGACCGCGAGCATGGGAAAGAGGAGCGCCAGTTGCCGCCGCAAGGGCAGATGCCCGATGAACGGAACGGTCCAGCGGCCACCGGACCGTGCAGGCGACGGCGGCGGGCGATCAGGCAGCGGCTGTCGGACCTCGACGCGCGCTGACCCGGATGGCTGAATCAGTTGACCCGGGACGGCCGATCTCAGCGGGCCCGGCGTCATTGAGGTCGGGCCATCGATGATCGCGGTATCCAGACTCAGCGGGTCGGATGCGCGCGCGCCCGAACCCAGGGGCAGCAGACGTGAAAGGTTCAGTTTCATGAGCGGTATCGGATTGCGGAGCGCTTCAGCGTCCGGCCATCAGGAATTCACTGCTGGCG
>Ga0209598_10000595_pt1 | contig 29413 bp, 19 predicted proteins | sample M_140807_EF_Meta_FD_187317 | JGI IMG/M metagenome (GOLD analysis project Ga0209598, IMG submission 187317) | Freshwater microbial communities from Lake Montjoie, Canada to study carbon cycling - M_140807_EF_MetaG (SPAdes) (version 2) | ecosystem: Environmental > Aquatic > Freshwater > Lake...
GCAGGCCTACTTCGAGAGCACCGGCTTCGAGCGCTGGAACCGCATCTACAGCGACAGCGAGGAGGTGAACAAGGTTCAGCGCAATATCCGCATCGGCCATCAGAAGACCGTGGATGAGGTGCTGGCCTGGCTGCAGGAGCAGGGCGATCTACCCCAAAGGAGTTTCTGCGATGCCGGCTGCGGCGTCGGCAGCCTCAGCCTGCCCCTGGCCCAGCTGGGTGCGGGCTCGGTGGCCGCCAGCGACCTCTCGGCGGCGATGGTGGCCGAGGCCGAACGCCGGGCCCGCGCCGCCGGCATCGGCGCCGACCGGCTCAGCTTCACCGCCTCCGATCTCGAAAGCCTGCAGGGCCGCTACGACACGGTGGTCTGCCTGGATGTGTTCATCCATTACCCCCAGGCGGCCGCCGAGGAGATGGTGGGTCACCTGGCCGGCCTGGCCGAGCGGCATCTGCTGGTGAGCTTCGCCCCCTACACGCCGCTGCTGGCGCTGCTCAAGGGGATCGGCCAGCTGTTCCCCGGCCCCAGCAAGACCACCCGTGCCTACCAGCTGCGCGAGAGCGGCATCGTGGCCGCCGCCGAAGCGGCGGGCTTCCGGCCGGTGCGCCGCAGCCTCAATCAGGCGCCCTTCTACTTCTCGCGGCTGATCGCCTTCGAGCGGGTCTGAACACCCGAGCGGCCCACCTCGGAATCCCGGCTCCCAGCGCCCAGCCCCCCGACCCCGGTTCCCAGGAAGATGGTTTCCCCCTCCACCACGTCCCCCGGACCGGCGAACGTCGGCGGGGCCAAGCCCGGAGTCTCCAGCTCTGGTGACGGGGGAATCAGCGTTCACCCCAAAAATGGCACCCTGCACATAGCCCATCCCGACAGCGATCGCGAAACAGGTCGCCAGAGAGATCCCGAAGGGGATCGCGAAAAGGTGGCCTTCCTCGGTCTGGGGGCCCTCGGCGCCCCGATGGCCGCCAACCTGCTGGCGGCGGGCTTTCCGCTCACCCTGCACAACCGCAACCGCCAACGCGAAGAACCCCTCGCCGCCCGCGGAGCGCGGCGGGCCGCCACCCCGCTGGCCGCGGCCTCGGGCAGCGGGGTGGTCTGCCTGTGCCTCAGCGACGATGCGGCCGTGCGCGCCGTGCTGCTGGAGGGCCCCGACGCCGCCATCAGCGGCCTGGCGCCCGGGAGCCTGGTGATCGATTTCTCCACCATCGCCCCCGCCACCAGCGCGGCGCTGGCGGCGCGTCTGGCCGAGCGGGGCGTGGCCTATCTCGATGCACCGGTGACCGGCGGCACCGAGGGCGCCGAGGCCGGCACCCTCTCGGTGCTGGTGGGGGGGCAAGCGCACGATCTGGAACGGGCCCGGCCGCTGCTGGACGTGGTGGGCCAGCGCATCAGCCACCTCGGACCGGTGGGGGCCGGTCAGCGGGCCAAGGCGGTGAACCAGGTGCTGGTGGCGGGCAGCTATGCGGCCGTCGCGGAGGCCCTGGCCCTCGGTGCGCGCCTCGGGCTGCCGATGGAGCGGGTCTGCGAGGCGCTGATGGAGGGTGCCGCCGGCTCCTGGGCCCTGCGGAACCGTTCCGCCAACATGCTGAAGGGCCAGTTCCCGCTGGGGTTTCGGCTCGCCCTGCACCACAAGGATCTGCAGATCGCCCTGGAGGCCGCCGCCGCCACCGGCCTGGAGCTGCCGCTGAGTGAGCGGGTGGCGGCGATCGAGGCGGAGCTGATGGCGGCCGGCCATGGCGATGAGGATGTGTCCGCCCTGGCCCGCTGGTTCATGACAAGGCCACTGTCGTCGTCTGAACAGTCGTCGTCATCACCGTCACTGTTACCACCTTCACCGCCGGCACCTTCAACCGATGCGGCCGCCTGGGACCAGCGTTACCGCGAGGGCCGCGATGGCTGGGAACTGGGTGCTCCGGCGCCGCCCCTGGAGGCCTTCCTGCGCCACGACCCGCGACGTCCCCTGCCGCCGGGCCAAGTGTTGGTGCCGGGCTGCGGCCGCGGCCACGAGGCGGCCCTGCTGGCGGCGCTGGGCTTCAGCGCGATCGGCCTCGACCTCAGCGGCGAGGCCATCCGGGAGGCCCGGCGGCTCCATGGCCCCGAGCGGCCGGAGCTGCGTTGGCTCCAGGCGGACCTGCTCGATGCCGCCGCCACCCGCTCCGCCGGCCTGGCCGACGGGAGCCTGCAGGGGATGGTGGAGCACACCTGCTTCTGCGCCATTGATCCCTCCCGCCGGGCCGACTACCTGGCCGCCATGACCCGCCTGCTGGCCCCCGGCGGCTGGCTGCTGGGATTGTTCTGGTGCCATGGCCGCCCGGGCGGCCCCCCCTTCGGCAGCGATCCCGATCAGCTCGCCGATCAACTGCGCGCCGCCGGCCTGGTGCCGCTGCTGTGGGAGCCGGCCCGGGGCTCGGTGGCGGCACGACCGGAGGAGTGGCTGGGGCTGTGGCAGCGGCCCACCCCAAGGGCTTGAGCCCGCCGACCTCCCCATGCTTTCTGGCGGCGCATTCCTGGCCGAGCCTCCTGAAACGGAGTGCCGAACACCTGCGGAAGTCGTCCACCTGACATCGCCGAGTGGCCTGGCAACGAGAACCATGGGGCACAGTGACAAATCCTGGATGGGTCTCCTGAGCCGCGGTCGTGGCCCGCTTCTGTTGCTCGTGGCCGCCGCGGGGGCGCTGATCATGCTGGTCGGGCTTGGGCAGACAGGGGTGATCGATGAAACCCCAGCACTGTTCGCCGCTTCCGCCCGCCGGATGCGCGAAACCGGCAACTGGCTGGTGCCCTGGGTGAACGGCCTGCCCCGCTACGACAAACCGCCGCTGGTTTATTGGTTGATGGCCGCCGGCTACGCGCTGCCCGGCCAACCCCTCTGGGATCCCCTGGGCAGCCTGGTCGCCCGGTTGCCCTCGGCCCTCGCCTCGATCGGGGTGATGCTGGTCCTGGCGGACACGCTGCAGCGCTGGCCCCAGGTTTCTCCCGGCCGCAGCGGCGGCGCCTGGACCGCGGGCTTGAGCGCCGCCCTGGCCTTTGCCCTGGGCCCCCTGGCCCTGGCCTGGGGTCGCACAGAGGTGAGCGATGGCCTGTTCAGCGCCCTGCTGGCGATCAGCCTGCTGCTGGCCTGGCGCACCTATGCGGCCTCGGCGGGCCCCCACTGGAGCTGGTGGCCGCCGCTGGCGCTGGCGACCCTCACCAAGGGCCCGGTCGCCCTGGTGCTGTGGGCCCTGGCGCTGGCCCTGTTCGCGCTGCTGCAGGCCGATCTGCCGCGGATCGTGCGGCGGCTGAGGCCCATCCGGGGCCTGCTGCTGGCGGGCCTCTCGGTCGCTCCCTGGTATGCGGCGGTCCTGCTCCACGAAGGTGACGCCTACTGGCGGAGCTTTTTCGGATACCACAACCTGCAGCGCTTCACCCAGGTGGTGAACAACCACCACCAGCCCTGGTGGTACTTCGGTGCCGTGCTGGTGGTGGCGAGCCTCCCCTACACCCCCTTGCTGCTGGTGGGCCTCAAGCGTGCCCTGTGGCCCCGAGCCCCCCAGGCGCCGGAGTGTTCCCTCGCCCGCTTCGCCGCCTGCTGGCTGCTGATGGTGCTGGCGTTCTTCTCGATCTCAGCCACCAAGCTGCCGAGCTACTGGCTTCCGGCGACCCCAGCCGCCGCCCTGCTGGTGGTTCATGCTGCCGGCCCGCACACCGCCGAGGCCGGCAGGGGCGCCAGGGCCGCCCTCACGGGCTCAGCGCTGCTGCTGCTGCTGCTGGCCGCTGCCCTGGGCGCCGCGCCGTTCTGGGTGCCCCTGATCGAGGATCCCTCGATACCGGATCTGCCGGCAGCCCTGCTTCGCGGACCGTGGTTCGCCCTGGGCGCCGCCATCGCCCTGGCCGCAGCTCTGCTGGCCGGGGGAGTGGCCTCGGGGCAGCCGGCGCGCCGACTGCTGCAGAGCCAGGTGGGCCTGATCCTGCTGGTACCGCTGCTGCTGCTGCCGCTGGCCCAGCGGCTTGATCAGCTGCGGGGGGCACCGATCCGCGAGCTGGCGGTTGAGATCACGCGGCAACGGCAGCCGGGGGAGACCCTGGCCATGGTGGGTCTGATGAAGCCCTCGTTGCACTTCTACAGCGGCGCCACGGTGATCTTCGAGGGGCGCTCAATCTCGGCGCTGCGCAACCTGGCCGATCGGTTGCGCCACGAACAGCGGCCCCAACTGCAGCCCACGGCACCGGAGCAACAGCCCACGGTGCTTGTGGTGATCGATCGGATAACGGCGGAGCGGCCCCACTGGATCGGCTGGCAGGGCCGCGAACTGGCGGCAGCGGGACCCTACCGGCTGCTGCGGCTGGAGCGCCGTTGGCTGGAGCAGCGATCCCGGGAGCTGGCAGCGAGCGGGGCACGCATCACCTGGCGGGATCCCCGCCCTGAGCGCTACTGAAGCCAGCCAGGATCTGCGCGGGAGGCGAGATCCGCGAGCTGCAGCGGTTGGGGCACCTCCAGCACCAGGCCTGCACCGGCGGGATCCAGAAGCTCGAGCCGCCAGGCCTGCAGCCGGTAGCCCCCATCCCCGGGCAGCCCTGTCGGCGCCGCCGCACCGCCGGGCCCATAGAGCGGATCGCCGAGCAGGGGGGCACCGGCGGCAGCGCAGTGGATGCGGATCTGATGCGGACGGCCGCTGGCGATCGCCACCTCCACCAGATCAGCCCCCGGGCTGCGCTCCAGCAGGGTGAGGCAGCTGCGGGCGGCCAGATCGCCGGGCCCTTTCCCATCGGCGGCACACCAGATCCGGCCCAGGCGCGGGTGGGGGCGGCGGCCGATCGGGGTGGTGACCGTGAGCGATTCGCCCTCCGCCAGGGGCAGGGCCCCAGGAGAGAGCAGGGCGCGGTAAAACTTCCTGCAGCCCGCTGGCGCCAGGGCCGGTGGCTGCATACCGGGGCGATGGCCAGCCGTGGAAGGCCCGGGCGAGTCGCCAGAGGGATCAATGCCCTCCCCGGCCGCCGTGCTCTCCCGCAGCCGGGCGCTCAGCCAGGCCCGCGTGGCCGGCAGCCGAGCGCAGACCAGCAGCCCGCTGGTGAACCGCCCAAGCCGGTGAACCGGGCGGGGGATACCGCCGGGATCGCTGGCGTGACGGCCCTCCAGCAGCCGCAGCACGGTGTGCTCCAGCCAGCCGCCGGCCGGCAACACCGGCAGCCCGGAGGGCTTGTCGATCACCAGCAGGTCGCGGTTGTCGAACACCACCGCCCAGGAGGCCGGAACAGCGCCCTCCATCCAGGGGGGGCGGTGCCAGGCAAGCTGATCGCCCGCCACCAAGGGGGCGTCGTGGAGCAGGGGCACGCCGTTGCAGTGGATCTCACCGGCCGCCAGGCGCTCTTGCCACACCGCCCGTTCGGAGTGGTGGTGGCGAGAGGCGTAGAAGGCACTGGCCTGCAGACCGGCCTGGGCGGAGCCCACCCGCTCGCGGTAGATCCAGCCCTGATTGGGGGCTTCTGGCAGCCAGCCTTCGGAGCCAGCGGTGGGGATCCCAACCACAGGGGACAGGGCGGTACCGGCTTCGGCTCGAAACGGCATCACCGGCCCGGGCGCCACCCCTAAGCCCTACTCCACCAGCCCGTGCTCGAGGGCATAGCGCACCAGTTCGGTGCGGCTGGCGGTGCCGGTCTTGATGAACAAACGGCTCACGTACTTCTCCACGTTGCGGATCGAGGTTTCGAGCCGCCGGGCGATCTCCTTGTTCATCATTCCCTCGGCCACCAGCTGCAGCACACTGGCTTCGCGGGGGGTGAAGTCGAGCTTCACATCGGGTGCGGCCTTCTTCACACCGCCGGTGCCGAGCATTGAGCGGATCTCGGTGATCTGCTTGGCCATGGCGCCGATGTCGGCGTCGGCGAAGCGGGCCGCCTCGGCCAACAGCCGCTCCTGGCGCCGCACCACGTTGCGCACCCGCGCCACCAGCTCATCGGGATCGAAGGGCTTGGGGATGTAGTCATCGGCGCCGGCCTGGAAGCCGGCGATGCGGTCGGCGGTCATGCCCTTGGCGGTGAGGAAGATCACCGGCGTGCCGCCGAGCCGCTCGTCGGCCCGGAGGCGCTTGAGCAGGCCATAACCGTCGCAGCGGGGCATCATCACGTCCGTGATCACCACATCGGGCATCAGGGTCTGGGCGGTGGTCCAGCCCTCCTCGCCGTCGTTGGCGGTGGTCACCACGAAGCCCTCGTCCTCGAGATAGGCCTTCACAGCAGTGCGCAGGCCGGGTTCATCGTCCACCAGCAGCAGGCGCACCGGCGGTGCGGGCACGGCCTCGGTGGGGATGTTGACGTCGCCCTCGGAATCGGGCAGACCGGCTGTGCCGGTGGAAGGAGAATTCACCATGGGCGAAATCTATCGGCGGTACCGGGTTCGGGCAGCCTCGAATGCTCGCGCTGAAGGGAGAGGCGGCCCGGGAGCTGGTCGACCATGGGGGTGATTGCCAGGCGGTGCACCGGCAGCGAACCCGCAGCAGAGCCCTGCGAGCCTGGCGATCGCAGGCGGAGCCGTCCACGGCCCTTCTGCTTGCGGCATCAACCCGCCAACGGGAGCGAACGCCACCAGGCGAACCACCTTGAAAGCCTCACCCAACCACCCAGCCGGAGAGCCCACCGCCCCAGGGTGTTCCCGAGCCGAATCGGGTGGGCCTGAGACAGTCCCCTCCCTCCTACAAACCGTTCAGGGGTGAGGCAGGGGCGGCACGGAGAGCACCTCGAAATGTTCCCGCTGGCGGCCATCGAAGCCGAGGCTGCGGGCCAGGGGGCCCAGCCCGGCCGGATCGCGCCCCGCCTGCTCGGGGAAGCAGGTGGCCCACCAGATCAGGTGATCCAGCCGATTGGCCGGGTTGATCGGGCCGCCGGGGTTGAGGGTCTGCACCACCACCTTGCCGCCGCTCACCCCGGCGCGGGTGGCGTGGCCGGGGCGGCAGTCGATCGATTCGGTGGTGATCTCCACCCGGTCGCTCCATTCCCGCCAGAGCTTCATCCGCCAGAAGCCCGGCTGGTCGGGCTCCGCCACCCGCCCGTAGACCCCCAGCCAGTGGGTGCCCTCCTGCATCGTGGTCTTCTCCTCAAGAATCTTCAGGTCGGGAGGTCGCGGAGCCGGCTCGGCCCGCAGGGGGCTGACCAGAGCCGCCATCAGCGCACTCCCCATCAGCCCACCGGTCAGCACGGCCGCCAGGGCAGGCCCGGGCCGCGGCCCCGATGGGCGCCGGCGAGCGCTCTGCGGCCGGGAATCCAGAGCGCGTCGCTGGAGGATCCAGGGCCCAATCACCCCGGCCAGCAGGAAGCTCTTCGCCCTGGTCGACGCCGCGGCCCTGGCACCACCCGGCGCGATGGTGCTGGAACCGGAACGCCCCCAATCCTTCGCGAGGGCTTCCGCCAGGGGATTGGCCCTGGCGGAAGCCGCCCCGCCCTCGGCGCCCTGCTGCGGCACGGCCTTCGATCCCAGAAGTCTTGCCAGCATGGCTCCATGCTTCCCTATCTCGACCACCACGCCAGCACACCCTGCGATCCGGCCGTGGTGGCGGCGATGGCCCCCTGGTGGAGCGAGCGCTTCGCCAATCCCTCCAACCGCCTGCACCGCCCGGCCCTGGAGGCCGCCGCCGCCCTGGAGCTGGCCCGGCGCCGGGTGGCCGAGGCCGTGGGGGGCCAGACCGAGGGGGTGATCTTCACCAGCGGCGCCACCGAGGCCGCCAACCTGGCCCTCAAGGGGGTGGCCGAGGCGGCCGAGGAGCGGGGCGAACGCCGCCGGGGCCTGGTGACCCTGGCCACCGAGCACCGGGCCGTGCTCGATCCCCTCGCCTGGCTGGCCCGCCGCGGCTTCCCCCTCACCGTGCTGCCCGTGGATCCCGATGGCCTGGTGGATCTCGACCAGCTCAGCGCCGCGGTGGGTCCGGACACCCTGCTGGTGTCCGTGATGGCCGCCAACAACGAGATCGGCGTGCTGCAGCCCCTCGCCGCCATCGGTGCCCTCTGCCACGAGCGGGGGGCCCTGTTCCACTGCGATGGCGCCCAGGCCGTGGGTCACATCCCCCTGGCCATGGCGGACCTGGGCATCGACCTGCTGGGGATCAGCGGCCACAAGCTCTACGGCCCCAAGGGGGTGGGCGCCCTGGTGCGCCGCCCCGGCGTGGCCCTGGCCCCCCAGCAGCATGGCGGCGGCCAGGAGGGCGGCCTGCGGGCGGGCACGGTTGCAGTGCCGCTGATCGTGGGGCTGCAGGCGGCCCTGGAACTGGCCCTGGTGGATCGGAGCGCGCGGGCTGAGCGGCTGGAGGCCCTGCGGGAGCGGCTGGAGCAGGCGCTGGAGGCCCTGGGGGACGTGAAGCGCAATGGCCACCCCAGCCTGCGGCTGGCCCACAACCTGAATGTGAGCGTGGGGGGGGTGGATGGTGGCCGGCTGCACCAGCTGCTGCGTCGTTCGATCGCGGTGAGCAGCGGTTCGGCCTGCAGCCAGGGCAGCCCCTCCCATGTGCTGGCCGCCCTGGGCCGCAGCCGCCAGGAGGCTGCCGCCTCGATTCGCTTCGGCCTGGGCCGCAGCACCAGCGAAGCCGAGATCGAAGCCGCCATCGGGGCGGTGGCCGAAGCGGTGGCCGAGCTTCGCCACGCCTCCTAGCGTTCGAATACCTAGGGTTTGATCGATGGCTGCCAGCAGCGGAGGCCTCGGCGGTCCCTCCATCAACCGACTCAACATCGGGGATGCCGTCCATGACGGCTGGACCGCCTTCTGCCGGGCCCCCTGGAGTTTCGTGATCTACGCCCTGCTGCTCACCGGGATGCAGATCCTGTTGCTGCCCCTCCGGGATCCGGTGCTGCGGAGCGCCCGCGGCGCAACCCTGGGGGCAGCCGACTGGCTGCTCTTTCTGGTGGCCTTCACCGCCAGCCTGGCGGTGAGCTGTTGGGGAAGTGTGGGCATGGTCCGCGGCGCCTGGCAGGCCCTGGCGGGAGAGCGGCCGACCCTGGGGAGCCTGCTGCGCTGGGATGGCCCGGGGTTCCGCCGGGTGTTCGGGGCGTGGATCAGCCTGAGCACCCTCCTCTCGATCCCGCTGCTGGTGCTGATGGCCGTGCTGGCCGGCGGCCTCGGCCTGGCCTGGCTGCTCGAACGGGCCGGCCTCCAGCTCACCGATGCCAGCCTCGGCCTGCCGCTGCTGCTGGTGGGTCTGCTGGTGATCCTGCTGCTAGGGCTGACGCTGCTCTCTCTCCTTTACTTCGGCGTGAACCAGCAGTTCATCGCCCAGGTCGCCCTGCTCGAGCACCGCGAGGGGATGGCCACCGTGCAACGGGGTCGGCAACTGGTGGATCCCCAGTGGCCGCTGCTGCTGCTGCTGGCCGTGATCAAGCTCCTGTTACTCGTCGTGGTGGGCCTGGTGGTGACCTTCGGCATGGGCCTGATGGTGGCCTGGCCGGTGAGCAGCTGCATCTCCACCGCGGCCTACCGCAATCTGGTGAAGGCTGAATCGCGCTGATAATCCGGCGGGGCCGGAGCTCCTCAGCCGAGCACCCTGGTGCTCAGCAACACGAACCCGAGCACCCCCACCAGCGAAAGCAGGAACTGGGCGAAGCGGCTCACCAGCATGCCGGCCACCACCGCCAGGCCCACCATCAGAGAGCGCCTGAGGCGCAGCAGTCCGAAGGGGCCGAGCGAGGTGGGAGCCGTGAGCAGTTCGCCGATCGCCGCGCCCAGCAACGGCCCCACCAGGGCCCCCAACAGCGGCCCGCCCACCGGCAGGGCCGGCAACAGGCCGACCAGACCCACCATCAGGCCGATGCCTGAGCCGATGTAGGCCCAGCGGGTGGCCTGCATCCGGGCCGCCCCCAGCACCAGACCCAGGGCATCGGCGCCCCACCCCAGAAGCAGCAGCACAGCCGCCAGGACCAGGGTGGGCCAGCCCGTGGCAAAGCCCACCGCCAGGCACCAAACCAGGGCCCCCAGCGGCAACAGCGCCAGACCGGGGAGCACGGGCAAGAGGGTGCCGGGGATGGCCAGGGCCTGGATCAGCAACGCCCCCCACCAGGCGAGGTCGGCTCGGTGCAGCGGCGGCAGGGCCAGGGTGAGCGCAACGGGCAGGGAGGGGAACTCCAGGCTGACGCCCAAGGGCAGCACTGTGCCGGTTGCCAGCGGACTCGCATGCCACAGGGCCTGCGCCAGGGCCACGGGCAGCGGGGCCAGGGGATCAAGCAGCAACAGGGGAAGGGTCATGGCAGGCGACGGGCCACTCGCAGCTTGGCGGAGCGGCTGCGGGGATTGGCCTCCTGTTCGGACGGATCAGCGACCAGCGGCCGGCGGGTGATCCGCTCCAGGCGCCCATCGCTCAGAAAGGCCTGCTTCACCAGGCGGTCTTCCAGGGAATGGAAGCTGATGATCGCCAGCAGGCCACCGGGCTTCAGCCAGTCGGGGGCCCTCTGCAGCAGCCGCTCGAGGGCGCCGAGCTCATCGTTCACGGCGATGCGCAGGGCCTGGAAGCTGCGGGTGGCCGGATGGATGCGGCCGTGGCGGGCCTTCGGCGGGTAACAGCCGCCCACGACGTAGGCGAGCTCGCTGGTGCTGCGCTCCCGCCAGGGCTTGGCTTCCCGCTCGGCCACCAGCCGCCGGGCGATCCGCCGCGAGAGGCGCTCCTCGCCGAACTGAAACAGCAGATCCGCCAGATCGCCTTCCTCCATCCGATCGAGCAGCTCGGCGGCGCTCTCGCCCGCCTCGGGATTCATGCGCATGTCGATGGGCCCCTCGGCGCGGAAGCTGAAGCCCCGCTCGGCCCGATCCAGCTGGGGACTGCTCACGCCCAGATCGGCCAGCACCGCCGTGGCGCGCAGCTCGACCGGCAGCGCCCAGGCGCCAAAGTTGGCGGCCTCGATCCGAACCCGGTCGCCATAGGGGGCCAGCCGCTCAGCCGCCGCCACCCGGGCGGTGGGGTCCTGGTCGAGACCAATCAGCTGCCAGTTGCGATGGGCCTCCAGCAGGAGGGCGCTGTGGCCGCCGCCGCCGAGGGTGCAGTCGATCAGCAGGGGGGCTGGGGCGGCCACCGGCAGCCCGGACGTCTCGGCAAAGACCGCGAGCAGCTCGGCAGCCAGCACGGGCTGGTGGGCGAAGGGGGCATCCGGGGAAATCGGCATGGGCACCATCCTCGGATGAAGGCCTGCCTAGGCAGGACCATGGGCTCTGGCAGGCCGATGGCACAGAACCCAGGGCGAATCTGCCGGTCGATCTGAGGTGGAGCGAGGTTGCGAAGAAGCATCTGGATAGATGTGTATGGGTGCGAGAGATTCACGCTTTGGCCCCTGCCTCAATCTCGGCAATAATCGTCTCCAGAAGAACGGCAAATTCCGGCATCAGATCAGCATTGTAATAATCCTCGTGGTCCTCCAGGCAGGGATGCAGCATCGCCCGGCCACGCGCATAGAAATTCCACAGCTTCTCGTGCTGTTGCAGCTGTCCTCTGGACGCAAAGACATCGACGCGCAGCGGCAGGCGGGGCGGGCGGTAATAGGTGTGGAGCTGCAGGAAATAATCACCGCGCAGTGGCTGGGTGGGCCTCGGTCTGGCCTCAGGATCGAGCGCCTGGGGCGCTGTGCCTCCCTGCGGGCGAAGCATCGTCCAGGCGAGATACCGCAGCGCCTCCCGCTTTTGAGCCAGGGCCGCGGGCCACCGCCCCGGATCACCTCCCACCAGGGCGCGGGCCCTTCGGGGCAGACGCTGCAGCTGGCGCCGGATCAGTTGCCGCAGCCGCACACGGCGATGGAGGTCCGCGGTGGAGCCGGTATCGACCAGACCGATCAGGCCCGGGGTGGCGCCGCGCCGGCGCAGCTCGGCGGCCACAGCCCAGGCATACCAACCGCCGCCCGAATAGCCCAGCAGGTGATAGGGCCCGGTCGGCTGAAAGCGAAGGATCTCGTCGGCGTAATGGGCCGCCATCTCCGCCACGCTGCGTTGGAGCGCTGCGCTGCCATCGAATCCCACCGCCTGCAGGCCGAAAACGGGGCGATGGGGCGCCAGGCAGCGCGCCAGATGCAGGTGGATGTAAACATCGCCATTGCCGCCATGAACCACGAACAGGCCCGGAGCCTCGCCCCTGGCCTGGAGAGTGACCAGCGAGCGGTAGCCGGAGGTGTTCGCGGGCCCGTCGATGGCTGCAGCGACGGCGGCAGGACGGTCAGCGGCGGTGGCGACAGGGCCGACAGGGCCATCCGCGCGGCTGTCGGCGGGCGGATCGGCGTCAGCCAGCCATTGGCTCAGCTCCCGCAGTGTGGGCTGCTGGAAGAGAACCGAGAGGGGAACGCGGTGCCCGAGCCGCTGCTCGATCAGCGCCGTCAATCTTGCACTGCTGAGCGAATGGCCCCCCACCAGGAAGAAGTTGTCGCTCACCCCAAACGCGCCATGGCCGAGCACCTCGGCCCACAGACCATGCAGCTGACGCTCCAGATCCGTGGAAGGCTCCACCCGCCGCTCCTGATCCCCCGAGTAGCTCGGTGCCGGCAGAGCACGCCGATCGAGCTTGCCGTTGCTCGTGAGCGGCAGGGCCTCCAGTTCCACGAACGCGGCCGGCACCATGTGCTCCGGGAGCCGCTGGCTGAGGAAGCTGCGGAACTGTTCTGGTCTGAGCGGGCCTGGGGAGCTGCTGGACTCGTCGCTGCCCGACCCATGGCCGGCGAGGGGGGCGCCGGACGTGGTGGCGGCGGTGAGCTGTTGGGCCGTTGTGGCTTGGGGCACCCAATAGGCCACCAGGCGAGGATTCGCCGGATCGTCGTGGCGGAGCACCACAGCGGCCTGATCCACTGCCGGATGGACCTGCAGGTTCGCCTCGATTTCGCCGGGCTCGATCCGGAAGCCGCGCAGCTTGATCTGATGATCGAGGCGGCCGAGGTAATCGATCGTGCCATCAGGCAGAAAACGAGCAAGATCGCCAGTCTTGTAAAGCAATCCTTCAACAAATGGATTGGTGATAAAGCGATCCGCCGTCAGTTGCGGACGGTTCCAATAGCCACGTCCAACCTGGACTCCTCCGATATGGAGTTCACCTGCCACCCCCACTGGGACAGGCTGGAGGTACGCATTGAGAATCAGCAGCTGCGTATTCGCAATGGGCCTCCCCAGGGGAACCGTAGGCAACATCGAATCCGGCTTGCAGCACCAGTGGCTGACATCGATGGCAGCCTCGGTGGGACCATAAAGATTATGCAGATCGCCGTGGGGGAAAACCTCAAAAAAACGCTTCGCCGAAGCAACCGACAATGCCTCCCCACTACAGAAGACACGCTTCACAGTGCTGACTGCGCCCAAGGGAAAAGCCTCGACGAGCGACTCCAGCATGGAGGGCACGAAATGCAACATCGTGACGCCCTCCTGTTCAATCAAGCCCCGGAGATAGACCTGATCGCGATGGCCGCCCGGGCGTGCGATCAGCAATCGTCCGCCAAAGCCCAGAGTCCAGAAAAACTCCCAGACCGAAACATCAAAGGAGTAGGGCGTCTTCTGGAGAATGCAGTCTGAAGCAGAGAGGCCGAATTCTTGTTGCATCCACCACAGGCGATTACACACGCCTGCATGGGCGTTCAAAGCCCCTTTGGGTGTGCCGGTGGAGCCTGAGGTGTAGATCATGTAAGCCAGATTGCCTGGCTTGACGCCCGTCAACGGATTGGCAGCCGAGTGCTGATGGCCTGGATCGCCAGCGTCTGTGAGGCAGATCAGAAGGGCACCAGCAGCGGGCATCTTCAGAAGGGGCAGATGCTCGCGCTGTGTCAACAGAATTCGCACAGCCGAGTCTTCCAGCATGAAGCTGAGACGCTCGATCGGATCGGCGGGATCAAGGGGCACATAAGCACCGCCAGCCTTGAGAATGGCGAGCAGCCCAATGACCATCGCCAGAGAGCGTTCCACACAGATCCCCACCAGAACATCCGGACCAACCCCCTGATCGATCAGCTGATGCGCGAGCCGATTGGCACGGCTGTTGAGCTCGCTGTAGGTGAGCTGCTGATCCTCAAAGACCACGGCGATGGCCTCAGGGCTGCGCTCCACCTGTTGCTCAAAGAGCTGGTGGATGCAGAGCTCCGGAAAATCAAACGTGGGGCCCTGCTGCCAGCCCTCGATCAGCGCCGCCTCGGCCTCCGGAAGAAGGTTGAGAGTGGCGGCGGTGGCATCCGGAGTTGCCGTTGCCGATCCCAGTAGGGTGATCAGATGGGCCGCGAGCCGCTCAATGCGATCCGCCTCGAACAGATCGGTGGCGAAGCTGACGCGGCCCTGCAGGCCACCGTTGCGGTGGCGCCGCAGGAACACCTCCAGATCAAGGTGCGCAGAGCGGCCGCTGCTGACGAGCGATTCCACCTCCAGTCCGTCCAGCTGATGCCGCCCCGCATCCGGCAGCTCGGTCAGCTGCAGCATCACCTGCACCAGCGGGTTACGGCTGCGGTCCCGTTCCGGCTGCAGCGCCTCCACCATCTGCTCAAACGGCAGCTCCTGGTGCTCATAGGCCGCGATCGAGCTGGCCTTCACGTGCGCCAGCAGCTGCCGAAAGCTCACCTCACCTGAGAACCGCATGCGGATCGGCAGCGTGTTCACGAAAAAGCCGATCAACGGTTCGAGATCGGGATGGTTCCGCCCCCAAGTCGGCACGCCGATGGCGAAGTCCTCCTGGCGGCTATAGCGATGCAGCAGCAGGGCCAGCAACGCCAGCAACCCCATCTGCAGGGTGGCGCCTTCTGCGCGGCAGAGCGCCTCGAATGACTCCAGCTGCTCGCGCTCGATCTGGAAGCTCACGCTTTCGCCCCGATAGGACGGCGTGGCTGGCCGGGGGTGATCGCCGGGGAGCTCCAACGGCTGCAGGCCGCTGAGCACGTTGATCCAGTAGCTCTTGAGCGCCTGCAGGAGTGAACCGCCTAGGCGCTGGCGCTGCCAGGCGGCGTAATCCTGGTAGTGAACGCCAAGCGGCCGCAGCTCGGGTGACGTGCCGTTTCGGTGGGCGTTGTAGAGCGCCAACAGATCCCGCCACAGCACAGAAACCGACCAACCGTCCGAGGCGATGTGGTGGTGATTGAGCAGCAGCCAATGCTCCCGCTCTGCCACTCGCAGCAGGCGAGCACGCAGCAGCAGGCCCGAGCGCAGGTCGAAGGGGGTGGTGGCTTCCTGCTCCAGCCAGGAGTCGATCACCCCATCACCATCGCGACCGGCCAAGGGCTCGACCTCCAAGGGGAAAGGCGCCGGCAGGTGCACCAGTTGCACCACCGCATCGCCAACCATCTGGAAGGAGGTGCGCAGGGTGGGATGACGCTCGATCAGATCGCTCAGCGCCCGCCGCAGCGCCGCCATGTCCAGATCACCGCTCAGCCGCCAGAGGAAGGGCAGGTGGTAGGCGCAGAGCTCAGGTACCAGCTGATGCAGAAACCACAGTCGCGCCTGGGCAAAGGAAGCCGGGAACGCCCGGCAGCCTGCCTGCCAATCCCCCACCAGCGGTTCGGTGGTGATGAGGCTGGGGCCGCTCTGGGCGCGCTGCTCACGCAGCCTGGACTCGGGCACGCACAGAGAAGGGCTGCCATGGCCAGAAGCTGGAATCCCTGCCGCAAGGTGGGCGATGGTCGGATGCTGGAAAAGGACCGACAACGGCGGGGCGGCACCTAGGGCCTGCTCGATGCGGGACACCAGCCGTGCCGCCGCAAGGGAATGCCCTCCCACCCGAAAGAAGTTGTCGGTCACGCCGAAGTCGCTGTGGCCGAGCACCTCGGCCCAGAGGCCGTGCAGCTGATGCTCCAGGCCGGAGCTCGGTTCCACCCGCTGCCCCTGTTCTCCTGAGAAGGAGGGTGCCGGCAGGGCGTTGCGATCGAGCTTGCCATTCGCCGTCAGCGGCAGGGCCCCCAGCTCCACGAAGGTGGCCGGCATCAGGTAGTCCGGCAGCCGCTGGCTTAGGAAAGCGCGGAGCGGCTCCGCCTTGGCTGAGCCGCTCTCGGAGCTCGCCCGGTCGCTCGGCACCCAATAGGCCACCAGGCGAGGATTCGCCGGATCGTCCTGGCGCAGCACCACAGCGGCCTGAGCCACTGCCGGATGGACCAGCAAGTTCGCCTCGATTTCGCCGGGCTCGATCCGGAAGCCACGCAGTTTGATCTGGGAATCGGCCCTGCCGATGTACTCAAGGTTCCCGTCCGGCAACCAGCGCGCCAGATCTCCCGTGCGGTACATCCGTTCATTCGGTTCAGCCGCGTGAGGATTCCGTTGATAGCGCTCGGCCGTCAGCTCCGGGCGGTTGAGGTAACCGCGGGCCACACCGGCTCCGCCTATATGCAGCTCTCCCGCCACACCAATCGGCACGGATTGTCCTTCAGCATCCAGAAGGAAAATGCTCGTGTTAGCAATCGGCCGGCCGATGGGAGCCGCCTCGCCAAAGGTTGCTCCGGAGCCATCCCACCAAGTGGCATCAATTGTGGCTTCAGTCGGCCCATAGAGGTTGACAACGCCACCGCCAAACACTCGCCGTGCTCGTATAGCCAGTGCCCCTGACAGCGGCTCACCTCCACAGAACACGTAGCGGCAGTTCAGTCGCTGAGCAAACGCTGGAATGCTCAGCAAGGCTTGCAAGAGACTTGGGACGAACTGCACGATCGAGACTTGTTGCCGTGCAATAGCACAAGCAATCTGCTGCGGATCCCTCCCCTGCTCATTAGTGAGCAAAACCAACCGGGCACCGATCGAGAGGGGGGTCCAAAGTTCCCAGACTGCGGCGTCAAAAGAAACAGAGGTTCGTTGCAGGACGACATCCTCTGACGAAAACACAAAGACATTGCTCTGCCAAATGGTGTGATTCGTCAGGTTCCGATGCTCCACCATCACACCCTTAGGCCTGCCGGTGGATCCCGAGGTATAGATCACATAGGCAAGATGGTTCGGCCTCAAACCCAGAGTGTAGGGATCCGGATTGGCAGCGTTCAACATTGGCCATGCCGCTGCATCAGCCTCCAGATCCACCAACGGGAGCCCACCCGCCAAGGCCTCCAAGCGCTCCCTCGTTGCCCCATGAACCAACAGCGCTACCGGCGCGGTTTCGTCCACCATGAACGCCAAGCGCTCCTCTGGATAGGCCGGATCCATCGGCAGATAAGCCCCACCAGCTTTGAGAATCGCCAACAGACCAACCATCAGCTCAATCGAGCGCTCCAGGCACACCGCGACAATCACGTCTGGACCCACGCCACAATCAATAAGGTGATGCGCCAGATGGTTCGCCCGCACGTTCAGCTCGCCATAGCTGAGCTCCTGCTCCCCGAACACAACGGCGATGGCGTTGGGGGTTCGCTCCACCTGCTGTTCAAACAGCTCATGCACGCACAGCTCAGGCACCGCAACAACAGGCCCCTGCTGCCAGCTTTCGATCAGCTCACGCTCCGCTTCCGCAAGAAGATTGAGGGCCGCCACAGGCTGATCGGGTGCCTGCACCACTGAGCTGAGCAGGATGATCAGGTGAGACCTGAGCCGCTCGATGCGATCACCATCGAACAAATCCGTGGCGTAGGTGATTGAGGCGCTCAGGCCTTGATCGGCACTCCGGCGGAGATCAAAGGAGAGATCGAACTTGGCGGATTCACTCGTGGAGGGCAGGGATTGCACCGAAAGTCCATCCAGTTGCTCCAAGCCCGCCTCAGGCAACTCAATCAGCTGCAGCATCACCTGCACCAGGGGGTTACGGCTCGTATCCCGCTCAAAATTCAGCGCATCCACCATCTGCTCAAACGGCAGCTCCTGGTGCTCATAGGCCCTAATGGATGACTCCCGCACCAGGGCCAGCAGCTGCCGAAAGCTGAGCCCAGGTTCAAAGCGTGTGCGTATCGGAAGTGTGTTAATAAAAAAGCCAATCAGCTTCTCCAGTTCTGGATGGTTGCGGCCCCAAATCGGCACTCCGATCGTGAAGTCGTCCTGCCGGCTGTAGCGATGCAAGAGCAACGCCACGACCGCCAACAGCCCCATCTGCAGGGTGGCCCCCTCCCTGCGGCAGAGCGCCTCAAACGGCTCCAGCAGCTCCGGTTCGATCTGGAAGGAGACGCTTTCGCCCCGGTAGGAGGGCATGACCGGCCGCAGATGGTCGCTCGGCAGCTCCAGTGGCTCAAGATCCCTCAGCTGGTCGATCCAGAACTCGCTGAGCTCCTGCAGCCGCTCTCCTCTGAGGCGCTGGCGCTGCCAGACGGCGTAGTCCGAGTAGTGAATCGCAAGCGGCTCAAGCTGCGGTGATCGGCCACTGCGCTCGGCGTTGTAAAGCTCCGCCAGATCCCGAGCCAGTACCGAGCGCGACCATGCGTCGGAAGCGATGTGGTGGTGGTTGAGCAGCAGCAGATGCTCCCGCTCGGCCACTTGCAGCAGGCGAGCGCGCAGCAGCCGGCCGGAACTGAGGTCTAAGGGCATCATGGCTTCCTGCTCCAGCCACTGCCTCACCACCACCTCCGGATCGCGATCGCCGAGAGGTTCGATATCCAGTGCGCAGGGCGTGGTGGGGTGCAGGATCTGCACCACGTCACTGCCGTGAAGCTGGAATGAAGTGCGAAGGGTGGAGTGACGATCGATCAGAACCGTCAGGGCCTCCTGCAGGGCGGCAATGGCGACGGCTCCACTGAGCCGCCAGAGGAGAGGGAGGTGATAAGCGGTGAGATCGGGCTGAAGCTGATGCAGAAACCACAGCCGCGCCTGGGCAAAGGAAGCCGGGAACGCCTGGCAGCCTGGCGGCCAATCACCCGCCAGCGGCTCGGCGGTGGGGATAGAGATCGCTGGGGGGGCGGTGCGGAGCTCGTGCAGGCGGCCGAGGCGTTCGGCAAGGGATGGTCTGCGCTCCGTCATCGTCCCCTTGCCCTGCGGAGATTGGCCTCCAGCACGGCATGGCAATGGGTGAGATCCCTTGGGCTGGCCAGAGCCTCAGCCAGGGGCGCCTCATCGTGCTTCAGCTGTGCGAGCGCCTGCTCCACGGCGGCCTGAACCGCGAACAGACAAGGGGTGCTGTAAATCAACCCCTGCACACCGTGAGCTGCCAGATCAGCTCGGCTACCTGCTGGCACCTGGCCGCCGCCGATCACATTGCAGAAGAGCGGACAGCTCACCGCCTGCCGCAAGTGACTGATCAAGGTCAGATCCTTGATGCCGTCGGCCAGCACCGCATCACAGCCCGCCTGCTCATAGGCCACCACACGGGTCAGGATGTCGTTGGGTTCGCAGGCGTCGGTGCGGGCCACCACAACCAGCGAGGATCGATTCCTCAGCACCGCCTCAAGCTTGGCCAGATAATCGGGCAAAGGCAGCAGACTTTTGCCGCTGAGGTGGCCGCAGCGGCGCGGCCGGGCCTGATCTTCGAGCACCACTCCGGATGCGCCGCTGCCCTCCAGGCTGCGAGCCACATGGCTGGCCACGGCAGCATCCCCGAAGCCATCATCGATATCCACGAGCAGATGGTGATCAGGCAGCAAAGCTCGGAGACGGCTGGTGCTCGTGATGAGATCACCCCAGCCGATGAAGCCGATGTCGGGGAGTCCGTAGGCACTGGCGGCCAGGCCGAAGCCACTGAGGAACAGGGCTTGAAAGTGATCAGCCGCAAGCGAGGCGCTGAACAGGTCGTAGATGCCCACAAAAGGGACCACCCCCCGCTGCTGCTGGGCCTGTCGCAGGGCTCCGCGCAGCAGCTCGCCAGGAACCGCGGTCATCGCGCTTCCTCCAGTTGAGCCAGGGTGGCGTCCAGCAGTTGATCCAGTCGCTCCGCGAGGTTCCGCACGCTGGGATAGCTGAACAGCAGCGCTGGCGGCAGATCGAGGCCGAGTTTCTCCGCCAGCCGGCTGATCACCCGCATGCCTGAAAGCGAATCGCCGCCGAGCTGAAAGAAATGCGCATTCCGCCCCGGAACGGCCTGCTGGAGCACGGCGGCGAAGGCCTCTCCCACCAGCTCCTCCATCTCCCCCTCTGGCGGCTCCTGCGGAACCTGGAGGGCGTCGCCAAGCCGGTCGGCCAGGCCGATCCGCTGCAATTTGCCGGTGGCGCCGCGCGGCAGAACGGTGAGCAGCACGATCCTGGATGGCACCTCATGGGGAGCCAGAGCCGAGAAGGCGTGACGGCGTAGCTCCTGCTCATCGGCCGCTGCGCCGGGCCGCAACACCACGGCCGCCCCCAGGTCTTCGCCCAGGGTGGGATGGGGAAGGGCAAAGGCCAGGGCTTCCGCCACCGCGGGGTGAAGCAGCAGCGCTTCATCCACCCGGCGCGGGATCACCTTCTCGCCGCCGCGGTTGATCATCTCCTTCAGTCTTCCGGTGAGGTGAAGACAGTCCCTGTCATCGAACCATCCCTCGTCGCCCGTGAGGAACCAGCGCTCGCCATCCTCGGCCGTGATCCAACCGCTCTGCTCAGCCGCTTCATACCCCGCCGTCACGTTGGCACCGCGGATGGCCACCTCGCCGGTCTGACCCGGCGGCAACAGCCGACGCGCGCCATCGAGCACCACCACCTCCGGCCCGGCTGGGCTCCCCACGCTGCCGGGCAGACGGGGAGCACCCATCCCGGGCAATCGGTTGCTGCAGATCTGGTGCGCCGCTTCGGTCATGCCATAGGCCTCCAGCACAGGCACCTGGAAGGCGGCTTCGAGCTGCTCGAGCACAGCCGGCGGCAAGGGTGAGGAGGAGGAGCGCAGCAGCCGTAGCCGGTGAGTCGGCGCCACGTTGCCGTGACGCCGCAACTCGGCCAGCAAGCCCTGGAGCAGGGTGGGCACCGCCGAAAGCCAGGTGGGCTGGAGATCGGCAACAGCCTTCAGCAGGGCATCGGGGGCATTGCTGCGGCAGCAGATCACACTGCCGCCGGCCAATAGGGGAGCCAGCAGCGACGCCACGATGCCGTGGATGTGAAAGAGCGGCATCGCCGCCAAACTGCGATCCCCAGGGCCAAGCGCTAACACCTCGACCACCGCGCTGGCCGAAGCGAGCAGATTGGCGTGGCTCAGGGGCACCACCTTGGGCTGGGAGGTCGTGCCGGAGGTCTGCAGCAGCAAGGCCAGGTCGTCTGGATTGGGATGAGGAAAGGACGAGACCTCCGCGTCCTGCAGGTCAAACGGATTCACCCGCCACACCGGCAGGCCTTGTCGGTGAGCAGCCTCCAGCAGCGCGGGTGGGGGATCGTCATCCACAAGCACCTGCGTCACCCGCAACCGCCTCAGATCCTCCTGGAACACCTCCGCAGGACAGGATGGAACCAGAGGCGCCGTAGCCGCAACAGCCATCCCCCCCAGCAGGCTCATGGCCATGGCCGGGCCCGGTGCCATCACCAGGGCCAGTCGATCCCCGCGGCTGATGGCCTGATGGGTCAGTTGCACCGCCACCGACTGCACGCAGCGGAGAAGTTGCTGATAAGTGATCTCCTCTCCTTCGAGAGTCAACAGAGCTGGGGCGTCGCCAGATTCTCTGAAGTGGTCAGGCCAGGAACAGAAACCAGACTTGGCGGCCACCGACAATCTTTTCTAAGGCTGCTTAGCTACTTGCCTGGATCCAGACTGGTGGCCTCTGGTGCGCCACTTCCGAGAGTGGTCGTGATCAACCGGTGGTGATCGCTAAATCCTGCGGGCGCGCGGGTGCATCAATGAACGGTCGTGGTCAAAGGCGACGCCCCTGATCCACCCAGACCAACGAGGTCGGCCCCCGGGCCTGATCCCGGCACCCTTGGGCCCCCAGCTCGACCGGAACGGCGAACACCCTCCAAACTCTCCCTAGAATCCGCCCCACCACGGCAGCGGCCCCAGCCGACCCTCTCCGATGACCCAGCTCGAAACACGCACCGAGCCGATGGTGGTGAATTTCGGCCCCCATCACCCCTCGATGCATGGGGTGCTGCGGCTGGTGGTCACCCTCGATGGCGAAGACGTGGTGGATTGCGAGCCGGTGATCGGCTACCTGCACCGCGGCATGGAGAAGATTGCCGAGAACCGCACGAACGTGATGTTCGTGCCCTACGTGAGCCGCATGGACTACGCGGCCGGCATGTTCTACGAGGCGATCGTGGTGAACGCGCCCGAGCGTCTTGCCGACATCCCGGTGCCCAGGCGAGCCAGCTACATCCGTGTGCTGATGCTGGAACTGAACCGCATCGCCAACCACCTGCTCTGGCTTGGCCCCTTCCTCGCTGATGTGGGCGCCCAGACTCCCTTCTTCTACATCTTCCGCGAACGGGAGATGATCTACGACCTCTGGGAGGCGGCCACCGGTCAGCGGCTGATCAACAACAATTTCTTCCGCATTGGTGGCGTGGCGGTGGATCTGCCCTGGGGTTGGCTGGAGAAGTGTCTCGACTTCTGCGACTGGTTCGGCCCGAAGATTGATGAATACGAGAAGCTGATCACCAACAACCCCATCTTCCGCAAGCGGATCGAAGGCCTCGGAGCGATCACCCGGGAGCAGGCCATCAACTGGAGCCTCTCCGGGCCGATGCTGCGCGCCTCCGGCGTGCCCTGGGACCTGCGCAAGGTGGACCACTACGAGTGCTACGACGATTTCGAGTGGGATGTGGCCTGGGAAAAGGAAGGGGATTGTTTCGCCCGCTACCGCGTGCGGATTGAAGAGATGCGTCAGTCGTTGAAGATCCTGCGGCAGGCCTGCACGATGATCCCCGGCGGCCCCACCGAAAACCTCGAGGCTCGCCGCATGGCCGAGGGCAAAACGAGCGAGGCCTTCGGTTTCGATTACCAATACGTGGCCAAGAAGGTGGCCCCCACCTTCAAGATTCCCAGCGGGGAGCTCTACACCCGCCTTGAATCAGGCAAAGGTGAAATCGGCGTGTTCATTCAGGGCAACGACGACGTGACCCCCTGGCGCTTCAAGATCCGCGCCGCCGATCTCAACAATCTCCAGATCCTGCCCCACATTCTCAAGGGCAACAAGGTGGCCGACATCATGGCGATCCTCGGCTCGATCGACGTGATCATGGGCTCGGTGGATCGCTGATCCGCCTCGCCACCCACCCGGCCCCGCAGCGATGCGTCCTGACGACTGGCTGCTGCTTTGCCGCACCGTGCGCTTCGGCGAAACCGATGCGGCCGGGGTCTTGCACTTCCATCAGCTGCTGCGCTGGTGCCATGAGGCCTACGAAGAGAGCCTGGAGCGTTTCGGACTGCCGGCCGAATCCATCTTTCCCAGACCGGCCTTCTCTGGCAGCGCTGCGGCGGTAGGCCTGCCGATCGTGCATTGCCAGGCCGACTTCCGGCGACCGCTGGTGGTCGGCGATCCGCTGCGCATCGAACTGGAACCGCATGCGATCGAAGCCGAGGGATTTGAGGTGACCTACCGGTTCCACCGCCACGACGACCTGGTGGCCCGGGGGCTGACGCGCCATCTGGCGATCGATCCGGAGCGGCGCCAGCGATGCGCGCTGCCGGAAGGGATCCGGCGCTGGCTGGAGGCCTCCAGCCTGGGCAGCGGCATCCGCCCCCTCTAAACCCGCAAGCCAGCCAGCCTCGGCGTGGTGCCCTAAGCGATCCCTAGCCTGGACGGCGTCGCCCTGGTTAGCACCGTGGACACCACCAGCCTGCGCGCCCTGTTCAGCAAGCCCTACGGCGCTCCGGCCCCCACCGAAGCCCAGTGGCGCGCCCTCTATGCCGACGACGTCCATTTCCAGGACCCCACCCAGGAGCGGCAGGGAATCACCGCCTACCTGGCGGCGCAGGACGGTCTGCTGAAGCGCTGCGATGACACCTATCTGAGCGCCGGCGCGATCGCCGTTGATGGCGACACCGCCTTCGTGGAATGGGAGATGGGTCTGAAGATCAAAGGGATCGAGTTCGTCTATCCCGGCACCACCCGCCTGCGCTTCAACAGCGAGGGCAAGATCATGGACCACCGCGACTACTTCGATTTCGTCGGCCCCACCTTCGAGCCGGTGCCCGTGGTCGGTGGCTTCGTCCGCTGGCTCTATCGGCGCTTCGTCGACTGAGCCGGGCAACGCCCAGGAACACGCTTGTCCCTTGGCCCGCCTGGTGACGCCCCTGGCGCCCTAGCCAGGCTCACCGCCGCTGGCCTGGAGCCAGCGGCGCCAGAGACCCCGCTCCCATTTGCCGGCGGCGGAGGGGGCCAGGGCCGGGCAGAGCAACCAGCGGCGCGGACGCTCCGGCGCTGGCCAGGCGGCCGTGATCGCCCTCAGGGCCTGCAGCAACGTGGCAGCCTCGTTCGTCCCAGATTCCCCGGGACGCACCAGGGCCACCAGCCGCTCCCCCCATTCCGGATCGATCTCAGCCAGCAGCAGCACGGCCGCCAGCGGCAGTCCCGCGGCGATCGCCTGCTGCTGCAACCGCTGCTCGAGCTGTTCGGGGAACACGGTTTCCCCCCCGCTGTGGATCGCCCCATCCAGCCGACCCAGCACCACCAGCCCGCCGGCCTCCAGACGGCCGGCATCGCCGCTGCGCCACCAGCCCTCGCCATCGCAGGGAAGGGGGAAGAGCTGACCGCCCTCCAGGCAACCCGGACTGAGCCGCGCGGTTTGCACCTCCACCGCCCCCGTGGCGGCATCCAGCCGCAGCTCCACATCGGCCAGGGGCGCACCGCACCCCCCCTCCCCGGCCAGAAACCGGGCCGGCGGCAGGGCACTGACCATGGCCGCCGTCTCGGTGGCTCCGTAGCAGGGGGCCAGGGGCAGCCGCTGGCGCCGGGCCTCCCAGGCCAGCTCCGCCGGCAGCGCCGCCCCACCCACCCAGATCACACCGCAGCCCCGCAGCCAGGCCAGACCATCAGGCCTGGCCATCAGGCGAACCAGCTGGGTGGGCACCAGCGAGAGCAGCACCGGACGGTCCCGCGGCAGGGGACAGCCTGCCGCCAGCAGGGAAGGATCGCGCAGCCACTCGGGCGGCAGAACCCGCAGCTCCGCCCCCCAGCGGCGGCTGCGCACCAGGGGCAGCAGGCCGCTCACGTGATGCAGGGGCAGGGGATCGAGATGAAGACAGGCGGCCGGATCGATGCCCTGGGCCCGCAGCCAGCGCGCCGTGGCGTCCGCGGAGGCCTGCAGATGGGCCAGGGGCTGCACACACCAGCGCCTTCCGCCGCTGCTGCCGCCGCTGCCCAGCACCACCGCCGCCTCCCAGCGGGCCAGGGCGGTTCCGGAGCCGATCGCCGCCGCCAGCGCCTGCCGATCGGCCGGGTGGGCCAGAGCGACAGCCCGGCCGGCACTCCAGGCCTCCTCCAGGGCCGCCACCAGCCGAGCGGGCGAAGTGCCATCGGCCAGCAGGAGCGGCGCCGCACCGCTCATGCCGCGGCCTCCCACACCAGGGCCGGATCCGGCGCGAACAGCGGGCCGGCCGGCGACCAGCCCGGGGCCAGGCCGGGGGCCGTCGGGGTGGGACCGGCCGCCTGCAGGGCCGCCAGATGGTGCACCCAGCGGCGTCCAATGCCGGTTTCCAGGGCCGTGCTCACCATCAGCCGCGGCCGGCCGGCCCGCAGCTCCGCCAGCAGGGAGCGGGGATCCCCCTCCAGGGCCGGCCGACGCACCTGCCAGCCCGGCCAACGCTGCCGCAGGCTGGGATCGACGCGCAGGGATTCATCGAGGGCCACAGGAATGCGCTGCGCCAGCGCCTCCAGACCCTCCAGATCGCCCGGGGGGAGAGGCTGCTCCAGCCACGCCAGCCGCGGCTCCCCCGCCAATCGGTTGACCCAGGCATCGGCAGTGGGCCGATCCCAGCCGCCATTGGCGTCGAGGCGCAGGCGAGCCGTGGGGGGTAGCAGCACCAACAGCTCCTCCAGCACCCGCCGCTCCAGGGGATCGGGGAGGGCGGCCACCTTCCACTTCACGGTGAGCGCTGCGGTGATTCGTGGGGTGATCCACGGGGTGGCTCCGCCCGGGAGCGCCGATCGAGGCTGAACGGTGCCGGCCCTCGGCTCATCACTGGCCAGCAGGGGCCGGAGCGCCTCCAGGGCGGCCTCCCCGGCCGGCAGCAACCAGGCCGAAGGCGGCGGCGCACGCCAGGGGTCCTCAGCCGACCCCACCAGACCATCCAGCTCAGCCAGGGCCGCCCCGAGGGCAAAGGCCAGGGGCGCCGGCAGGTGGGGCAGGCAGGCCTCGAGATCGCCGCGGGAGGCTTGCGGCGCCAGGGCGGCCAGACCCTCGGCCCAGGGGCCGGGCTGTTCCGGGAAGACGCTCGCTACAGGCAGGGGCGAAGCCAGGGCAGCCGCCATCGCCGCGTCGCCGCACCCCTCGGCCATGCCGGCCGTCCAGGAGGCCCGCGCTCCGCCAGCCTCACGCCCGACGCCTCCGGTCGAGAAGCCCCCGATCCCGCTGGCCGCCGCGCTGCCGGCTCCGGCCATCCCGGTCGCGGCCAACCCGTCCAGTGGAGCCCCGGCCTCCCCCCAGCCCAGGCGACCATCGGGGGCCTCAAGCCGCAGCAGCCAGCCCCGCCGCTCGCCCCAGGCCCCGTGCGCCGTGACCATCGCCCGGGGCAGGGTGAAGGCGAAGGGCCTCCAGCGCAGGCGCAGCAGCGGACTCACCGCAGGGCCAGCCCGCCCAGCAGCGGGGCCAGGGCCAGCCCGGCCGCCAGCCCCAGGCCGCTGAGGGCCTGGAAGCGCAGCGCCAGAAACTTGCTGCCGCCGATCCGCTCCGGCTCGTCGTGGTGATCGCGCAGCAACTGGATCAAGGCCCGGGCCGGCGGCAGACCGATGACCCCGAGCAGGGCCGAAAGGGGCCACCAGCCGCACAGCACCGGTGCCCACTGCAGGGCCAGGCTCGCGGCGATGAACCAGGGCACCAGGCCGGCGGCCGTTTCCGTGCCGAGCCGCACCACCGGCGAACGCTTGCCATGGGCGGCGTCCTCGGCCACCTGGTGGAAGTGGGAGCAGAACAGGACCAGGGTGGTTGCCAGGGCCGGGCCGCTGCCCAGGGCCAGGGCCTGGCTCCAGGGCACCGGGGTGCTGCTGCCGGCGGCAGCGGCCGGCGCCAGCGCCAGCAGGGCCGCCGCCGTGGCGCAGGGGCCGAAAGCCAGCCAGCACAAGGGCTCCCCCAGGCCGCGGTAGCCGAGTCGGAAAGGGGGGCCCTGATAGGCGTAGCCCAGGCCGCAGCAGGCGAGCACCAGGGCCAGCACCGATGGACTGCTGCGCAGGGCCACCACCGCCATCAGGGCCAGGCCGGCCACCAGGCAGCCATTGGCGAGCCGGGCCACCCGGTCGCGGCGGCCGGTGAGATTCACCACCGAATGGGGCTTGCCGCCGGCATCAACACCGGTGTCGGCATCAAACACATCGTTGGCCAGGTTCTCCCAGGCGAGCAGCAGCACGGCCGCCAGCAGAAACAGCAGCAGCTGGTCGGCCCGCACCGGCAACCCTCGCCCCCAGCGCCAGCCCGCCGCCAGCAACACCGGCATCACCGCCACCGCATACATCGGCCACTTGATCGCCGCTTTCCAGAGGCGCCGGCGGTCCGGGGCCGGTGAGCCACCGGGGAGCGCCGGGGCGTAACGGCTTGCGACGACCTGGGGCTCGGACATGGGGACGAGGGACGGCGAGCCGGCAAAGACCCATACATTTGAGCAGTTCTTCGTGCCGGTCCCGAGGTCCTCCCTGGTGCAGGCCCCCCCGTCCTTCACTGACCTGCTGGCGGACGCCACCGCCGCCCTTGAGGCCGCCCGGCTTGATCCCGCCCGTCCGGACGACGACAGCGTGCTGAGCCTGGCCGTTCCTCTGGTCGCCTCCGCCGGTCTTGATCCCCTGCGGCTGCTGCCGGAACTGGCCACCCCCGATGGCTTCCGGTTCCTCTGGGATGGGGCGCCGGGGCTGTGCCTGGGCGCCGCCGGCCGCTGCAACGCCCTGGAGCTGAGTGGCGCCCGCCGCTTCGAGCTGGCCCAGCGGTTCAGCAGCGCCAGCCTGGGCCGCCTGGCCACCCCACCCTCCCCCGGGCTGCCCCCGTTGGCGCGGCCGCGGGTGCTGGTCGCCTTTGCCTTCTTCGACAGTCCCCTGCAACAGGGCGCCGGCCCGGCCGGGGTCCAGGCGGTGCTGCCCCGCTGGCAGCTGGCCCGCCAGGGTCGTCAGGCCTGGCTGCGGTTGCAGCGCACCCTCGGCGGAGGCGTCACCGCCCGCAGCGTGGCCGAGGAGCTGTGGGAGAAGGCGCGCCAGCTTGAGCGCATCGCTGCCCTCCCCACGCCGGCCAGCGGCACGGCGGCCGTGGGCATCCACCACGGCAGCAGCTGGCAGGGTGGTTACCGCGCCGCCGTGGAGCGGGCGATCGCCCTGGTGGAGCAGGGCGATCTCACCAAGCTGGTGCTGGCGGTGCGGCAGCAACTGGACCTGGACGCTCCCCTCGACCCCCTTGCCCTGCTGACCAACCTGCGCCGCAGCCAGCCGGGCAGCTGCCGTTTCCTCTGGCAGCAGCAGGGCGGCGGCGATGCCCTGCTGGGGGCCTCGCCCGAACGCCTGCTCACCCTGCGCCAGGGGCTGCTGCGCAGCGATGCCCTGGCCGGCACGGCCCCGCTGGGGGAGGCGGCCTTCGATCTGCTGCGCTCCGGCAAGGATCGCCATGAACATGAACTGGTGGTGGAAACGATCACCGCCGTGCTGCAGCGCACCGGTCTGTCGCCGCGGCGTCCCCGCCACCCGCGCCTGGCCCGCCACGGATCCCTGGTGCACCTGCACACCCCGATCACGGCGCGCCTGGATTCGGCGCCAGGCCGGGCCCACCAGCCCCTGGCCCTGGCGGAGGCCCTCCATCCCACCCCGGCGGTGGCCGGCCTGCCCCGGCGCGAGGCCATGGCCTGGCTGCGCAGCCTGGAGCCCTTCGAACGGGGCCACTACGCCGCCCCAATTGGCTGGATCGACAGCGAGGGCGATGCCGACCTGCGGGTGGCGATCCGCAGCGGCAGCCTGCGGGGCCGGCAACTCGAACTCACCGCCGGCGCCGGCCTGGTGCGGGGCTCCCGGGCGGAGAAGGAGCTGCAGGAAGTGGCCCTCAAGCTCGATGTGCTTCAGCATCAGTTGAACCTGCCGCTGCGGGCGGGCACCGATCAAGGGGTGCCAGGGCGCTGATCTCCATACGATTTCGTCAGCAGACGACGGCGCCGGCTGGATCCAGCCGGCTGAGCGGCTGCCTCAGAGCGCCAGCAACCGCGCGATCGTGAGATCGGCCAGGGGAATGCCACCGAGCCGCTCCACTTCGCGCACGCCGGTGGGGCTGGTCACGTTGATCTCACTGAGGCGGCCATCGATTACATCGATGCCCACAAAGAAGAGGCCCTCGGCGCGCAGCACCGGCGCCAGCTCCGCGCAGATCTCCAGCTCAGCCTCACTCAGAGCGGCGGCCTCCGGCGTCCCCCCCACGGCCAGGTTGCTGCGGAATTCGCCGCCGGTCGGCACCCGGTTCACGGCCCCGAGCGGCTCGCCATCCACCAGCAGGATCCGCTTGTCGCCGGCCTTCACCCCCGGCAGGAAGGCCTGCACCATCACCGGCAGGGCCTCCATCTGGGTCACCAGCTCC
>Ga0209598_10000598_pt1 | contig 29327 bp, 22 predicted proteins | sample M_140807_EF_Meta_FD_187317 | JGI IMG/M metagenome (GOLD analysis project Ga0209598, IMG submission 187317) | Freshwater microbial communities from Lake Montjoie, Canada to study carbon cycling - M_140807_EF_MetaG (SPAdes) (version 2) | ecosystem: Environmental > Aquatic > Freshwater > Lake...
GGACTTTTAATCCGTTGGTCCTGGGTTCGAGTCCCAGCAGCCTCACTTGGGATTACTACCTGACGCCGCTTGGGTTTACGTCGATTCTCGGTGGGCGGCGGAGGCGGCCCGGAAGGGGCACTGTTAGCCAAACTGTTACCTAACGCCTCCAAATTCTTGGGCCGCGACGCCTCGAACGCCGCCCAAGCCGCGTCGGCGGTCCGTTGGGCATCTGTGCCCACGTAAAATCGCAGAGTCGTTTCGATCGACTCGTGCCGCATCAGTTCCTTGAGCTGGGCTGGCATCAACCGGGCGGCCCAGCGTTCGCCGAATGCCCTACGGAGGTCATGGGCCGATGCGTACTTCACCTTCCCAGGGTCCTTGGGGCTCACGTACACGCGGACGCCGGCGGCCTTGCCGATCCGGGAAATGGTCTTGGACACTTCGTTCGCTGCCAGCCGGCCGACCCTCCCGTCAAGCTTGAAGACGGGGCCAACGCGTTGGGCCTCGGGCACCTGGACGAGCATCAACGCGAACTCGGGGGCAATCGGGAGAAGTCTGTCGGCGTGGCCCTTCTCGAGTTCACCAGGGACGCGAAGCATTGGCCGCCCGCCGCGGGGAAAGACCGGAAAGAGTCGATCCTCACGATCCCACCAGAGATCCAGCGACTCGCCAAGACGCAAACCGCTGGCCCAGAGCCCCTGTAGGTAGTGCTGCCACTGTGTGACCTGCCCCCATGAATGACGCCAGTTTTTAAGTTAGGTGTTTGCCCTCCAACAGACCAGCCCTGTGCGGTTGCCGAGGCGTAGCCGAGGCGACCGCACAGGGCTGCCGCGCCTCGGGAGTCGGGGGGCGATACCCAAGGGCACTGTGCGGCCGGACAGTGTTGTAGTGCTGCCTCCACCGCTCGATGAGCACCTTGGCCTCGAGCAGCGTGTCGAACGCTTCCCGTGCCAGCAGTTCGTCCCGGAGCTTGCCGTTGAAGCTCTCCACGTAACCGTTCTCCCACGGTGAACCCGGCTCGATGAACAACGTCTTGACCCCAACTCGCCCCAGCCACTCCCGGACGCACTTGGCGGTGAACTCGCTCCCGTTGTCGCTGCGAATATGTTCCGGCACACCCCTGTGGACGAACAGGTCACTCAGCCGCTCGAGAACGTCTTCACTCGTGAGCCTCTTGGCGACATCGATCGCCAGGCACTCCCGAGTGAACTCGTCCACGATCGTCAGCATCCGGATCGGCCGACCATCGGAGGTGCGATCCGCGACGAAGTCATAGCTCCAGACGTGATCGCGATGGGTCGGCCGCAGCCTGATGCATGACTTGTCATTGAACCACAGCCGCCTTCTCTTAGGCTGCTTTTTAGGCACCTTTAGCCCCTCGTCACGCCAGATCCGCTCCACTCGCTTGTGGTTTACTCGCCATCCCTCCCAGTGCAACAAAGCAGTAATTCTGCGGTATCCGTAGCGGCCATACTCGCAGGCTAGCCACACGATCCGCGTCACGAGGCGGGGCTCATCATCTGGAACATGCCGCTGCCGTCGCTGCGTGTTCCGATGCTGCCCAAGGACACGACATGCCCGGCGTTCGCTCAGTCGATCACGGCCAAGAGCACCTCTGACATGCTCGACCGATCGCCGCCGCTTCGCCGGGCTCAGAAGTTTCCCGATGCAGCCTCGCGCAGGATCGCCTTGTCGAGTTCTGCATCAGCGAGCAGCCGCTTCAGCCGAGAGTTCTCCTTCTCAAGGTCCTTCAGCCGCTTCGCCTGGTCGATCCGAAGCCCACCGAACTTCTTCTTCCATCGGTAGTAGGTCTGCTCCGTCACACCGATCTTCTTGACCGCCTCCAAGACGGTCTTGCCTCTCCCCACCTCAACCTCGACCTCTCGAAGCTTGGGGATGATCTGCTCAGCCAGTTCCTTCTTTCCGCGTGGCATTGGTTGCCTCCCTTGGTTTGCTCCACTCCCAGATTCTCTCTCTGAAAGCGGTGCTGTTTCCGGGGGGCAGGTCAACACCAAGAACCCTGCCTACCGTGCCGTGGCTGCCGTTCGCTCTGAAGCATCGGGATACTGGCGCACGGTCACGCTGCCATTTCCCGAGGCTGGTATTCGGCTTCTCCCACAGGCATCTCTCAGCACATTCGCCAGCACGATACAGACGTACCGCGAAAGGCTCCAAGAAACCGCCCGGGAACTTGCCGCGCAGTACGACACGATCAAGTCAGAAGCCCAGCGACGACTCGGCACGCTCTTCAGCGCGAGCGACTATCCCGGCACGCTCGTCGTGACTACGACGAAGAGCCACACCAACCACATCGTGTCGAAAGAGCGGTTTCAGGATGCCGACATCCACGCCGAGTTCATGGTCGATCCCGCGGCGCACGGCAACAGCGGCCTCTATCTCCACGGCCACTACGAGATGCAGATCTACGACTCGTTCGGCGTCGAGCCGCCGACGGAGCAGGACGAGGGTGCGCTCTACCGCTTCGGGCCGCCGCTCGTGAACGCGGCCCGGCGGCCCGGTGAGTGGCAGGTGTACGACATCCGGTTCATTGCACCCCGGCGCGATGCGAGCGGCCGGATCACGCAGGCCGGCAGCGTCACGGCATGGCTCAATGGCAAGCTCGTGCAAAACGGGCTCACGTTTACCGAGCCGCGGTCACCGTATGTGCCGTATCGGCACGGCGTCACGGACTATCTGCGCGGCGTCGAGAAGGAGCTGCGGGCCACCGGCCGCGGGCCGCTCTTCCTCCAAGATCACGGCAGCCCGACGCGGTATCGCAACGTGTGGGTACGACCGCTTTAGTTAGTCGAGCCGCTTGACGCGGATGTTGCGGAAATGGACTTCGTCGTGGTGGCCCGCGAAGCCGATGTGGCCCTGCGTGCGGGCGAGGCCGGAATGCGGCTTGCCATCGGGCGTGGCCTGGCCGTCGCGAAAGGGCGCGACGTCGGCATCGACAACCGTCTTGCCGTTGACCACGACCTTGATCTTCGTGCCCTGCACGGTCACTTCTTCAGAGTTCCACTGGCCCGCGGGCTTCAAGCACTTTCCCCGCTCGGCGGCGACCACGCCGTAGATCGAGCCGTGGGCCTGCCAGGGCTGCAGGTCTTTGTACTTCTCGTGACCGTCGTCGAGGATCTGGAGTTCGATCCCGTCGAAGGCGGCATTGCCCTGCGGCGGCACCCGGATCGCGAGGCCGTTGTTGGCCCCCGGCGTGAGTTTGAAGTCGAACCGCAACACGAAGTCGCCGAACTCCTCGGTCGTGAGCAGGTTGCCCCCGACGCCGGGCTTGCTCCGCAGTTCGCCGTTCACGGCTTCGTAGCCGTCGGTCTGCCCCTGCCAGCCGGAGAGATCCTTGCCGTTGAAGAGCGGCGTGAAGCCGGTGCGGGCGTCGGGCAGTTCGCGGATCCGCAGCCGGCGAAACTCGATGGGCGCGCCTTCCGATTCGAGGCACATGAAGCCCGTTGAAGGAAAGCAGTCGGTGCCGCCTGAGACCTCGTGGCCGTTCACCCAGAGCCGCACCTCGCCATCGATCGCCCGCACGTAGTAATGGTTCCACTCGGGCGTGCCACGCGAGTGCCGGGCCGTGGGAAAGCTCCGCTTGCCATCGGGCGCGGCTGGCGGAAAAGGCTTCATGTCAGACGAGCCGACGGGAAACACGTCGCCGTCAGTCTTGAACCAGTCGGCCTGCTTGCCGGTCTGCTTTTCGTATTGCTCGGTGAACCCGTGGTCGAGCACCTGCACCTCGATGCCGCCCGGGGGAAGTTTGTTGGGTGGGAGGTTCACGAACACCTCGGGCGGGGCCCAGAGAAAGACCCCCGAGTTGCCGGCTTTTTGCAGGTGCCGCCACTCGGCCGACAGTTCGAGATTCGTGAGTGGCTTCTTCGTGCGGATCACGCCGACAGGCTTGCCCGTGCAGCGGGCAGTGCCGTTTTTCCAGCTCCAGGTGTCGGGAGCGCAGTTCACGTTTTCGAAGTCGGCTTCGCCGAGGTCGCGCCAGCCGGGGCCGGAGCCGTCGAGCGTGCCGAGCTCACGAATGAACACGTTGCGCACGTGCATCGGGGCGCCGTGGGTCTGGATCTGGATCGGGCCGCGGTCGGGCGAGGGCGTCGTGCCCTTCGTGAAATAGTTGGGGAGCGGCTGGTTATCGACGACGAGCTGGTCGTTCAAGACGACGGTCACGCGGTCGCCCTGCATACGAATCTTGAGCGCGTTCCACTCGCCGATCGGCCGGTCGGCCTTCACGAGCGGATCCTTGCCTTCCGCGCCGGCCGGGCTGTTCCAGAGTCCCCCGGAGCCCTTCTGGCAGCCGTGCTTGAAGTCGCGCTCGCAGGCCGGATCCCAGAGCTGCACCTGCGGCAGGCCGCGCAGATAGATGCCGCTGTCGCCGCAGGGCTCGGGAAACATCCACTCGAGGTGCAGTTCGAAGTCGGCGTAGTCGCGGTCGGTGGTGAGGAACACGCCCTTGCCGTCGTTCACGATCACGCCGTTCTCCACTTTCCAGTGGGCGGCCATGTCGGCATTCCACTCCGCCTGCCGCTTGGCCCGCTCCTCGGGCGTGCCCTCGGAGTCTTTCGCCGGGTCGAAGTGCGGCCGGCCCCGCCAGCCGGAGAAGTCCTGGCCGTTGAAGAGCGGCGTGAAGCCCGCGGGCGGCTCGGCCGCGGCGACGGCGGCGATAAGGGCAAGGAAAACAGCGGCCGCGAAACACTTCATGATGCAACCTTCGTGGGCACGCCGCCTTCGGCGGCGCTCTTGTCGGCGGCGAAGATCACGTCGAACGTCTTCTTCGCCTCCTTGAAGCTCGTGAGCGGCATGTCTTCGCCCTTGTCGAGCGCATCGAAGAACGCCTGGAACTGGGCCTGATAGGGATGGTCGCTCACGTCGCCGGAGTCGAGCATCTTCATCGAGAGCTTGCTCCAGTGCCCCTTGTCGGCCTTGAGCTTCATCGAGTGAAACTTGTCGTCGAGCAGGCTCCCCTCGCTCCCCACGAGATGCGTGTGGAAGTAGTAGGGCTGGAGGCAGTCGACGATCGCGGCCGACTTGCCGATCGCCCCATTCTTGAAGTGCAGGAGCGTCACACTCGACGTGTCGTATTCGTAGGGCTTGAAGATCGTGCTTGCCGACTTCGTGCTCAGGCTCGTCACACTCTCGACGTCGTGGCCCATCAGCATGAGAAGAGCGTCGAGCGCGTGGCAGCCTGCCGTGAGCAGGGCGCTGCCGCCGTCTTTCTTGGCGGTGTTCCAGCGAAACTGGCCGTACCACGGGCCGATGCCGTGGTAGTAGTCCACCTCGCCGTAGTGCAGCGTGCCGAGCAGTCCCTCGTCGAGCAGCGCCTTCGTCACCTGAAACTGGTTCGAGAACCGGCACTCGAAGCACACGCAGCCCTTCACGCCGTTGGCCGCGGCGGCCTGCACGATGTCGGCCACCTCCTCGGGCGAGTTGGCCATCGGCTTTTCGAGGATGATGTGCTTCTTCGCCTTCGCGGCGGCCACGGCCTGGTCGCGGTGGAGGCTCGGCAGGCCGGTGATGTCGACGACGTCGATCGCCGGGTCGGCGAGCATCTCCTCGACGCGCTCGTAGACCTTGATCGGGCCGCCGTGCTTCGCGGACAGCTCCGCGGCATCGAGCGGCCGCGACGAGCAGACGGCCGTCACGCGGCCCTGGTTCGTGGCGTTGATGGCGGCGATGTGCGCCGTGGCGGCCCAGCCGTAGCCGATGGTGCCGACGTTGTAGTGCTTGGATGGGGTGTCGTGTTTCATGGGGGGCAATCTAGCCGGCCGGCAGCGGTCGAGCCAGAGCCGGCCCGGTGCCCGCGCGGCGCGTCAGGAGAGTTTCGTCTTGCCGGGCACGGCGAAGCCGGGCGAGGGCAGCGACGATGTCCAGGTGAGGTCCTTGGGAAAGAGATCGAGCTTCGACTCCTCGGCCACGAATTTCCACGTGACCTTCTGGCCGGTATAGGCGGCCAGGCGGCCCATCACGCCCACGAGCGAGCTGTCGGCCATCTGCCGCAGTTCGACGATCGGCTTGCCTGAGCGGATCGAGTCGATCAGCGCCTTGTGCTCCTGCTTGTAGGCGTCGGCGATGCTGCCCTTCATCTCCCAGACGACCTTCCCGGCCCGGTCCACGATGCGCGAGCCGGTGTTGCCCCCGCCGATATGGCACGTGCCCTGCGAGCCGTGAATCACGTTGCCCACGTCCGACAGCGTGTTCGGCAGGTGCCGCGACTGGAACGACACGAACCGGTCGCCCGGATACTCGAGGTCGACACCGAACGTGTCCCACAGCTCGCTGTCGTCGGGCCGCGTAAACCGGCCGCCCGACCCGTAAGCCGACACGGGGTTGTCGCCCATCACCCAGTTGATCACGTCGAGGTTGTGGACGCCCTGTTCGAGCAACTGGTCGCCCGAGAGCCACACGAAGTGATACCAGTTGTTCAGCTGGTATTCGGCGTCGCTCATTCCTTCTGTGCGCGGCCGATACCAGATGCCGGGCGAGCAGTAGCGGGCCTGGGCGGCGATGATGTCGCCGATCGCCCCTTCACGAATCTTGTCGACCGCCCCGACGTAGTTCACCTGGCGGCGATATTGCGTGCCAGCCACGATGGCGAGCCCCTTCGCCACGGCATCGTCGTGGGCCTCGAGGCAGAGCCGATAGCCAGCCGGATCGACGCAGGCCGGCTTCTCCACGAACACGTGCTTGCCGGCTGCGATCGCCGCCCGTGCGTGCAGCGGGTGGAAGCCGGGGGTCGAGGTGACGTGCACGACGTCCACGTTCGGATCGTCGAGAATCCGTTTGTAGCCGACGAGGCCATCGTGGCTCGTGTCGGTGGCGGCCACCTTGTCGGGGTGGGCCTCCCGCATCATCTTCCAGGCCCGCTCGCAATTCTGGCCGTAGAGGTCGGCCACCGCCACGAGCTTCACGCCCGAGTTGATGGAGAGCGAATCGTTGATCGCGCCGGTGCCGCGGCCGCCGCAGCCGATGACGCCGATTCGCAGTTCGCGGGTCTCCTGGGCCGCCGCGCGGGACGAATGCACCATCGCGGCGCTGAACGATGCTGCGGACGTCGCCGCCGCGGCGAGCGAGGCGCCGACAGTGGTGAACTCACGGCGCGTGGGGTTCGAGGGTGCGTGGTGGCGATCCATGGATGCAGGCTCCGTCGGGCCGACTGACGATGGGACACGTCCCCGCAGCATAGCCTTCCCGGCGAGCTTTTATGAGCAGCCACCCGCGCCAATGATTTCGTTTCGCAGGGCGAGAATTTCGAATCCGTGCAGTCCATCGGAGGCTGGTTGGTGATGCCGAGCGGGCAACGTCACAATGCATGGATGGCACGAATACCCCAAGACCGACGAAGGCGGCGCGGCGTGGCTTCGCCCCAGGGGCCGCTCGTGGCCGTGGTCGTCGATCCATCGTTGCCCTACGACCGTGAGATCGCGAAAGGCGTGGCGCGGTACGCCCGCGAGGTGGGCGATTGGCGCCTGTATGTCGAAGAGGAGGAATCGCGGCGGCTGCCCGACTTCAGGTCGTGGTCGGGGCAGGGGATCATCGCGTCGTTCGACGAGCCGCGCGTGGCCAAGGCCGTCGTGGCTGCACGCCGGCCCACCGTGGCGGTCGGCGGCGGTGGGGGAGCATACGACCCGCAGAGCGGCATTCCTTATGTCGATACCGACAACGAGCGGATCGCGATCCTCGCCGCAGAGCACCTTCTCGAGAGGGCCCTGCCGCACTTCGGCTACTACGGGATCCGGTTGTCGCCGGCCACGGGCTGGTCGGAGGCTCGGGCCGCTGCGTTCAGCCGAAGGATTTCCAGAGCGGGAAAAGAGGCGGCCGTGCTCGTGCCGCGGCACGATTCGACCCGCTGGGAACGCTTACAGGCGGAACTGGCCGCGTGGCTCGCGTCGCTCCCCAAGCCCGTCGGCATCATGGCCTGCGACGACGTCCGCGCTCGGCATGTGCTCGAGGCCTGCCGGTCGCTCGGCCTGCGGGTGCCGCACGACGTGGCCGTGATCGGCGTCGACGACGACGAGTTCGTGTGCGAGCTCTCCGATCCGCCGCTGTCGAGCGTCGCCCAGGCGGCGCGGAAGATCGGGCATGAGGCGGCGCGGCTTCTCGACCAGCTCATGCGGCCGGAGCGATCTCAGGAACATGGCGGGCGAGCGGTGCCGGTCCGCTTCGTCGTGCCGCCGATCGGCGTCGTGGCCAGGCGCTCCACCGACACGCTCGCTGTCGAGGATCCGGCGGTGGCCCGCGTGATCCGCACGATCCGGGAGCGGGCGTTCGGCCCCCTGGCGATCGCCGACTTGGTGGCGGAGTCGGGGCTGTCGCGCTGGCAGGTCGAGAAGCGGTTTCGCCAGCTCGTCGGCCGCTCGATCCGCGACGACATCCTCGAGGTGCGGCTCGCCGAGGCCCGCCGCCTTGTGACCACGACTGACCTGCCGCTCAAGACCATCGCCCCGCGGGCCGGGTTCCGCTCGATCGCCTACATGACCACCGTGTTTCGCCGCCACTTCGGCACGACCCCCGCCGCCCTGCGCGCCGCGGCACAGGGCAGCCAGTGAATCCTCCTGCAGTCCTTCCGATGCCATCATGCGTGCATCCGCGCGGGTGTGCACGACACGCGGGATGGCAGTCGCGGTTGGAGTCGCCGCTTATCCGGCGATCTCGTCCGGTTCGCCGAGGATTTCGGTGAGCAGCGCGTTGAGGCCGAGGATGCCTGCGAGACGGTCAAGTTCGTCACGTTCCGCCCGTGGCATGCGTTGCACGATCTGGCGGAGGTCTCGCCGACTTTTTTGACTTCCCTTCGCGGCCCACGCCAGCTTCGAGGCGGCCGCATCGGGCCTCGACACCACCGGGATCAGCATTCCTTCGAAGACTTCGAGCGATGCTGATCGGTCTAACTCACCGGGGATCATCTCGCGAGGATAGACATCGATCTTCAACGCGTCGGCCATGTCGAAGAGCTGAAACATCGCTTTCTCCGCCACGCCGCGTCGGACGGCTTCGGCATCGAACAGGAAGCCAGCCTGCTTGGCAGCCGTCAGGAAGGCATCGAGGGTCGCGGCAAGCGATGGATTGTCAACGACGATGTCGATGTCCTGCGTCATACGCGGCTCGCCGTACGCCACGCTCGTAATCCCACCCGTGAGGTGAAAACGAACTCCTTGATGGGTCAGGATTTCGAGCAGCCGCGACAGCGTGTTCCGGAATATCTCAGCCGGGAACATGATCGAGCATCCGCTGTATCAGTCTTCGCGAGGTGGCATCGGAACCGTACAACCTCATCGCCGTCTCCCACTTCAGCCGTTCCGCGGAAAGCGGGCCCCTGCTGGCCAGGATCTGCCTGCCAATCAAGCCGCGAGCCCAGACAAACATCTCGGCCGCCCGAGCCACGCGGGCGTGCGTGGGGAGGGCATCCTGGGCTTCTCGAAACCAGGCTTCGGGCTGGAAGTGCGCAATTTCCATGCCGGCATCCTACGAAATATCGATCATCGGCAACGAAAAAGATGCCACGGCGCTCGAAATCCAGGAGCGACTGCCGATTGCAGTCGCCGACCGTGAGTCCGTAGGCTTTCCGTGAATCCTTGGACCTCGGAGTCGTCGCCTGCATGACCGCCCCTGCCGTCCTCGCCATCGTGGCTCATCCCGACGACATCGAGTTTGTCGCCGCGGGCACGCTCCTGCGTCTGCGCGAAGCGGGGTGGCAGACGCACTATCTCAATCTCTCCGGCGGCGATTGCGGGAGCATGACGACCGGCCCCGACGAGACGCGCACGATCCGCGCGGCTGAGGGGCAGGCGGCGGCGGCGATCCTGGGCGCCGAGTTTCACGAGAGCCTGGCCAACGACCTCTGCATCTTCTACGAGGAGCGGCTCCTGCGTCGGCTCGCGGCCGTGGTGCGGCGGGTGCGGCCGCGGATCGTGCTCACGCACTCGCCCGACGACTACATGGAAGACCACATGAACACGGCGCGGCTGGCCGTGACGGCGGCCTTTGCCCGCGGGATGCCGAATTTCACGACCGATCCGCCCGTCGAGCCCTACGCCGGCGACGTGACGGTCTATCACGCGATGCCGCACGGCCTCTGCGACGGCCTGCGTCGGCCGGTGATGCCCGAGCTCTTCGTAGACACCACGAGCGTGCAGGCCGTGAAGCGGCAGGCACTTGCCGCGCACGTGAGCCAGAAGGCCTGGCTCGACGCCACGCAGGGCATGGACAGCTACCTCGACGCGGGCGACGACATGGCTCGGCAGGTGGGGCGGATGTCGGGGCGGTTTGCGTATGCCGAGGGCTGGCGGCGGCACCTGCACCTCGGCCTCTCGGCCCACGACGACGATCCACTCGCAGCGGCCCTCGACGGCGGGGCCTCTCGCGGCTCGTGAGCCGATCTTCGCAGAGTGCCACGGCCGGTGGGGAGTGAAAACGAAAGGCCGACCGCGCGGATCGAAAGAGAATCCGGCCTGTCTGGGGGCTGCGATTCTGTGCCCAGGACGCTTACAGTGCGGAGGTCATCTTCACACTTCGAGGAGTCTCCCGTGCCGCGTCCTTTGAGCCGCATCGCCCCCGACTGGTGGGACTACACCACGCTCGACGCCGAACTCATCCGCGATGCCGCGGCGCTCACGGAGCACGACCTCGCAGCTCTCTCGCGGCCCGGCTTCCGCCTCGCGGTCTACGACACGCTCGAAGACTTTTATCTGGCCGAGGCGCTCGAATACATCACCGCCTGGAAGCAGGCCACCGCCGACGATCCCGTCGGCATCTGCGGGCCGATCGGGCCGACCGAGCAGTTGCCGCTCGTGGCCCGGCTCGTGAACGAACTCGGCCTGAACCTTCGCCACGCCCACTTCTGGGGCATGGACGAGTGGTATGAGAACGGCCGCGAAGTGCCCGTGACGCATCCGCTCTCGTTTGAGAAGGCCGACCGCGAACTCTGCTTCGACCGCATCCGGCCCGAGCTGCGGATGCCCGAGGCGAACCTCCACTTTCCGAAGGGCGACGTGGGCCCGTATATCGCCAGCTGGAAGACGGCCCGCTGCGCCGTGATGCAGGGAGGGCAGGGGGACATCAAGCACTGGGCGTTCAACGATCCGCTGCGGCGCGAGGGAAAATACAAAGACGCCCCGCCGTCGCCGGCGGAGTATCGGGCGCTGTCGACACGAGTGGTCGATTTGCATCCCGTCACCCTCGCCCAAAACGCCCGCACGAGCGGCGGCGGCAACATCACGATGGTGCCGCAGCGGGCGATCACGGTGGGCCCGGTGCAGACGTGGCAGGCCGAAAAAGTCTCGATCTGGCAGGCGGGCGTCCACGACAACCCGCTCGGCCAGCGGCTCACGGCCCTGATGATCTCGAAGGGCCTGCCCGATTCCAGCGTGCCGATGTCGCTGCTCGCCGACCATCCAAACGTGCAGTTCAACTACTACCGCGGCGGCCTCGGCACCTGCGCCGTCGAGATGCACTAGCCGCGGAAACCCACTACAGTGACCGCTCCACCACGGGGAGTTGATCCATGAAAGCTGTCTGTCTGTTCGCGGTTGTGATCGGCGTGGTCGCCGGTCCGTTGCATGCCGAGTTGCCCGCTCCCGCGCGAATGGGCTGCGGGATCATGACGTTCGACACGGTGCCGGGCTGGGGGCTCGACGACAAGGGCCTGTCGCAGATCGGGCCGACGCACGGCGGCGTCGCCGTGGACAGCCGCGGCAACATCTTCACGAGCGCCGACGCGGGCCTGTTCGTCTTCAGCCCCGACGGCAAGGTGGTCCGCCGCCACCTCGGTGGCGACTACACGCGGCTCCACGACATCGAGATCCGCAAGGAGGCCGACGGCGAATACCTCTACGGTGCCCGCAATGCCAACGCCGAGGGGATCAAGATCAACGCCGAAACAGGCGCGGTCGTGCTCAAGCTGCCGTTTCCCGAGGAGTCGGGCCTCGCGCTCAAGAAGTTCTCCCCCACGGCGATCACCGTCGCTCCCAACGGCGACATCTTTCTATCCGACGGCTACGCCAGCAACCACATCTTCCAGTTTGACAAGGCGGGCAAGTATCTCAAGCACTTCGGCACCAAGGGGAACGATCTCAAGCAGTTCAACACGGCGCACGGGATGACGCTCGACACCCGCTACGACCCGCCGCGGCTCTTGATCTGCGATCGCAACCACCAGCCCAAGGGTCGGCTCCTGCACTACGACCTCGACGGCAACTTTCTCGAGGAGGTGATCACGGGCCTGGGGATGCCGACGTCGGCGTCGATCCAGGGCGACTACGTGTCGGTGCCCGACCTGCAGGGCCGCCTCGTGATCCTCGACAAGACCAACACGATCATGGCCGTGCTCGGCCACAACCCCGACCGCGCGCAGGGGGCGAACTACAAGGTCCCGCAGGCGCAGTGGATCGAGGGCGTGTTCAGCGGCACGCACGGATCGGCCTGGGACGCAGAAGGCAACCTCTACGTGCAGGATTGGAACGTGGATGGCCGGATCATGAAGCTGGTGCGGGTTTCAGGCAATAGCCACGGCCCGGATCGGTGAGCCGTCGCAGCGCTCGCAGTAGGGCGGCGAAAGAGTGAAGTTGTCCTTCATAGTGATTGTTTTTTCTCAGGCGGCGCAGGCTTCACTTTCACCCGCAATGGCGCCGACAGGCCGACGTGGCCGTCGTTGTCCACGGCGGTGGCGATGAGCGTGTTGTCGCCATCGAAGAGGTTGCTGAGGGTGAAGGTTTGGTCGGCGGGTCATCCTGCATGATGTAGCGCACCAGCACGTTGGTGTCGAGGCCGATCACCGTGCCGACGCCCCGCGCCGCACGATGGCCGCATTCATCTCTTCGAGAGACACCTTTCTGGCTGCCTTGCCGAACATCCCCTTGAGTTCGGTGACGCTTCTATTGGCCGCAACGAATTCGTAGCGCCCCGGCGCGATCTGGATGAACTCCACTCGATCGCCCGCGTCGACCTTGAGGTCATGCCGGACCTCCACCGGGATGGTGATCTGGCCTTTGCTGGTGAGCGTTGCAGTCGACATTTCAAACCCCATCGTTCCTTTCTTCAGTGTAAGGCAAGCGCGGCCGCGCTGCAAGGAATTCGAAGCCCGACATGTGAGCAAACACCTCCACGGCTTCATGCCGCCTGTGCAGCCGGCCTCCGCAAAACCTGAATGGCCGGCGGGCCCTGCCTGAATGCAGGCAATGAGCCGCCGCGGCATGATTCCAGGCGTGAAGCCCCGTCCCTCCTGGAAATCCATCTCGATGACACGCGTCCGCATCGGCCTGCTGCCCTTCGTGATCCTGCTTGCGCTTTCGCTCACGCCTGCGGCAACGCAGGCCGCCGACGTGCCCCGGCCGCTTGTCGATCTGCCCTTTGCCGGCAGCCTCGGCAACGCCGGCTCGCTCGGCGGCGAGGCGACGATCACGACGCATGTGCCTGCCGAGGCGGCGGCCTTCGAGGATTGGCGGCTCGGCGGGTGCCTCGATCTCACGGCCGCGTCGCGGCACGGCGGCGCTGCCGGCGTCGATACCTCCCCCGCCGGGAGCAGCGTAGTCTTCAAGAGCGACAAACTCGCTGGCCTCGATGCATTCTCCATCCTCATCTGGTCGCGGCAGGCGCCGGCCGTCGATGGGCCAAGCCCGCGGCTGGCCTGGGCTGATCGCGGCTGGGATCTCGTGCCGGCGCCACGGGGGTTTTCGGTGAGCCTCGCCCTCTCCGGGAGCATGACTCCGTTTTCCTTCGTGGCCCCCCGCACCTTTCGCGACCGTCTGGCATTTCCTGCTGCCGACGAGTGGCGATTCACCGCCGTCACGGTCGGCAGCGGCACGGTGCGCGGCTATCTGGGGGGGCTCGACCGGCCCGTCACGCCGCTGCTCGGTGAGCAGCCCGTCACCGGCCCTCTGCCATCCGCCTGGGGCGCCGTGACGATCGGCAACATCGCCGGCGGCATCCGTCCATTCAAGGGCTGGATCGGGCGGTTTCGCATCTACGGCGCGGCCCTGCCTGCCGCCGAGATCGCCGCCATCCATGCGGGCGACATCGCGGCTGCGGCGGCGACCGTGGCCCGCCTCCCGCCGCCGCGGCCCGAGCCCACGCGGCCGCTTGTCCTCAAGCGCTCCGCGATCCCGTTTTCCACTCGGTGGGAGCGGCCCGACGCGCTCCCCACGATGCAGTCGTTTCACGCCACCGACCTGCTCTGGGTGTATGGCATCAAGAGCGAGTTCGTGCAGGCGGTGCACGCCGCCGGCCTGCGCTACCAAGGCACCCTCAACGGCCTGCAGGGCACCGAGAAGGCCACGCCCGGCCCGTCCAACGCCGGCGATACGAGCGGCCGCCACGAAACGTTCGACGGCGACAAGAACATGCCGTCGTGGATGGTCACGTTCAAGCCGCCGCACTACACGGGCTGCTGCAATCAGCCGGCGTTCCGCGAGTTGTTTTTCACTGCCGCGAAGAAGCAGGTGGAGATCGGCGTCGACATGCTTCACGTCGACGATTCGGCCATCAACGCCTCGTGGGTGCGGCACGCGGCCGTCTGCTTCTGCGACGCCTGCCGGGCTGGGTTTCGCGACTATCTGCGCCGCGTGCACACGCCCGCGGAACTCGCCGCCCTGGGCGTCGACTCGCTCGACGGCTTCGACTACCGCGAGCACCTGAAGGCCCACGGCATTCCCGATGCCGCGACCTACCGGCGCAAGTTTTCGAGCCTGCCGCTCACGCCCGATTTCATTGCCTTCCAGATCGAGAGCACCCGGAAGTTTTATCGCGACTTCCGCGATGTCTTGGATGAAGCGTCGCCCTCCAAACGCATCGCCATCTCCGTCAACGAGGGCCTGCCGATCGCGGCGGCCGACGGGCGTCTCTATCATGCAGACACCGTGGACTTCTACCACGGCGAGGTCTCCGACCGGACGTTCGCCGCCAGCCTCGCCGGCAACAAGTCGGCGGAGGCCATCGGTATGCAATTCGTCTCCACGCCCTTGCCACTGGGCACGGCCGACGGTCTGCGGTCGCTGGCCCTGGCGTATGCGACCGGGCAGCTGCAGCTCGTGCCGTGGGACATCTACATGGGCTCCGATGCGATCGGCAGCCTACCCCGCTATTTCGGCACCCGGGAAGACTATGGCGCCGCCTACGACCTGATCCACGAGCATCCGGAGTTGTTCGACGCCGCTTCGAGCATGGCCGAGGTGGGTGTGCTCGTGAATGCCGATGTGGCGACGAAGGCCCGGCTCGAGGAGGTGTGTGAGCGGCTGGCCACGCTCCATGTGCCGTTTCACCTGATCGCCGCCGCCACGAAGCAGGCCCGCATCCCGCTTCGCGAGGCCGATCTGCAAGCCGTGCGCACGCTCGTGCTCGTGAGCCCGCCGGAGTCGTTCGCCGCCGAAGACCGGGCCGTGCTCGACCGCGTGCTGGCCACCCGGCGGCCGCGGGTGGTGCAGGCCGACGCCGATCTGGGCCGCCTCTTCGCCGCGAGGCAGTTGCACATCCTCGGCTGGGAGGGCCCGGAACGGGTGTTCCTGTTCCCGAGGGCGTCGGCGACTGGCCCGATCATCCACGTCGTCAATTGGAATGCGTCACCGGACGGCGGGCAGACAAACGTGTATCGAAACACGACGGTCACGCTGCGGCACCCCGACCGCTGGGGGCCGCTCGGCCGGGTCACCTACCATCAGCCGGGCGAGCCGGCCATCGATCTCGAGCCCGAGGTGCATGCCGATGCCATCCGCATCACGCTCCCACGGCTGGCCACCTGGGGCATCCTCAAGCTTTCGCCCGCCGCGGCGGCTCGGTGAAGCACGTGCCCGTGGAGTGATCGCAGCGATGACCACCCGCCCACAATCGGCCGGGCCGCGTCAGACTGCGGCGGCCGCTGCGGTGGCGGCGAGCAGCTGCTCGATCCACGGGCCGAGGTAGCGGCCGTTGTCGTGATAGGTGCGGCCGCTCACGAGGTTGCCGTCGACCACGCACGGGGCGTCGACGTAGATGCCGCCGGCGCTCTCGACGTCGTGGCGGCACTTGGCCACCGTCGTGATTTTCCGCCCGTCGAGGCAGCCGGCGTAGGCGGGGATCTCCACGCCGTGGCAGACGCTCGCGATCGGCTTGTCGTGCTCGAAAAAGTGCCGCGTGATCCGCACGAGGTGTTCGTCGTAGCGGATGTATTCGGGCGCCCGGCCGCCGCTGAAGAAGATGCCGGCGTATTGCTCGGGATCGACGTCGGCGAAGGCGAGGTCGGCCGTGATCTGGTAGCCCTCCCACTCCTTCGTGATCGTCCAGCCAGGCCGCACCTCGTGCATCACCATCTGAAACGTGCGCTTCTCCGGGCCGACCACGACCGGCTCGAACCCGGCCTCCTGGAGGCGGTAGAAGGGATAGAGCGTGTCGAGCGTCTCCGACGCGTCGCCGATCACGATGAGCACGCGCGGGGGGCGGGATCGGGTGAGCTTCGACGGTGCCATGATGGAGGTTTCCTGGAGGGCGGACTCTAGCCTGATCCTACGTCGCCGCAGCCTCCCCCTCATTCAGACTTCGCGGCGGCTACATTCAGATTTTGCGGCCGCTGGGGCGACAGGGTTCAGCTGGGCGTATCATGCCTGCCCCATGCGATTTCTCATAGTCATCCTTGCCGCCTTGAGCGGCGTTCCGGCGTCCCTTGCGGCGGCCCCGGCGCTGCCCTTCGATCCCGCCACGCTCCACGGGTTCAACCTCATGGAGAAAGTCGCTGTCGATTGGATGAACGCTCCGTACCGTGAGGAAGACTTCGCGCTCATCAAGGAATTCGGCTTCAACTACGTCCGCCTGCCCGTGGACTACCGCTGCTACACGGTCAAAAACGAGTGGCTTTCCTTCCGCGAAGATGTGCTGCGCGACTTCGACCAGGCCATCGCCTGGGGCGAGAAGCATGGTCTCCATGTCACGCTCGCGCTCCATCGCGCGCCGGGATACTGCGTGAACCCTCCCCCGGAGGCGAAGGACCTGTGGTCGGACGACGAGGCCCTGGCCGCCTTCACCGCCCATTGGGAGATGTTTGCCCGGCGCTACCAGAGCGTGCCGGCATCCCGGCTCAGCTTCAACCTGGTCAACGAACCCAGCGGCACCACCCCCGAGAACGTGGTGCGCGTCTACCGCCATGTGGTGGCGGCCATTCACCGGGTGACCCCGGACCGGGTCGTCTTTCTCGACGGGGTGGATGGCGGCGGCAAAACCCTTCCCGAACTCGCGAGCCTTCCCAACGTCGTCCAATCGGGCCGCGGCTACTTTTTTCCCGTCACGCACTACCGGGCCAGTTACCGCGATCTGTCGAGGGAGTTCATGCCCGCGCCCTCCTGGCCCGTGCGGCCGGCGGTCAACGCGTTTCTCTACGGCCCCTTCTGGAAGAAGGACGACCTCAACCGGCCGCTGGTGCTCCGCGGGTCGTTCCCGGCACAGACCCTCTTGGATGTGCGAGTGCTCATTGTCTCAACCAGGGCCACGCTCGTCGTCAAGGCCGACGGCAAGCCCGTGTTTGAAAAACGCTTCGAGCCAAAAGACGGCGTCGGCGAGTGGGCGCAGGCGGTCTATGCCCCGAAGTGGCGCATCTACCAGAACGTCTACAACCACCTGTACACCGTCGTGCTCCCGGTTGCCGCCAAGGAGATTACCCTCGAGCTCACCGATGGCGACTGGCTGCGACTCACCGAACTCGGCCTGACGCTTCCCGGGAGGGACCGGCGGGTGCTCCCCGGCGATTCCACCCCGCGCCGCACACAGCAACCCTATGACCTGTCGCCCGATGGGGCGCTCATTTCTCCCCCAGACTTCGACGGCCTGGCCCCGCTGGCCGAAATCTTCGCGCCGCTCCGCGAGGTCAAGGCCGCCGGGGGCGCCGTCTTCATGGGGGAATTCGGGTGCTACCGCAAAACCCCTCACGACGTCATGCTCGCCTACACGCAGAGCCTTCTCGAGCGGTGCAAGGCCGAGGGCGTTGGCTGGGCGATGTGGAATTTCCGCGGGGAGTTCGGCGTGCTGGACAGCAACCGCTCCGACGTGGCCTACGAAGCGTTCAAGGGCCACAAGCTCGACCGCAAGCTGATGGACCTGCTCAAGCGGTGCGCCGCGCCCTGACCGCTTTCCGGTCAAACGCGTTCAGCTTTTCTGGCCACCGCTGCGGTAGGTGCCGGGCGTGATGCCGAAGTGCTTCTTGAACGCCTCGGCCATGTATTGCGGGTGTTCGAAGCCGCAGCGGTTGGCGATCGCGGCCAGCGACAGCTCCGTCTCAGTGAGCAGCTGCTTCACGCGGTTGAACCGCAGCCGGATGATCTCCTCGCCCGGCGTCCGCCCGATCGCCTGCCGCATCCGCCGCTCGAGCAGCGTGCGCGAGAGGCCGGCATGCTTGACGACGTCGGCCACGTTGATGCCGTGGCAGGCGTGCTCGCGGATGTAGCGCACGGCACTCACCACATGCGGGTCGTCGATCGCCATGATGTCGCTCGACTGGCGCACCACGAGCCCCGCGGGCGGCACGAGGATGGTGCCGGCGGGCTTCGGCTCGCCCGCCATCAGCTGGTCGAGCAGCGCGGCCGCCTCGTAGCCCACCCGCTCGCCGTCGAAGGCCACGCTCGAAAGCTGCGGCCGGGCCATGGTGCAGAGCGTCTCGTCGTTCTCGGCCCCCACCACGGCCAGCTCCTCGGGCACGGCCACGCCCGCGCGGCGGCAGGCGTCGAGCAGCCAGAAGGCGAGCTGGTCGGTGCAGGCAAAAATGCCCACGGGCTTGGGCAGCGACGCCACCCACCGGGCCACGTCGGCCTGATGCCGTTCCCAGTTGGCCGGCCGCTCGCCGCGGTTGGGGGCATGATGCTCGCTGCAGGTGTGGCCGCGGGCGGCCAAATGCGCGCGGAAGTTGTCGCGCCGCTCCTCGAAATACTGCTCCGTGTCGAGGTCGAAGACGGCGAAGTTCGTAAACCCGTTGTCGATGAAGTGGTCGGCCACGAACCGGCCGATGTCGCGGTTGTCGCAGCCCACGAAGGGGAGCCCGTGGGCGATCTTCGACGCCCGCAGCTCCACGCCCGGCAGCCGGGTGGCGGCGATCGCCTCGGCCATCGTGGCCGAACCCGTGCGGGCGATGATGCCGTCGCCCTGCCAGGACGAGAGCCAGCGGGGCACCTGCGAATCGAGCGCCCGCAGTTCGAGGAACAGCGACCAGTGTTCGTGCTCGGCGAGGTAGCGATGGATGCCCTTGAGCAGGTCGCGGCCGTAGGTCCGCGAGGTCTCCACGAGCAGGGCCACGTGCTTCGTCGCCCGCACGGGGCGATCCCGTACGGTAGCAGCCCGCGACGTGCCGGCATCCTGCGGCGTGCGCACCGTTTTTTCGAGCTGTTGCATGGCCGCGTCCCCGTCCGTCGATCCTCGACCAATCCTATCCTCGGCAGCAGGTCGGGGCGACTGGTCCGGCATCGTTACCGCGGCTTGGTGGCAGGCCGCGAGGTCAGAGCGAAATTGAGCTCGTTCGGGCCGGCGGCGACCGTGGCTTCGAGCTGGCTCTTGGCGTGGTACCTCGCGGGCAGTTGTTCGGAAGTTTCGACAAAGTTCCCATCCTTGTCGCGACCCTCGCCGCCGGTGCGGATCTCCACGCGGTGGCGGCCCACCACGGCGCCGGGGTGGTGCACCGCATACTGCAGCGTGTAGCGCCCCGCCTCGTCGGTGGTGCCGTACGAACCATTGCCGCGCTCGTAGGGCACAAACGCCACCGCGGCGCGGGGCAACGGCCGGCCATTGAGCGAGACGACGCCGGTGACCTCACCCAAGGGCGGCACTTCGCGGCGCTTGCCGGAGCAGCCCGGGGCAGACACCGCCAGCAGCACGCCCGCCACCGCGAGCCAGCCGAGAGGACGCCGCAGCGAAAGCCGCGGCAGCCGGGCATGCAGGTTTTGCGGCGGCGGCGGGAACGACGTGGGGGGATTGCTTGCCATGGGATGCAGATCGTCGCACACCTCGGGCCAGCTTGGCATTCAGGTTCTGCACAGCCGGGATTCAGGGTTTGCGTACGGAAAAACTGATCGTTTTTGCCGCAAATCCTGAATGCGGCGGCGGCGGCTTTGACCTACTCTTTTCACAGTGGTCTTTGGGACCGCGTTGACGGCCTTGGGCTGGGCGCGGGGTGCCAGCCAGAGTGAGGAACGAACAATGAACTATCGTAGCGAGCGGAACGTGGGCCGGATCATCAGCACGGCGATCGTGGCGCTGGCAGTCGCGCTCGTGGCGCAGCAGGCGACGGCCGCGAACTACTCGTGGTCCAACGCCACGACAGGCACGTTCAACTGGACGAGTGGCACCAACTGGTCGAGCAGCACCGTGCCCGTCAACGGCGACACCGGCACGATCTTCATCACCAATCGCGCCGCGTCGTACACCGTCACGTTCGACCCGCTCACGTCGCAGACGTTCACGAGCAGCACTTCCACGTATGGCCTGCAGGTCGGCGGCGGCTCCGGCAGCGGCACGGTCACGTTCAGCCTCGCGCAGGGCAACCTCACGCTTCTCAACGGCGGCGCGAGCCAACAGTCCAATGCGCTGCACATCAACAACGGCGGCGTCTTCAACCTGTCGGGCAGCGGCACGCTCAACACGCAGGGCTTCTATAACGCCGGGGCGTGGCGCTACAACCAGTCGGGCGGCGTGGCGAACCTCACGACGAGCGGTTCGGCAAACACCCAATTCCGCTGGGGCGGTACCGGCACCGCCACCGTCTCGGGTGGCACGCTGAATTTCAATCCATCGTCTGCGGTTGCGTTGAACATCGCCGTCGACGGCACGAGTGACAACGCCGCGTTCATCATCAGTGGTGGTACCGTCAACGTTTCCAGCAACACTCCCGTGCAGATGTCGCAACGCGGCACGAGCACGCTGCGGATCACGTCGGGCGTGTATTCCGGGTCGTCGAGGATCGAGGTTGGCTCGGAGGGTTTTGCCTCAACTCTCGGCGTGACCTCCGCCCTGTTCGACATCCAGGGCGGCACGGTGACGAACACCGGCCGGCTCGACGTCGGGCAAAACCTCTACTTCAGCACGTCCACCGCCCGGGTGACGCAGTCGGGCGGTTCGTACACGCAGTCGGGCAACGTCGGCCTCGGCGTCTATAACTCCGGCTCGATGACGCTTTCCGGCGGCACGTTCGCCTTCACCGGTTCCACGTTCCAGATCGGCAGCGGCACGCTTGGGCAGACCCAGAGCGGCACGACGACCGCCGCCGCGGGCGTGGGCGTGCTCACGCTCTCCGGTGGCCTCTTCACCGGCACCAACTCCGGCACCACCGCGACGATCAACGTGGGCCGCACGGCCAACGACGGCGCGAACACGGGCAACCTGATGTCGATTGCGGGTGGTACGGCGACAATGAATTGGGTCAACGTGTATCGCGGCGGCACGTTCTCCGTGTCGAGCGGCTCGGCCACGGTGAATAGGACGCTCCAGATATCGGGCGCGGCGGGCACGGGCGGCGGCCTCGGCCAGGTGTCGGGCGGCTTCCTCTCGGTGACGAACTCGGCGACGAGCGCCGCGCTCACGATCGAGAAGAGCGGCACGTTTCAGGTGACCGGCGGCAGTGTCACCTCCAACGTGTTCACCGGCACGGCGGCAGGGGCGACGCTCCTCGTGCAGGGAGGCACGATGACGGTTAGCGGCTCGGCGGTTACTGGCGGCGGACTCAGTCAGGTGTCGGGCGGGTTGCTGTCGGTGACCAACTCCGCCACGAGCGCCGCTCTCATGATCGGGCCGAGCGGCACGTTTCAGGTGACCGGCGGCAGTGTCGTGGCCAACGTGTTCACCGGCACGGCGGCGGGAGCGAGGCTGCTCGTGCAGGGAGGCACGATGACGGTCACGGGCTCGGCGAATTCCACGCAGCCGATCACGGTCGGCGGTGGCGCGGGACCGGCGAACCTCGCTCTCGTCGGGTCGAGTACGTCGTACAACGGAACTTCTTTCTTCCAATTTCTGAACGGCACCGCGGGGGGCATCACGATCCAGAACAATGGCCTGCTGAGTTCGCAGGGCCGCTTGTCCGTCAACTCGCCGATCGTGATCCAAAGTGGCGGCACGATGAACCTTTCGAGCGCCGCGGGCGCGGCGACGACGGGCGTCAACGACGGCCAACTTGCCCTCGATACGAGCACCGGAAGTCTCGACGTGCAGGCCGGAGGAGCGTTCTCGGCCCGCTCGGCAAGCCTCACCAACGGGGCACGCCTGACCGTGTCCGGCGGCCAGTTCACGGTGACCCGTGTGGCGGGCGATGGCGGAAACGAACTTCGATTTACGGGAGCCAACTCGGGCTTCGCGGTTTCGAGCGGCACACTCTCGATGACGAGCACGAGCAGTCAAGCCACGATCCTGCGATTGGGCGGGAGTATTGTTGGTGCGACGTCGGGCACGCTCTCGGGCGGGGCGATGAATCTGTCGCAGTTTCTCCTTGGCGACCGCGGCGGCACGTCTGCCGGCAGTTCGGCGGCCGACGCCACGTTCACGATGAGCGGCGGCACGCTCACACTCGACAGCTTGCAGGGCGGCGGCCTCTACGTCGGCAACAACCCGCAAAACGCGACGACTCCGTTCAACCGCGGGTTTTTCAACCAGAGCGGCGGCGTGACGACCAATAGCGGCGTCCTGCAGATCGGCGTCAACACGCAGACCGGCGTCTCGATCGGCTCGCTCTCGCTCACGAGTGGCACGTTCACGCAGGCGGGCGTCACACAGGTGGGCGTGTCGGGCAGCGGCACGGGCGTGGTGGGCACGATTGCCGTAAGCGGCGGACGATTTTCGACGACCGGCGCGTTCTTCGTCGGCGGCACGAGCTCCACCTCCAACGTGGGCGGTGCCGTGAGCGTGACGGGCAGCGGCGTGTTTACCGGCACCAATGCCGGGCGAAACGTGACGGTGAGCGTGAGCCGCACGGCGAACGACGCCACCGCGGGCAACAACACGTTTCTCGTCAACGGCGGCACGGCGGCGATCGACGTGCTCAATGTCTACCGCAGCGGCACGTTCACGGTGAGCGCGGGCCAGGCCACGGTGAATTCAGCCCTGCTGCTCTCAGGCACCACAGGCGGCGCCGGTGCCGGCCGGCTCACGGGCGGCACGCTGCTCGTGCAGAGCGGCAGCAACACGGCCACGTTTACGGTCGGCCAGAATGCGAGCTTCGTGCAGTCGGGTGGGTCGGCCGCGGTCGACTCGGCCACGATCACGGCCGCGGGGGCGAATTTCGCTCTGCAAGCAGGCACGTTCACGGCCGGCGGCTTCACCGCCTCGCAGCCCGTCGCAGTGGACGGCACGCTGAACCTCAACGGGGCCACGGCCTCGATTGGGGCGCTCTCGGGCGCTGGCACGATCGGCCGCTCGGCGGTTGGCAGCGGGATCCTGTCGCTCGGCGACGCCACGAATTCCACGTTCGCCGGGTCGATCGCGAACGCCCTCGGCACGCTCGGCCTCACGAAGACGGGCGCCGGCGTGCTCACGCTCACCGGCACGAGCACCTACGCCGGGGCGACGGCGATCAACGCCGGCAAGTTGCTCGTGAACGGCCAAATCGGCAGCACGGCCGTGACGGTGAATTCCGGGGCCACCCTCGGCGGTTCGGGCTCGATCGGGGGCTCGGTCACGAACAACGGCCTCCTCTCGCCCGGCAACAGCCCGGGCCAGCTTTCGCTCGCAGATCTCGTGCTCGGCGGCACGGGCACGGTGCTGATGGAGATCGTGGGCACGACCGCTGGCACGCAATACGACCAGATCAGCCTCACCGGCAGCCTCACCTACGGCGGCGTGATGCAGCTCGACCTGAGCCAGACGTTTGACGACAACACGTCGTTCAACCTGTTCACGGGCTTCACGGCGGGCAGCGGTGATTTCTCGAGCATCACGAGCATCGGCTCGGCCTACACCGGCCTGTCGTTCACCCGGGCTGGCAACCTCTGGACGAGCGGCACGGCGGCCGGCGGCCAGTCGCTCGAATTCAACCAGACGACGGGCACGCTCGTGATCGTGCCGGAGCCGGGAGCGCTCGCCTTGGCCGGCCTCGGCATCGCCGCCGCGGCCTACGCCCTCCGCCGCCGCAAGTAGGACAGTCTTCAGCCTGTCATGTGACGCACGGACGCCTGCACTGCACCATGAAAAACCTCTCCCGCCGCGGCTTCACCCTCGTCGAACTCCTGGTCGTGATCGCGATCATCGGCGTGCTCGTGGGCCTGCTCCTGCCGGCGGTGCAGAGCGCCCGCGAATCGGCCCGGCGCAATGCCTGCGCAAACAACCTCAAGCAGCTTGGCCTCGGGCTGCACAATCACCACGCGGCCCGCAAGGTGTTTCCGCCGGGATTCGCCCGCGTGTATGGCAATCCGACGCCCGCCAACGACTTCTCGCAGAACGACGCCGTGGGTGTGGCGGCCGCCGAGCAGGGCAATTGGGCGTGGGCAGCGTTCACGCTGCCGTTCCTCGAAATGGACAGCGTCTTCCAGACGATCAACGTCACGGGCACCGACTGCGCAGCCGCGATGGGAAACGCCACGCGGATGCAAGCCATGGCGGTGCCGGTTTCCTCGTTTCGCTGCCCGGCCGATTTCTCAGTCGCGACGGGACAGCGGCCGGGGATCACCGGCATCTCGTTCAAGGACGCATCGGGGAACAACGTGGCGACACGATCGGCTCTGTCGAACTACGCAGCGGCCAACGGTTCCGACAACGTCTATAAGGTGGGTGACGGAATCTTCTTCATGGACAGCAAGACGTCGGCGGCGAAGATCCTGGACGGCCTCAGCAAGACGATCGCGCTCGGCGAGCGGGTGTACTTGCTCAACAACGGTATCACGGGCATGGATCCGCAGCAGGGGTATGCCTACACCGGCTTTCTCATGCCGCAGGCAGCCTGTGTCTACTGCGTGCGGGGAACGCGGCAGCAGAGCAGCTTCGGCATCCGCGACGCCCTGGGGTCGGCATTCATGGGGATCAACGAGCCGAGCATGCTGGTCGGGAGTGCCGACAGCTCCTCGTCGCGTGTGTTCTCCTCGTATCACCGCGGCGGCGCCCAGTTCACGATGGCCGACGGCAGCGTGCGGTTTCTCTCTGAATCGCTCGGCCTCGCGATCTTCCGCGACCTCATCTCGATCTCCGACGGCCGCTCGCGCACGGCCGACTGATACCCGTCCTTCAGGGCTTCGCTTCGGCAGCGTTGCGCTTCTCGACGACGACCACGCCCCAGGGGGCGAGCGTGGGGAGGGCGACCGTGCCGTCGGCGGCGAGGGAGAGCGGCGTCGAGCGCACGAGCGGCGTGTAGTCGCGGCTGTCGAAGGCCTTGTCGTGGGCGGCGCGGTCGTAGGCCGCAACCGGCTGCACGAGCCGCAGGGCCACGGGCGAGTCGCCCGCGAATTGGCTCGGCCGCAGCACGATCGAGAAGGGCTGCGGATCATCGCGCCAGTCCACGAGGTGGATCGCGGCCGCGCCGGCAGGCGTGCCGGGCACCGCCCGCACGACGGCGAGCACGTGCGGCGCGGCGGCGCCGAGGTCGAGCGGGGGTGTCAGCCCCTTCCAGCGGCCGTCTTCCACGCCGCAGCCGGTGGCAAACGCCTCGGCGTGGCCGTCGAGGTGCGGGGCGACGCTGCGCACGAAGGCCGTGAGGTCGGCGTAGTGTTCCGGCTTGCCGAAGTAGCGCTGGGCATCGGGCAGAAACGTGTCCCACGGCATCTCGATCAGGCCCCCGAGGGCGTAGGCGGTGGCGATCGATTTGCGGGTGAGCAGGATCCAGTCGGCCGACTCCTGCTCGGCCGGTGTCGCCACGGTCTTCAGCGGCATCGTGATCGTCTGCAGGCGGCCGTGGCTGCGGGCCTGCCGCATGCACTCGTGGAGGTGCGTGGGTGTGGCCTCCTTGAAGGCCAATTCGCCGATGCAGAAGTCGAATGGCATTCGCACGGGGCCCCAGTCGCGGGCGCCGTTGTTGCACGACACGGGGATGTGGCGGCCGGCCTGCTCGTTGAGCTCGGCCCGCCACCGTTGATGGAAGGCCACCGACGCCTCGAGCTGGAACTGCTGGAAATATGTCCGCAGTTGGCCGCCTTCGGGCCAGCGGCGGAAGCCATCGCCGCTGGGGGCGTTCTTCGCCCTCAGGTGCGCGGCGTAGTCAAACGAGGCGAGGTCCGTGACGCCGGCCGTGGTGAGTTTCTGCGGGTCGGCATGCCGCTCGAGCCAGGAGCGAAACCCGGCGATGCAGTGGCGGCAGAGGCAGCCGCCCCAATACGTGGCGAGCATGTTTTGCTCGGGCTCGTCGCGCTGGATCACGTCGGCACCGGCGGCGACTACGGCCAGCGCGGCCCGCACGTGGCCGGCCGCAAACTCCGGGTTGTTCGCACAGCCCCAGGGATTCGGCCGAGGCCAGAGCCGCATCCAGTGCGGCACGAGCCGCTGCGCGTCGAGCCCGACGACGTTCCATTCGACGGGCGGTGCCTTGCCCGCATAGGAGCCGGCCGCGAGCGCGCCGCCATATTCGACGCCGAGATCGTGCACCTTTTTGATGAATTCTGGATTGTCGCCGTAGGTCCATTCGAGACGCGTGGCATGAAAGCCACGGATGGCCACGAGCGTGTCGTGCGGGTCGCCTTTGTGCGCCGGGTGAGCGGTGAGCGACCGCATGCAGACGGCGCTCAGGCGGGGGAAGCCCGGCCCCGCTGGCAGCGTGTCGGTCATCTCGTGCACGCGCCGCATGGCTGACGCCGGTTCATCGCCCCGGCAGGGAAGGGCCGCAGCGACCGAGATCGCGAAACAAATGGCCAGCAGGGGACAGCGCATGGTGGGAAACCCAAAGAGAGGTGGGCGGCCAGGGGAGGGTGAAGCATGAAACGAGCGCACGATCATCACCGCCCAGCCGGGGACAGGCATTCAGGTCTGTGGCCGCTGTGTTTCAGGTTTTGCGTGTCGGCTGTGGGCCCAGCGGTGGTCACGGGCAGTACAATTGCGGCCATGTGGAGAGCTGTCGATTGGAAACGAGTGATCGGAAAGCTCGGGTGCGCGTTGGCGCTCGTCGCAGGGGCGGCTGTCGCGGCGGAGCCGGTCGCGCAGCCGGCGAAAGGGGCGAACGACGTGAGACGGCCGTGGATGTTTTCCGAGGCGTCGCTGCCGGCCGGGTTTCCCGCGCCGGGACCAATCGGCGAGGTGATCGTGAAGACCTATCCCGCCCACCGCATGGCCCGCGCGGCCGCCGGCAAGGGGGCCAACGGCATGTTCATGAAACTGTTTCGGCACATCGAGCGCAACGAGATCGCGATGACGGCGCCCGTCGTGATGGGCTGGCCGGCCGAGAACGTGGCGGAGGGCGGCGGCGATGCAGCGGGAAAGCAGCCCGCCACGCAGGGGCCGGAGTCGATGGCGTTTCTCTACGGCAAGCCGACGCTGGGTGCGGCGGGCGCCGATCCAGCCGACCCGATCGTCCTCGTCGAGGATGTGCCCGAGACCGTCGTGGTGTCGGTCGGCCTCCGTGGCTCGTATGACGAAGCGACGATGAACCGCGGCCTGGAGCGGCTGCGGGCCTGGCTCGGGGAGCACCCGGAGTGGACCGTGGCGGGCGCTCCGCGGTCACTCGCCTACAACAGCCCGTTCGTGCCCGGGTTCGCCAAGTATTCCGAGGTGCAGATCCCCGTCATCCGCGCGACGGAAAATCTGAACGACGGCGGTCGCAAACCTGAATGATCGAGCAGGGAGACTGGGCGTAGTCTGACCTGCTTCAAACGGAGGAGCGTCGCTCGTCATGTTCATCACCCGCCGCCAGCTGCTTGCGTCTACCGCCGCAGTCGTATCACAAAGGCTCGCTGCAGCTGGGGATCCCACGGGGAAGCCTGCGTCGTCGGCGCCGGCGGGCGATGGCCCGGGTATCGGTGTGATCGGCTGCCGCTATCAGGGATCGGTGATCGCGGCCAAGGCGAAGGCCCACGGCCGCGTGATCGCGCTGGCCGATGTCGATCGCGAGGTTCGTGCGCTTACGGCCATCGACTCGAAGGTGGCCGCGCAGGTGCGGCTCACTCCCGCCGAAATCTATGCCGATGCTGCCGCGGCCGACCGCCACGTCGATTACCGCCGGCTGCTCGACGACAAGCGGATCGACGTCGTGCTCATCGGCACGCCGGACCACTGGCACTCGAAGATGCTCATCGACGCCGTGAAGGCGGGCAAGGACGTCTACTGCGAGAAGCCGCTCACGCTCACGATCGACGAGGGGAAGGAGATCCGCAAGGCGGTGCAAGCCTCAGGGCGGATCGTGCAGGTGGGGTCGTGGCAGCGGAGCGACCACCGGTTTCGCACGGCGGTGGAGATGGTGCGGGCCGGACGGATCGGGAAGCTCGACAAGGTGGACGTCGTGCTCGGCATGAACCAGGTCGGCGGGCCGTTCGCGAAGCAGCCGGTGCCGCCGGGCCTCGACTGGAACCTCTGGCAGGGGCAGACGCCCGACGTGGCCTATATCCCGGAGCGGTGCCACTTCAACTTCCGCTGGTGGCAGGCCTATTCGGGCGGCGACCTCACCGACTGGGGCGCGCATCATGTGGATATCGCCCGCTGGGCGATCGGCGCCGATCCAGACAGGATCGACGGTCAGGCCGAGTTTCCGCAAACGCGCGACGGCTATGACGTGCCGCTCACCTACTCGGTTCGCTACCGGTTCACCAATGGCGTCGAGATGACGGTCGGCGACAGCGGTCGCAACGGCATCATGTTTACCGGCAGCGAGGGCCGGATCTTCGTGAACCGCGAAAACCTCTCGGGCAAACCGGTCGAGGACCTCAAAGACCGGCCGCTGCCGCGTGAGTCGTTCGCGCTCTACGACTTCGACAATCGCGCGCGGCCGGAGCGGGCCGGCAAGATCGACGCGATCGTGAACCACATGGGCAACTTCTTCGACTGCGTGGCGGCCCGCCGCCCGCCGATCGCCGACGTGGAAAGCGGCCACCGAAGCGTGTCGGTGTGCCATCTCGGCAACATCTCCTGCAAGCTCGGCCGGCCGCTGAAGTGGGATCCAGTCGCTGAAACGTTCGTCTCCGACGCCGAGGCCGACGGCCTGCTCGCGCGGCCGCAACGGCCCGGCTTCGAGGTCCGGGCGTGACCGGCGGGTGGCATCTCCGCGCGGCGCTCGTCATCGCCGCGGTGGCCGCCGGTGCCGCGGGCGCCGCCGATCCGCCAGCCGAACGCCCCAATGTGATCCTCATCATGGCCGACGATCTCGGCTGGGGCGACGTGGGCTGCTTCGGCAATCCCGACCTCGACACGCCGGTGCTCGACGGCCTTGCCCGGGAGGGCGCCCGGCTCACTGCCTGCTACTCGCCGTCGCCGCTGTGTTCCTCGGCGCGGGCCGGCATCCTCACGGGCCGGTGGAA
>Ga0209598_10000600_pt1 | contig 29254 bp, 18 predicted proteins | sample M_140807_EF_Meta_FD_187317 | JGI IMG/M metagenome (GOLD analysis project Ga0209598, IMG submission 187317) | Freshwater microbial communities from Lake Montjoie, Canada to study carbon cycling - M_140807_EF_MetaG (SPAdes) (version 2) | ecosystem: Environmental > Aquatic > Freshwater > Lake...
TTTTTGAGGGTTATCACGGTAAACAGGACTCTCATCTCTACGCACTCACGACAAGCAGAACGGCAGCGGGCCCTCGACGACGCCCACCAGCGCCGCCGCCACGTCCAAGACGTGGCCTTGCCGCCCCTGGGGCCGCAGCTGCTTCAGCTGCGGCGGCGGCGGGGCCGGGGGCTCTGGCTCCGGCTCCGGTTCGCCCTCCTCGTCCTCATCCTCTTCGCCGTCGCCCTCGCCGTGTCGGTGATCCCCGAGGGGCTGCCGGTGTCGCTCACGGTGGCCCTGTCGATCGCCACCGCCCGAATGGCCGCCCGGGGCGTGATCGTGCGCCGCCTGGAGGCGGTGGAGGGCCTCGGCAGCTGCACCATGATCGCGAGCGACAAAACGGGAACGCTCACCTGCAACGAGCTCACGGTCACCGTCGTCGAGCTGCCGGAGGCCACCACGCGGTCCGTCACCGGGGACGCTGTCGGGCCGCACCGCGTTGCCGTCGCCGGCGAGGGGTTCGCGCCCGACGGCGGCGTGCTCGACGACGGCGGCCCGGAGGACCGCGCACGGCTTCGCGAACTGGCGACGTGCGCCGTGCTCTGCAACGAGGCGACGCTCCACAGGCGGGACGGCGCATGGACCTGGCGGGGCGACTCCGTCGACGTCGCGCTGCTGACGCTCGGCGCGAAGCTCGGACTCGAACGGGAGCCGCTCCTGGCGGAGTTCCCGCAGTTCGATGCGGTGCCTTTCGAGCCCGAGCACCGGTTCGCGGCCACGTTCCACGATTCCGCCGCGGGCCGCTTCGCCTGCATCAAGGGCGCACCAGAGGCGGTGCTGCCGTTGTGCGACGACGCCCGCCATGCCCTCGCCGACCGACAGTCGCAGGCGACCACCATGGCGGCCGAGGGACTGCGGGTGCTGGCGCTCGCCCGCGGCCGCGTCCGGGGCGTCGCGTCGCGCGTCGCGCCACAGCAACAGCCACGCGATGGGCAGGAGCATGAGCACAAAGGGCAGCCCGACGGCCATGAACTGCAAGAAGCCGACGTCGACGCCGACGCCCGCCATGAACTGCGCGAACTGGGCGTTCGGGGCGGTCCCAATCTTGGTGCCGATGCCGCCGATGTTGGCGCCGTAAGCGACCGCGAGCATCACCGCCGCGCCATAGTGCACAAGACGCCGCCCGCCCGACTGCCGCTCCAGCTCAAGGACGAGCGCGAGCGCGATCGGCAGCATCATGGCCGCGGTCGCGGTGTTCGAGATCCACATCGAGACAAAGCCGGTGCCGCCCAGCACACCGAGCAACAGCCGCTTTGGATCGGTGCCGACGGTCGCCATGATACGAACCGCGATGCGCCGGTGGAGCCCCCACTGCTGCATCGCCGCGGCCACACACATGCCCCCCAGGAACAGGAAGGTATAGGCGTCCACATACGGCTTCGCCGCGGCGATAAGCCCTTCGACAGGCCCCCCCGCGGCCAGCCCAAGCCACGGAAACGCGACGAGGGGAACGAGCGCAGTCCACTGAATCGGGACCGCCTCGGTGAGCCACCAGGCGGCCATCAGGAACGTGACCGCGGCGGCGGCGGCGGGCCGTGCGCCGTGGGTGGGGTCGTGGTGCAGCGGTGAGTCGACGAGCCCGATGAGGAGCGCGCCGACGAGGCCGACGACGACGGGCGCCCAGCGCACCCGCTCGAGCTGTGTATCGCTCACGTGCGACCCCGCCCGAGCGGCGCCATCTGAGCGCGCAGGCCCGCGTCGTTCATGCGGGCGCGCTCCTTCGCCATATTCGCGCCGCATGAGAGACAGGTCATGCCGGGGGTCTGCTCGAAGCCGCAGCGCGGGCACACGCACCCCCCGGCCTGCGCCTCGAAGGCGTCTTCGGGCGCGGTGTCCATCAGCCCGAAGGCCCAGCTCCCCGGGTCGATGCTCGGTCCCTTCTGCTCGTAGCCGAGGCGCTTGCGCGCCAGAGACTGGAGCCGCTGTGCCTCGACGGGCCAGCGCCGCACGAAGTCGATGAAGGCGGCGCGGGGCAGCAGGTAGAGCGTGAGCGTGGAGACCGCCTCGATCGAGGCCATCGCGGGCATTTCGTAGAGCATCGAGACCTCGCCGAAGAGATCGCCGGGGCCCAAGTGACCGAGCACCTCGACGCGGCGGTCAAGGGCGTAGCGCCAGACCTTCGCGCGGCCGCTCACGATGATGCCGAAGCCGATGCCCTCTTGAGACTCGCGCAGCACGACCTGACCCGGCGCGACGTCCATGGGCACGAACTGCGCGAAGAGCGCGTGTCGCCGCTCGGGGTCGAGCGAGGAGAGCAGGCTGCCGGGCGGCACGAGCTGCGCGAGCAGGCGGTCGCGATAGACCGCGGCGAGGATATGCTCGAGCGGGGGGAAATAGGCGACAAGCTGGGCCAAGGTGCCGCGCGTGACGCTGAGGAGCTCGCTCGGGTCGCGCGCGAGGACGGTCGCAGTGCGCGGCGTGCCCGCGAAGGCCGCGATCTCGCCGAAAGATTGGCCGCGCGTCAGCGTCGCCAGGCGGCCGATGCCCTCGCGCTCCACGTTCACTGCGCCGTGGAGGACGACGTAAACGGTGTCGGACCGCTCACCCTCGCGAACGACCAGCTCACCCGGCGCTACGTGGCGTGACGCGCAGCGCTCTGCCACGGTGACGAGCGCCTCGGCCGCTTTGCCCGCGACCCCGTAGCGGGCGGCGTAGTGGCTCATCGCCTCGATCGCGGCCTCGCGTTGGCCGGCTTGACTGAGGGCGCGCGCCAAGTACAGCGCAGGGCCCAGGGGCCAGGGCTGCGCGGCGTGCAGGGCATAGGCTTCGTCGAGGTGTGGGGCGCTCACGTGCCCTAGAGTAACCCGACGGGCATCCCGGCGATCGAATCCGTGCTGGAGCGCATCAGTGCGTGGTGCGCCACGCGGCGAACCAGAGGGTGCGGGTCATCGAGGAGCGCCCGGATGCGCCGCTGGCTGTCGTCGTCCTCGCGGGCTGCGAGCATCCGCGTCGCTGCGATGCGGACCTTGAACGACGCGCTGCGCGACAGGCGCATCGGGTCGTGCTCAAATCGAGTGCCACGCACCAGAGCACCCACGCCGCCGCCCACCGCGAAGCTGAGCGCGACCACGAAGAACCAGCTCTTGGCGATGTCGGACATGGTGCACTCGGTGGGTTGATGTAGGTGTGTTCATCTTGGCGTGTCGCACCATGTAGGTCAAGGTCGGCGCGTCGCTTTTTTAGGCCGCCTCTGGTAGCAGGACAGCATGCACGCGGACACCTACGACTACGTCGTGATCGGCTCGGGCTTCGGCGGCAGCGTGAGCGCGCTGCGGCTGGCGGAGAAGGGCTATCGGGTGCTCGTCCTCGAGCGCGGGCGACGGCTGTCGGGCAAGGACTTCCCGCGGACGAACTGGTCGCTGCGCCGCTGGCTCTGGCTTCCCCAGCTCGGCTTTCGCGGGCTGTTCAACATGAGCTTCATGCCGCACGTCACGGCGCTCTCGGGCGTGGGTGTGGGCGGCGGCTCGCTCGTCTACGCCAATACGCTGCCCGTGCCCAAGTCGGCGTTCTTTCAGGCGGCGTCTTGGGGCCACCTGGCGGACTGGGAGCGCGAGCTCGCGCCGCACTACGAGACCGCCTTGCGCATGCTCGGCGCCACGCGAAACCCGGCGATGACGTACCCCGATGACGTGCTGCGCGAGGTCGGGCAAGACCTGGGCCGCGAGGGGGCCTTCGAGGCGGCCAATGTCGCGGTCTACTTTGGCGATCCGAGCAAGCCTACGCCCGACCCGTTTTTCGGTGGCAAGGGGCCGGAGCGGACGGGGTGCAACGGCTGCGGCGGCTGCATGCTGGGCTGCCGCTTCGGCGCGAAGAACACGCTCGACAAGAACTACCTGTATCTGGCCGAGCAGCTCGGGGCGCGCATCGAGGCCGACACAGACGTCTTTGACGTGCGCCCCGCCGGCTCGGACCCCGCCACGCAAGGCTATGTGGTGCACGCCCGGACGGGTACCTCATTCATCGCCGCAGAGAACGAGCACCGCACATTTCGTGCGCGGCAAGTCGTCTTCGCGGGCGGGGTCATGGGCACCGTCGAGCTCTTGCTCAAGCTCCGCGTGGGCGGCTCGCTCCCCAAGCTCTCACCCCGCGTGGGGGAGTCGATCCGCACCAACAGCGAGGTCCTGATGGGCGTGGTGACCGAGCGCCGTGACCGCGACCTGTCGCGCGGCATCGCGATCGGCTCCATCCTGCACACCGACGCGCACAGCCACCTTGAGCCCGTGCGATACCCGGCGGGCGCGGGCTTCTTTCGCATGCTCGCGCTGCCGCACGCGCCCGGCGAGACGCTGGGCCGCCGCCTCGCGCACGCCCTGGGCTTCTTCGTCCGGCATCCGATACGCACGCTGCGCGCGGCGCTCGTGCCCGACTGGGCCAAGTTCACGATGATCCTGCTCTACATGCGGGCGGGCGAGGGCAAGCTGCGCATGCGTCTCGGCCGCGGCATGCACAACGGCTTTCGCGATGGCGTGACGACCGAGGTCAGCGACGGCGAGGCGCCGAAGGCGTGGCTCCCCGAAGCCACTGACCTCGGGCGTCGGGTGGCGGCCAAGATCGACGGGACGCCGCAGAGCATCCTGACGGAGACGCTGTTCGGTGTGCCCACCACGGCGCACATCCTCGGTGGCGCGGCCATGGGCGCCCATCCCGACGAGGGCGTGATCGACGCCCAGCACCGTGTGCACGGCTACCCGGGCTTGTTCGTGATCGACGGCTCGGCGATCTCTGCGAACCCCGGCGTGAACCCGTCGCTGACCATCACCGCGCTCGCGGAGCGCGCGATGGCGTTTATCCCGCCCGCGCCGCGAGCGCCCGCTCCTCAGCCGTAGCGAAGTCGCGGTCCCACGCCGCCACGCGGGGCGCCATGAGCCTGAACCAGAGCGGCGGCACGAGCGTGAGCAGGATCGTCGTCAGGTAGCCGCTCACCATCATCGGCGCGTTGGGATAGGGCCGTAGCGCGTGAAAGGGCACCTCGCCCTGCGCGTGGTGATGTGAGTGCCGCGTCAGGTTGAACATCGTCCACGAGCTCACGCGGCGGTTCGTATTCCATGAGTGCCGCGGCTGCACGGGCGTCGCGGGGTCGCGGACGATGCCGTAGTGCTCCATGTAGTTCACGATCTCGAGCAGCGCCTTGCCCCAGAGCGCGCAGGCGACGAAGAAGGCCGCGGGCGCGGCGCCGCCCATCGCCCACGCGCAGGCGACCAGCCCCACGCTCAGCAGGTGCCCGCGGATGAAGGCGTTGCGAGGGGACAGCGGGGAGAGCCCGCGCTTCTTCAGCCGCTCCACCTCGATGTGCCACGCGCTCAGGTTGCCGCGCACGGTCGAGACCAAAATGTGCGTGTAGACATTCCGGCCACGTGGCGCGGTCGCGGGATCGAGCGTCGTCGACACATAGCGGTGGTGCCCGTAGACGTGCTCGATGGCGAACGATGTGTCGAAGCTGAACGCGAGCAGGCCGCGGCCAATCCCGAGCGATATGCGGTCCCATGTGCGGTGCGTGAGCTCGTGCCCGACGATCGTGCCGACGAGGCCGATCATGAGGCCTGTGATCACGGCGGTCGCGAGGTGGTGGCCTGCTGTGTTGAGCGCGCGCGCTGCGAGCGCGTCGTAGCCCGTGAGCGCGTGAATCGCCGCGCCGAAGCCGAGCGGATCCGTATCGCACACACTCCACACGGCGGTGAAGACGATGAACGCCAGCAGCGGCAGCGCGAACCAGAGCTGCGCGGTCAGCAGGCCAGGGCGGGTGTAGGTCGGCGTCGAGGTGTCGTCGCCCCCGAGCGCGTCGCCCAGAACATAAGCGCCGAGGACGAGCGCGAGGCCCATCGGGATGCGATGACCCCCTGCGAGGATCGCGCCCGCAGCGAAGAGGCCGACGAGGTGAAACAGGGAGAACTTGAGTGCGTGGAGCGTGGCCTTGAGCTTGTCCGCCGGACGGCTCTCGGGCGCGGCGGGGCGCTCGCGGGGCGCGACATCTGCCTGAGTCACGAAGCGGTCGCAGTGGACGCGGGCCTCGTCAAGGCCGGCGCTCAGGAGCCGTGCGTAGACCGCGTCGACCATGGCGGGCGGACCGCACAGATAGGCGTGCGTGTCGGGCGGCAGCGCCTCGCCTAAGGAGTCCGTCACACGCCCGCGGGCACCGCGCCACGTCGAGGCGTCGGGCTCAGCGGACAAGACCCGAACGACCTTGAAGCGCCCGAGCCAGCGGGCTGCGAGGGCGTCGAGGCGGTCGTGCGCGTACAGGTCTTGCGCCGTGCGCGCGCCGAAGACCAGCGTCACATCGCGGGCTACGCGCGCCTCTGCCGCGTGCTCGAGCATGGCCAAGAGCGGCGCGAGGCCGCTGCCGCCCGCGACGCAGAGGAGCGGCGCATCGTGGGGGCGCAGCCACAGGTCGCCGACCGGCCCCTCGAGCGTCACGAGCTCGCCGACGACGTCCGTCGAGGTCAGCCGGGTCGACAGCGCGCCGCCGGCGACCCGGCGCACGAAGAACTGCGCTCGCTGGCCGTCGCCCGGCGGGCTCGCGAAGGAGTAACTGCGCGTCACATCGGGGAGCGTGTCGAGCGTGAACTGCGCGCTCTGACCTGCCCGATAGGGCAGCGGCGCGTCGAGCTCAAGGTCGATCTGCGCGATGTCGTGCGTGAGGGCTGTTTGGGCGACGATGCGGCCCGTGACGCGCCGAGTGGCCTCTGCAGCGGGGGTCTCGACCTCGACGGTCACGTCGGTCAGAGGAACAGCTTGGCAGGCGAGCACAAAGCCCGCCTCGACCTCGGGCGCGCTCAGGATATAGGCGCTCTCGGTGCGCTCCTGCACACGACCCGTGGTCACGCGGCACTTGCAGGTCGCGCAGCCGCCGACGCGGCAACTGCTCGGGAACGGGACACCCTGCCGGAGGGCGGCCTGGAGAAGCGTCTCTCGAGGCGCGACCGAGATCGAGTGACCGTTGATGCGTGCCGTCGTTGTTTGCATGCTGATAGATGTATCAGAGCGCGATGCGTTGCGCCAGACCGTTGTTTTCTGACAGGGCGAGCCCGCACGATGGGCGCATGTTCAAGCGATGGCAGGCGCTGTCCCTCGTGGGGCTCTTCGTGGCCGCGTGCGCCGACGCAGACCTCTTCTCGCAGCCGCCCGCCGAGGCCGACGCTGACGTTGGCCTGCCGATTTGGGCCGATGGGCTCGTCTGGTCGAGCGAAGATGCAGTCCGAGACGCTGCCGACGACTCGGAGACAGCGGATGCGACCGAGCTCGACGACGCGGCTCCTGGGCAAGGGACCGATGATGCGGGCCCGCCGGACGCTGCGCCGCCGCCTCCACCCACGCCTCCGACCGGTGTCCCCCCGGACTGCGTTCGCGTGCGTGTGCTCTCGACCGGGGGCATTGGCCTCAACGTGCGCCCAGACCCTTCGACGGCGAACCCGCCCGTCGACAACCTGCCCGACGGCTCGGTCGTGGACGTGCTCTCGATTGTCGAGGGCCAGGACATCGAGGGCACGACCCGCTGGTTCGAGATCCAGCGCGGTGACACGCGTGGGTTCATCACGGGCCACTGGGCCGAGTGCATGGGCCCGCCGAGCCCCACGGACGATGTCTTCCTGCTGCCGTTCGCGTGCGGCCAGTCGTACCGCGTGACCCAGGGCAACAACACGGACTTCAGCCACTCCGGGCGTTCGGCGTGGGCCTTCGACTTCAGTATGCCGCTCGACACGCCCATGCTCGCCATGCGGGCCGGCACGGTGGTCTTCGCGGACGGCGGCACGGGGCCTGGATCGCCGTGCTATTCCGGAGGCGGACAGGCGTGCATCAACGACGCGAACTACGTCGTCGTCTCCCACGCGGACGGCACGACGACCCAGTACGCGCACCTCAACCGTGTGGACGTCAGCGTCGACGAGACCGTGTCACAGGGTCAACAGCTCGGCCTGAGCGGGAGCACGGGTTGGTCGACCGGCCCGCACGCGCACATCGAGCGCTCCGACGCATGTGGTCGCGCCTTCTGCCAGACCATCCCCATCGACTTCGCCGACGTCCCCGGCGGCCGCCCGAGCGAGGGCGACGTCGTCACATCGCAGAACGGCTGCGGACCTACTCGATGAGCAGGTCGCGCTCCGCGAGCGCGTCGACCGGACTCGAAGCCTCGGCGCCCGCGCCGGTGTCCACGCGCGGCGATTGACCGCGCAGCACGGAGTTGCCCTCGTACAAGTTGCGCTGGTCGATGGCGGCGGGCGCCAGCCAGTCGCTCTCCTTGATCTGGCCGCTCTGCGCATAAGCCGCGAGGGCGTTCGCGTAGCAGACCTTGTGCACGTCCGCCTCCGCGATGCCCCGCGCGAGCATCAGGCGGCCCGTCTTGGGGACCGCCAGCGGGTCGCTCTTGCCCCAGTCGGCGCTCGAGTCGATGAAGATGCGGTCACTCCCGAACCGGCGCACAACGTCGACCATACGCTCAGAGCCCATCTTCGTCTGCGGATAGAGCGTAAAGGCCGCCCAGAAGCCGCGGTCGAGCGTCTCACGCACGGTCTCTTCGTTGTTGTGGTCGATGACGACCTTGTTGGGCGCGATGCCGTGCTCGACGCACACGTCCATCGACCGGCTTGTGCCCTTGGTCTTGTCGCGGTGGGGCGTGTGGATCATCACCATCATGTCGAGCTCGCGCGCGAGCTCGAGCTGCGCCCGAAAGTACTTGTCCTCGAGCGGCGTCTGCTCGTCGTACCCGATCTCGCCGATGGCGACGACGCCCTCTTTGGTGGCGAAGCGGGGGAGCACCTCCATCACCGCCTCGGCGAGCGCCTCGTTGTTCGCCTCTTTGGAGTTCAGGCCGATGGTGCAGTAGTGCTTGATCCCGAACTGCGACGCTCGAAAGCGCTCCCACCCGACGATGGTCGACAGGTAGTCGATGTAGGTATCCACGCTCGTGCGCGGCTGCCCGAGCCAGAAAGCCGGCTCGATGACCGCGACCACGCCGGCGGCGGCCATCGCCTCGTAGTCGTCCGTCGTGCGGGCGTTCATGTGGATGTGCGGATCGATGAAGAACATGCGTGCTCCGGTGCTCAGGGCGAGGCGGTGAGGGCCAGCGCGGGCCAGGTATCGGTCGACGGGGCGCCAACGAGAGCGCGCGCCGCGGCGACATGGCTCAACGTCGCAGCGAGCCGCGCGGCGCGAGATGTCAGCGGCTCGGGATCATGGACCGCGCGGGCAAGCGCCTCAAGCGCGCGCGCGTCCGGGTGCGGACCCACGCAGCGCCACAACTCCCAGCTCACGGGGCGCCGGGCCGCCCAGCGCTCAAAGGCGTAGTCGGCCATCATGCGCGCGAGCGCAGCGTTGTGGCGCGCATCGAGGCCGACGACGGGATGGAGCGTCGCGCCCGCGAACAGCGCCTTGAGACACATCTGGTTCCACGCCACCTCATCGAAGCGCTCCGACGCATAGGGGTTGCCATGGGCGATGGCCTCAAAGACGGCCCGAATGCTCGTGCGGCAGCCGTCGGTCGCCCGCCACAAGAACCGCTCGGGGGCCGGATAGAGCGGCAGCCCTTTGTAGAAGGTCACCTGCTCACCGACATCGGCCGTGCGCCAGAGCTCGTGGAACGCGGCGAAGAACGCCTCGCCGCGGTGGCTCGCTGTGAGCACGAGCGCGAGCCGCGCCGCCTGGTCGACGCTCAACCCCGTCGGGTCCCAGCCGGGCCGGGCCGCGTGGGCAGCAGCGAGGTCGCCCGCGTCGAGCCTCAGGTCGTCCTTGCCGAGCGCGCGCGGCACAAGGCCCACAGCCATGTAGAGGTCGCGGTCCGCGTGCAGCGCCGCGAGGCGCGCTCGGCGCTCATCGAGCCACGCCCGCGCAGGGGCGTCGAGCTGACGGTCGAGCCAGGCGTTCAGCAAGGCGACGGGTTCGGACACGCGGGCTCCTTGATCCGGCGATTCGGCAGGTCGCATGGAACCGGATGCCGCGCGTCCGCGCAACGTCACGCGCGTGACGTCGCATTTTTCTCCACGCGGGATGGGGGACGCTATGATCCGGCCATGCTTTTTTCACGCGCGACGCTGGTCGGGGCCCTGGCGCTCGGCGCGTGCGAACGCGCGCCTTCACCCGAGGCGCCCGCCGCGCCTGTCGACGCGGGCGCGCCCGCCTCGACGGTCGCTGCGCCCCCGGCGTCACCGACGTTGCCGACCGCGCCGCTCGATGTCCCCACGCTCGGCGTTACACTCGATGCGCCCATCGGCGCTCGCGCACTCGGCGCGCCAGGCGGGAGCGTGCGTGTCGAGGGACAAGGCGGCGCGTGCGCCGTCACGTTGACCGCCCGGAGCGAACGCACCTATCTGCCGAGCCGCACGCAGGTGCTCGAGACGATCGAGAAGGGCGTGCTCGGCGCCCACCGTCGGACGTTGACGCGGCGGCTCGGTGGCGACGCGGACTGGACGCTGCACTACGAGCGCGCCGATCCGCTCGACGACGCTCGGAGCGTGTGGGTCGTGGATGTTCGCCGCTCGGCCGGCGCGGCCGAGGTCGCCTGCGCGCGGGTCGGTGCGGATGCCGCCGACGTCGCGTGTGCGCTGCGCGTCTGCGAGAGCGTGCGCGTTCATCCCGCGTTGGCCGCGCCCTCGAGCGGCGTGCCGGCCAAGCGAGATGCCGACGACGAGCCCTGAGCGAACCCAGCGTTAGGTCGCCCGAAAAGCGCGGACGAGCCTGAAGCCATTGCTCAGCACCGCTCGACTGGCGGGGACCGTCCATCGACCCGCGGCGTGGGCGAACGCGCCGGGCAGGTTCCACGCCCCGCCGCGCACGATGGGCTCAAGGCGGTCTCCCATCGGCAGCGCGCCCGAGACCCAGTCACGGACGCCGCCCGCGAGGTCACGGACGCCATAGGGGCTCTCGTCCACCGTGAAGGTCCCGACGGGCAGCGGGCTCGGGTCCGCTGGGTGGCTCCCGCGGACGTTGCAAAACGACAGGTCCAGATAGTCGCCCCAGGGAAACAAGCGCCCGTCGGGTCCGCGCGCGGCCTTCTCCCACTCGTCGTCGGTCGGGAGCCGGTAGACGACGCCTTCGAGCTCTGAGCGCCAAGCGCAGTAGGCCTCGGCGTCGTGGCGCGAGACACCGCACACGGGCCAGTCGGGCGCCCACACCGTGCCGTCGGGGTCTGTTTGCGGCAATGGCCACGCGCCTGTGGCATCGGGCCGCCAGTAGACGGCGTCTTGGCGGGGCGCGCGGCGCTCGGCCTCGTCGAGCGGCAGCGCGTTCAGAAACTCGGCATACGCGGCGCACGTCACCGGATAGCGCCCAATCAGGAACGGCTGGACGTGGACGCGCGCCGTCTCGGCTGCCAGCGTCGCGCGCGGGTCATTGCCACGCACGTAGTGCCCGCCGGGGACGAAGACGAACTCGTCGTCGACGTCGTCGCGCCCGGGCAACGGGATGTGCACGTCAATCTCGTCGCCGGGCCACAGGTGCAGCGGCAGCTTGACCGCCGGGCGGCCAGGGGCGCGGAGTTCAAGCAGCATGCGACCCGTGGGCACGGGGGCATCGCGCAGCGGTGTCCGCCCGAGCAGGCTGGGCGACCCCGGGCGCAGCACGCGGTCCCCCTCCACCCACGCCGAGCACCAGACCTCGGCGCCGCTCGGGACCGTCGTGATGGAGACCGGCGCTCGGGGCGCGAGCCTGCGCGAGAAGCTCGCGTCCGCGAACCGGGACGCCTGCTCGAGGTGGCGTGCGGCGTCGTCGAAGCGCGCTTCGCCCTGCGCCTCTCGGTAGTCCTGCCAGAAAAGCTCCGCGAGCGCGCGCCGAGTCTGCGCGGCCTCGGGCATGACCTCGAGCGCCTGCATCAGTTTAGCCTTGAGGTCTGCGTTCGCCTCGCTCAAGCGGGCCGAGAGCGCCCGCAGCATGTCCTCTTCGGCCCACCGCGCGCGCTTCTCTTCGGTCGGCGCGTGCGGGCTCAGCGGCGCTGCGCCCTGCAGCCCTTGGCGCGCTTCGAGGACGCGGTCACGCAACATCGAGCGCAGGTCATCGATCGTCTGCGCCTCCTGGACGCGTCGCGCGTATTCGACCTGCTGACGCTCTCGCTCTGCGGAGCCGGTCAGGAAGCGCTCAAGCTCCACCCGAAGCGCCGCAACACCTTGAAATCGGTCACTCGGTGTGTGGGCGAGCGCGCGCATGCACGTCGTCTCGAGCACTGCGGGCACGCGGAGCTCGGGCGCCCGCGTGCGCGGCGGCGTGGGCTGGCCAGCGAGCGTCGCCATCAGCACGTTGAGCGGTGTCTTGCCCTCAAAGGGCCGCGCCCGCGTCAGCATTTCGTACATGATCGCGCCGAGCGCGAAGACGTCCGTCCGCTCGTCCATCGCCTGCGTGGCGCCGCCGACCTGCTCGGGTGCCATGTAGCCGGGCGTGCCGACGACGACCCCCGCCTGCGTGTTGAAGCTCAGGTCGCTGAGCAGCGCAGCACCCGCGCCCACGGCCGGGGATGCAGCCCCGACCTCATCGCCCGCGTCTTCGTCACCCCGCACCTTGGCGATGCCCCAATCCATCAGGAGTACCTCGCCAAACGCCCCGACAAGCACGTTGTCTGGCTTGAGGTCGCGGTGAATGACGCCCTGCGCGTGCGCGTAGCTCACGACCTCACATAGGCGGCTGAGGATCTGCATCAGCTTGAAGCGCCGGGCGTCGACGCCGTCGTCTGCGTCGCCACCGTCGGGGGCGTGAATGACCTTCGTCAGGGACACACCCTGGACCCAGCGCATGGTGAAGCCGGGCGTGCCGTCTTCGAGCGTGACGAGGTCGTACACCGGCACGACCCCGGGGTGCTGGAGCCGGGCCTGAATGCGGGCCTCGTTCAGGAACCGCGCAAGTGCGGTGTCACTCTGCGCGCCGGTTTGCAGGCGCTTGAGGGCGACGTTCCGGCCGACTACGCGGTCTTGGACCGCGAGCACAACGCCCGCGCCGCCGCGCCCGATCTCGCTGAGCGGGGCGTAGCGGTCGCCGACCGGAGCCGCGCTCGCCCCATGGGCCGCAGCAGTGATCGGCGCGACCGTCCCCTGCGCGTCATGTGCCCAAGTATCGACGTGGTCGATTCGGTCGGCCGAGCGCTCAAGCTCGTGAAGGCGATCTCGCGAGACCAGGCCCGCCTCAAGCATCAGCGCGCCCAAGCTCCGAGGACGCTCCGAGCGCGCGAGCTGGGCTGTAAGATCCATGAGGCTCGCGGCGTCGAGTACGCCGAGCTCCAGCGCAGCGCGCGCGAGGCGCTTGTCGAAGTCACCGTGCAGGGGCTGCTCCCGTTGCGACTGAAATCCGCTGTCGACTAGCGTAGCGTCGAATCTCATCTCAGACGAGGCGAAACCCATGAAGACCTTGTTGTTATACGGGCTGTCAGCGCTCGTCGGCGCGACCGGCTGCAACATCAGCACGGACGGCCTGAGCGAGGGCAACATCACGGACGGCGGCTATGGATCTCCAGACTTTGGGGAGCCCACGTCTTTCTCCGATGCTGGCGGCGCAGATGGACCAGACTCCAACAGTCCAGGGAACAACCTCGGCCCGTACACCTACGCGGGCTGCGACGTGGACTCAGCGTGCACCGACGGCTGCGCAGAAGACCTCGACTGCGAGGCGCCTCCGGTGAGCATGCCGACGCCCTCGCCCCCAGGCTGCGACGACGCCGACGCAGGCACACAGCCGTGCGTCGGCATCGACGAGGCGCCCGCGCTGCCCACTTCGCCGGGCGAAGCCGGCGGCGCTGCCGAGACCGCGGAGATCACGCTGACGCAAGGCGAGTGGACCGTATTCACGCTCGGCGACCGCACGGGCACGCTCGTCGCTCGGGCCGCCCTCAGCGCAGAGCAGGGCAAGATCGACGCACGCGTCGTCGATGGGACCCAAAACGTTCTCGGGCGCACCGCCGCCGCGACCGGCCTCGACAACTTGGGCTTTGCCTTCACGCTTGCCGCTGGCAGCAACGCGACCCTGGAGCTCATCGCACGCGACGCGGACGTGACGTTCACGCTCGAGCTCGCCCCACAATCGCCGGCAGGCGCGCCCTGACTTCGCTCAGGTGACGCGGCGGGGACCTTCGTCTGGGCGCGGGCAGGTCAGCTCGATGCGCGCGCCGCCCTCGCTGCTGAGCTTGAGCGTGCCGCGCACCTGACGATTCAGCGTGCGGATGAGCTGCATCCCGAGCGTGGGCGCGCGCTGCGGGTCGAGGTCCTGCGGCAGCCCGGGCCCGCTGTCGCTCACCGCGAGGGTCAGGGTGGTCGCGGTCGCCGACAGCTCAACGAGCACGTCACAGTTCGACGAGGTCCTTCGGGGGCCGGCGCTCTCGGGGAGACGCTGGCCGTACTTGAACGCGTTCGTCATCAGCTCGTTGAGGATCAAGCCGAGCGGCACGGCGATGTCCACTGTGACTTGAACAGGCTCGGCCTCGATACAGACCTTGGCGCTGGGGGCATACGCGCTGCGAAGCACGGAGCCCAGCATGCGAGCGTAGTCCGCAAGATCGATCCGCTCGAGCGACTCCACGCCGTAGAGCTGCTGATGGATCAGGGCCATCGAACGCACGCGGTACACGCTCTCCTGCAGCAGCGCCTTGGCCTCGCTCGACGGCATGTGCTCGCTCTGCAGGGCGAGCAGGCTCGAGATGATCTGCAGGTTGTTCTTCACGCGGTGGTGGATCTCCTTGAGGAGCGTTTCCTTCTCTTGGAGTGACGCCTTCACGCTCTCTTGGGCAGCGACGCGCGCGCTCACGTCTGTGATGCCGGCGAGGACTTTTTGCTCGCCATCCACCGAGATCGGGACAATGCCGATCTCCGCGATAAAGGGCGTCTGGTCGCTGCGGAGGCCGCGCACGACGCGGTCTGGCGCCATGGGGCGGGCGTGCTGCTGCGCCATAAAGCCGGACATGAGCCCGTCGTGACGTTCGCGCTGCTCGTTCGGGATCAGGTCATTGACGGTGCGGTTACCGAAGGCCTGGGCGTCGTACCCGAAGAGCGTCTGTGCGGCTTGATTGGACTGCACAATGCGCCCGCTGCGCTCGACCATGAGCATCGCCTGCGGGGCGTAGTCGAACAGGCGTCCGAAGCGCTCTTCGCTCGCGCGGAGCGCTTGCGTTCGCTCCTCGACCCGACGCTCAAGGTCCGTATTGAGGGCTTGCAGGGAGCGTTGGCCGCGCTGAATCGCCAGGTGTGCGGCGGCGAGCGACGCGAGCTGCGCGAGCCAGTTCAGGACGTCTGTTTCGGGCGGCGTCGAGCCTGGCAGGCTCAGGTGGAGCGAGCCGATGACCTCGTCCGAGTTGAGCAGCGGCATGACGACAAACTGAGCCTCACCGCGCGTCGCGACCAGCGCGCGCCAGTCGCTGAACTCGGTGGGCGCGTGGTCCGCTGTCGTCACCGGCTGCCGGAGCTCGATGGCCCGCGCGACCGCAGTGCCCGCGTTCTCCGGGAGCGCAAACGCGCTCGAATCGCCGCATGGGCAAGGGGCCTGCTCGCCGAGCCCGAGGTCGTTTGGCGACGAGGCGACGCTGGTCTGCCAGACCTTCTGGCACTCCGGTCGTCGCTCTTGCGTCGTCAGGGCGACCCAGTTCGCCCCGACAGCGACCCGCAGGCACTCCTCGACGGCGGCCACAAGCAGTTGCAAGTCTTCAACGAGCGCCATGCGCGCGGACAGCCCGAGCAGCGCCTGCTGACGGGCCGACTGCTGCCGCATGCGGTCGTTGAGCGCCCCCAGCGCGCGCTCGTCCTCGTCGCGCTTCAGGCCCGCGGCGAGCGCGTCCGCGAAAACCTGGAGCACGCTGCCGAAGAAGGCGGGCTCGAGAGGGTCGAGCTGGGGATTATGCAGCCCGACGTAGCCACGAAGCTGGCCGTCGATGACCAGCGGCACCGCAAGGAGCGACGCGGTCTCGTGGGCCAAGTAGTAGAAGCTGCCCTTGCTCAGGTGCGGCACGAGCGCGCTCGCGTCGGCATCCAGGTCGCAGATGGGGTCGCGCTGCGCTGCCTCAGAGGTCCACGCATGGGCGCGCACGGCGCCTTCGGGTCCGAGTCGAACGATGCACGAGGCCGTTGCGCGGGCGAACTGTCCGAGCTCGCCGAGCTCTGCCTCGATGAGGGCGCTGGAGTCCTCGGTTCGTGCGGCCAAGAACGCCGCTGAGACACGGGATGCGCTCTGCTTGACCTGCAGCAGGGCGGCGACCCGCGCTTCGCTCAGGCGCCGCTCGGTGATGTCGAACGACGCCCCAACGGCTCGGGCAGGGGCGCCGTTCGCGTCACGGGTCAGTCGGACTTCGTCGCGCAGCCAACGGTAGTGACCGTCAGCGTGACGCATACGGTACTCGTGCACATGGCGGTCGTGCACGAAGAGCTGCGGGATGTCCCGTTGAACGCGCGCGATGTCGTCCGGATGCACATGCGCGCTCCAGAATCCCGGCGCGAGGAACGCCTCGGCCGTGTGTCCCATGATGTTCTGGGCCGAATCGCTTACGTAGTCGATCTCGAAGCCCGGCATCTTTGCGGTGTAGATCATCGCCGAGGTCGATCCGAGGACGAACTTGAGGCGCTCGCGCTCTTCAGCGAGGGCGAGCGCGCGGGACCGGACCTCACTCACGTTGCGGACGAGGACCGTGACCTCGCTCGCGTTGAGACGCGCCATGCGCGCCTCGAAGTGCTGCACACCGCGGCTCAGCTTCAGCGGATACTCGACGCTCTGGACCTCGCCGGTCTCGAGGGTCGCGGCAACAGCGTTCATGATCAGGGCCGCGGTCTGCGCTTCGAAGATCGTCGCGACGCTGTGGCGCGGGATCTCGGCGGCAGGGACGGCAAGGTCCGGGCTCTCTGTGGTCTTGCTGTAGCGCAGGTGACCGTCGGCCGAGATCGCGAAGAGCAGGTCGGGGAGCGCCTCGCTGATGGCCCGAAGACGGCTGTGCTGCTGCTCGATCTCGGCACGGGCTGCGACCTCGGCCGTGTTATCGCGGAGCGTAATCACAGCGCCCGCGACGCCGAGGCCTGACTCGGGGCTGTCCCCTGCATCAAAGATGGGCGCGACCGTCGTGGCGATGTGCAACTCGGCCGCGCCCGGCCGCTGGAGAATCATGCCTGCCCGCATCTGCGTCCGCCCGGTCGCGATGACTGTGGGCAGAGGTGGGGGCAGGACCTCACGCGTCGTCGCGTCGATCGCGGTCGCGAAGTCGCTCACGCGGTGCCCCAGCAGGTCACTCAATGGCGCCCCGAGCATGCGCTCCGCGACCGGGTTCGCCAGCGTAATCCGGCCGTCCCGCTCGCACGCGATGACCGCCTCGCCGACCGACGCGAGCACGGTCGAGGTCTGCGCGATGAGCTGCGTGCGGATCGCTTTGTCAATGGCCTGCACCAAGAGGCTCGCGATTTGCTCGCAGAAACGCAGCTCGGCATAGGTCCATGGGCGACCCTGAGCGCGGCTCACGGAGAGTGCGCCGAGCACGCCTTGCAGCGACTGTAGCGGCAGGTCCAGCGAATGTGGGCCAGCGTCCGGCGGCTCCTGTGGCGCGCGCAATGAGCCAACAAACGCGCGCGCCGCTGTGCTGGCCTCCACACAGACCAAAACCTCGCCGCGGGCGCGCCACAGGCAAACACGCTCCGCCCCAACGAGCTCCGCGACGACCTCAGTGGCCTTTCGCTTGAACGCCACGACATCGACATCTGACTCGGCAACGAGCTCGAGCGCCGCGGCGGCCAGGCGGCGTTCGTAAGCGACCTCGGCTTGCTGCTGCGTCTCGCGCGCGCGGCGGGCGCTCAGGTCCCGCAGGACCGCGACGAAGGCGACCTGCCCTTGCTCCTCGACCCTGTTCAGCACCAGCTCGACGGGCACTTCGTAGCCGCCCGAGTGGACCGCGGGCATCTCGACGGCCTGTCCGATGACGCGCGCCTCACCCGTGGCCATGTGCCGCGTCATGCCGCGTTCATGAGCGTCGCGCATGCGCTCGGGAATGATGAGGCGGAGCGGCTGACCAATGGCCTGGGCCGCGCTGTAGCCCAGCAGTCGCTCCGCGCCTTGGTTCCAGTGGGTGATCACACTGTCGCCCCGGGCGCCGATAACGGCATCGGAGACGGCGGCCAAGAGCGAGTCGAGGTGTCTCAGGGTCTTTGGCGTGGACAGCGCTTGGGCGACCGGACCGAGCCTGCGCGCGAGGCGCTCGAGCGCCGCGCGGGTCTCAGGATCGGGCTGCGGGGCATGCAAGACCAGCGCGCCGAAGCCAGGGAGCTCGAACTCGAGTGTGTCGACGAGCGTCAGGGCCTCATCCGACCATTGCGACGCGCTCGCTCTGAGGACGCACGAGGTCGCGCTCAGGTAGGCCTCAAACGCGCGCCGCAGCTTGTGCTCGAGCGCTGCGAGGGACTCAGCTTGGCTGGCATCCACCGCGAGGTCGAGCACCCACTCGGCCACAGCCGAGCTCAACCGTCCGCCTGCGAGGTCGCTCCGCGTGTCGACGGTCGGGGCGCGATGACCGGACCGGCGAGCAGGTCACAACCCGCTTTGGTGAGCGCGTCCGCGTCGCTCTCCGTGACGACGCCGCTCGCGAGGACGCGGGCGCCGGCACGGTGGCACGCGACCACGAGCTCGGTGATGAACTGGAGCGTTGCGGGCGACTGGGCGCAGCCCGTGGTGAGCTCGGTCGCGAGGTGAACGAGGTCGACGGGCTGTTTGAACAGGAGCCCGAGGCTCGTTGCATCACGGCCAATCCCGCCCATCGCGACGCGATACCCCGCGTCGCGGGCACGCCGGACCATCCCGGGCAGGTCGTGGTGGCCCCCGGCGCGGCTCGGTTCATCGATCTCGATGATGGTGTGCGTTCGGTGCTCGAAGAGGCCGTCGGCCGGGTCAGTCAGGCGCTCTACGCACTGCGAGAACCGCGACATCGGGACGAGCCGGACTCCAGGGTGGTCCTTGAACGCGCTCAGCAGCGCGCTCTTGAGTGTTTGCCCCAGGTCGCGATCGCGCCCGAGCCCTTCGGCGAGCTGGCTCAGCGCGGGGGGCATGGGCGCGCCGAGCGCGTCGACAGGCGTCATCGCCCAGGCCAGTCGACGCCGCGTGTGTGCGTCGACGATGGGTGCACCCGCCACTCGTACGTGCGCGAGCGCGGCGTCAAGCGCAGCGCGCGTGTCCGCTTGACCACCGGCGAGGGCGCGCACGCCCGGCTGAAGCATCGCCTGGGCGCGCTGCAGTCGGCCGAGCTCGAACTCCGCGAGCGCGCGCTCCAGTGCGGCGGCGAGCTCGCTGGGGATGGCGGGCTTGACAATGAGCTGCGTCCCGCGCTCTCGGAGTGTCGGCCGCGCGTGCGCGATGGTCGGGTTGGACGTCATCGCCAGGACCGGTGTCCTCGGCGCAAGCTGTCGCAGGGCGTCGAGCGTATCGGGGCCATCCGCATCGATCATGAGCAAGTCAACTGACCGACTCGACACGTGCGCCGCAGCCTCCTCAAGGGTGGCCGCGACGTGGGTCTCGATCAGGCTCTTGCGGGCGATGCCGGCGACCATGTGCGCCGTCGACTCCCTGAGGTCGACGATGAGGAGTCGCGCGCGCGTCTCGGGCAGCGTGGGCAGTGGGCTGAACTGCCCGATGGGGCTGGCGGCCTGCGTCAGCGGGGTGGGCGCATCGTCGACGAGGGCTTCGGATGGCTTCGCAGCGAGCGCGTCGAGGGCTGCGCGAGCCAAGACCTTGCCGGTGTAGGGCTTGCGCAGCACGGGCCCAAGCGTCGTCATGTCGACTGCGCCCGTGTCGTAGTAGCCCGAGACCACGAGCGTCGTGACCTTGGGCGAAGTTTGGCGGGCGTAGCGCAACACGGTCGCGCCGTCTTCTCCCCCGAGTACTAAGTCGCTGATGACCAGGCGCAGCGCCTCCCCGAGGGCGTCGATCTCGCGCCTCGCCGCCTCTGCGGTGCCCGCCTCGACGACATGGAAGCCCGCGTCCGAGAGCGCGCGCGCGCTGCCGCGTCGAAGGGTCGCGTCGTCATCGACGAGCAGACACACGGCGCCCTGAGCGTCCAGTGGCCCGGTCGCCACGACCACCATCGGCCCGGTCTCGCTGCGCGCCGCCACGAGCGGCAAGTCGACTGTGAAGGTTGTACCTGCGCCGACCTCGCTGTGCACGGAGATGGCCCCGCCCGCGCGCTCGACGAGCATCAGGCAGGTCGCGAGTCCGAGGCCCGTGCCACGCCCGCGCGGCTTCGTCGTGAAGAAGGGCTCGAAGATGCGGGCCGCGGTCTCCGGCGACATGCCGGAGCCCGTGTCCGTGACCTGCAGGCGACAAAACGTGCCCGCCTTGAACTGCTCCGACGCGCGGTCTGGGCGCGTAATCGACACGAAGAGTGGCCCACCCATGGGCATCGCGTCGCGCGCGTTCGTCGTCAAGTTGAGCAAGATTTGCTCGACCGCAGTGGCATCCGTCGGCACGGGCGTCGGCTCGCCGTCTGCATGGACGTCGAGGCGAATGCCCGACCCGACGAGCCGCTCCAGCATCGGTCGCGTCTCGCGCGCGACAGCGCCTAGGTCGCAGATGGCCGACGGTCCTGTGTCGTTCTTGCGTGAGAAGTCGAGCAGCTTGCGGGTCAGCAGCGCGCCGCGCCGAGCGGCGTGAATGACCTCGGTCAGGTCCTCGTTTCGAACCTCGGCCTCGGGCTCGTCGAGCGCGAGCTCGGTGAACGCCAGGATTGCGCCGAGCGTGTTGTTGAAGTCGTGCGCGATGCCCGCGGACAGGCGCCCGACGATCTCCAGACGCTGGCTCTCGGCGAGCGCGATCTCCGCTTGACGCTGCTGTGTGATGTCCTTGTGGAAGACCAGCAGGTGCGTGACGTGCCCGTTGCGGTCTGGCACAGGCGAGATGGTCACTGTGGACCAAAAGGCATGTCCTTGGCCGTTGCGGCCTTGGATCGTCGCTTCGGCGAACTGCCGACTCTCAAGGGCGGCGCGGAGACCCTGAAGCCCCGGCTGGTCCTCGCTCGAAGCAAGAAAACACGGCCGGTTGCCCAGGACCATCTCGCGCGGATGCCCCGCGATGGATACGAAGACGTCGTTGCAGAAGACGATCTTGCGCTCGTCGCCGCGGGCCTCGACGAGCAGGATGCCAATCGTCGCCGCCTCGACTGCAGCGCTGAGTGTCCGCGCGTTCGTGTCCGCCGCGTGTCGTTCTGTCGCGATGGCGAGCGTCGCAGCGAGCGTGCGCTCATCGAACGGCTTGAGCAGATAGCCATAGGGCGACGTATCAGACGCGCGCTTCACGGTCGCGTCGTCCGCAAACGCGGTGAGGAAGACGACCGGGGTGTCCGCGAGCGCCGCGATGTCGCGCGCCGTGTCGATGCCGTCGAGCTGGCCCCGAATGAAGATGTCCATCAGGACGAGGTCGGGCTGCGTGGCCTTGAAGAGCGCGATGGCCTCGTCGTGCTCGTCCGCGACGCCCACGCACTCGTAGCCGGCGCGGTCGAGGTGGCGCTCGAGGTCGAGCGCCACGAGCGCCTCGTCCTCGACGATCATCACGCGCCGACGCTGAACAAGCGCAGCGTGCGGCGCGGTGGGGGTCCGGTCTGTCATGGCCTCAGTGTGGGCATCGGAAGCGCGGACAGAATCGCCCGCGGCCCGATGCGCTGCAAGCCACAAATCCTCACATTGCGTGAATCGGAATCAGCGCCCGGCGCACGCGCCGCAGCTCCCGTAGGTCTCGTCGAGCGTCTGCGGGCCGGCGACTGTGACACGCCGATTCGCATATTCGACATAGTTTGTCACAGGCGCGCACATCCCGCCGGCCTGCATGTCGTCGATCAGGTTCTCCTGACCCCCCCAGTTGTTCACCATGTACTTGTACTCGAGGTCGCCCGCGGCGAAGTTGAAGGTCCCCTCCCAGACGCCGTCCGCGTCCGCGTCGGACAAGTCGAAGCCGCCGGCACACCAGCCGCAGAACGGCCCCGTAACATGCACGCTGTTCGGCGTCTCCCCGCTACAGTTCATGTCCAAGCGGAAAGACACGGCGTAGGTGCAGGTGCCGTCATCGCGGTTTGCGTCCGGGCTGTAGTTTGTTGCGGTGGGGTCTGTGCAGCCGCCTACGCCGACCGGCGGTTCGCAGACCTCGCATGACCCGTACCACGCGGACACGCTCGTCGGACCGTCGACCACGACGATGCGGTTGGCATAGTTGGCATAGTCTGTCGCAGTTGCGCACATGCCGCCCGCCTGCATGTCGTCGAGCAGGTTCTCCTGCGCCGCCCAGTTGTCGACCATGAACTTGTACTCGAGCGGGCCGTCAGGGAACGTGAAGGTCCCGGTGTAGATGCCGTCGGCGTCTTCGTCGGTCAGGGGGAAGCCCTCGGCGCACCAGCCGCAGAAGGGGCCGGTGATGTAGGGCGTCGTGAACGGGCTACCGATGCAGCTCATGTCGACCGCGAAGGTGACCTGCTGCGGGTACGCGCAGCTCCCGTCGTCCGTATCCGCAGCGGGGTTGAAGTTCGTGGCGGTGGCGTCCGTGCACCCTCGTACAGGCAGGGCGGGCGGGGCGTCGTCGCGCCACTGCACGTCGTCGAGATAGAACGTGACCGTCTCGGCCTGGGTCGGGTTGTCGAGGAACCACGCGAAGCCGCCGACCATCTCCGCGGGCGAGGCGTCCCCGATCGAGAGCGCCCACTCGGTCGGCTCGGTCGTCAGGTTGACGTAGCCGGACTCGACCGAGAAGGTGTCGACGTCACGGATGCCCGTCATGAAGTTCGCGTGCTCGGTGCCGGTCGCGCCCCACGCGCTGAAACGCACGTGCGTCGCACCCGGCGCGACGCTCAGCCCGGGCAGATCACCCCAGTTGTTGGCGGGGTATTGGAAGAAGAAGCCGACCCACGCTGCACCGCCCGGCGTCCAGGTGATCCGCCAACACGCGCCGCTCGGGTCGCCTGCGTCGACGTCACACGGGGCGTGGTCGACGGCGCCGCCGCCCATGTAGCCCGACATGGTGAAGTGGTCGTTGATGAAAAACGGGAAGGCCGCGGGTCCCGGCGGCGCAGGCTCGCCACCGGGCGCAGGCTGGCCGCCGGGCGCAGGCTGGCCGCCGGGCGCAGGCTGGCCGCCGGGCGCGGGCTGGCCGCCGGGCGCGGGCTGGCCGCCGGGCGCAGGCTGGCCACCGGGCGCAGGCTGGCCGCCGGGCGCAGGCTGGCCACCGGGCGCAGGCTGGCCACCGGGCGCAGGCTGGCCACCGGGCGCAGGCTGGCCGCCGGGCGCAGGCTGGCCGCCGGGCGCAGGCTGGCCGCCGGCGCCGCTGTCGGGCTCAGCGCCGCCGCTCGCGCCGCCAGCGCCTTCGCCGCCTGAGCCGCCCGTCGGCGTCCCAGCGCCACCGTCGTCGTCGCCGCCGCACGCCGCCATGCTGGCCGCGATCGCGGCCAGCAGAACTCCACGCATCCAAACGCCGCTCGTCCGGTTCATCGCCCCTCCTGGACCGACCGTCCCCGGTCGGCATCGGTTTGTTGTGGGCGAAAACTAAGTCCCGGCGTTCGTGCGTGTCAAGTGACGCCAAGCAAGCGGCCCATCGCCGCCGACGGTCGAACTGCTGCGCGATGATGCGACCAGAGTCTTGACCGTTCGCGCTGCGCGTCCTGTATAGTTCTGCGTCAGAACAAAGAGGTGGCCCCATGCAGTCCAGAGCCCTCTCGCTCGTCGCGCTCCTCTCGTTGGCCTGCTCTCCGGAGCAGGGCAGCGGCGATACTCCGTGCGGACCCGGCACAGTCCGGTCGGGGGCAGAGTGTCTCCCGACCGGCGGTGCCGCGGGGGATGCCTCGCTCGGCGGGGACACGCCCGCCCCCGGCGGCGAAGCACCGTCGCCCGGTGGAGCCGAGCCCGCGCCGGGCGGGGAGGTGCCCGCGCCGGGCGGCGAGACACCCGCGCCGGGCGGCGAGACCCCCTCGCCCGTCCTCGCGCTGCCCCTCACGGTCGACGACTTTTTCGCGCCCAGCGGCTTCATGGGCGACGGTGAGCGTCCGGGGGGGATCGTCGCTGCGGAGTGCGCCCCACCGGTCGCCGCGGTGGGCCGCTGTCACACGTTCACGTGGACACCGGGCCAGGTCGGCTGGGCGGGCGTGTGGTGGCAGAACCCCGAAGGCAACTGGGGCGGGGCGAACGGGGCGCCGGGGTTGGCGATGCCCGCGGGCGCGGCGCAGGTCAGCTTCGTCGCGTGGGGCGAGCGCGGAGACGAGGTCGTCAGCTTCAACGCGGGCCTGAGCCCCGAGGTGGATGGCTTCACGCGCGGTGTGGCCGACGTCACGCTCAGGGATACCGCGACCCGGTACCGCATCGACCTGCGCGGCGTCACCTATGACCGCGTCGTGGGCGGGTTCTCGTGGGTCGCCGGGGGCGCCGCCGCGCCGGTGACGCTCCACATCGCCGACATCGTGTGGTCCCAGTCGACGGACGGCTTGCCCGAGCTGCCGCCCGCGGCCGGAGAGCCGCTGCCCGTCGTGGTCGACGACCACTGGGCGCCGTCGGGCTACATGGGGGACGGCGCGACGCCGGGCGGCATCGAGGTCGGCGAGTGCCCCGAGCGCGGCTCCGCAGACGCCGTCGGCCTGTGCCGCGCGTACACGTGGACCCCCGGCCGCGAGGGCTGGGCGGGCATCTACTGGCAGTACCCGGAGAACAACTGGGGTATGGCGCCGGGGCTGCAGGTGGCCCCGGGCGCGACCGAGGTGAGCTTCCTGGCATGGGGCGCGCTCGGCGGAGAGGTCGTGACCTTTGGCGCGGGGATTCCAGACGTCGACGGCTTCGGCGTGGAGCGCCCTCAGGTCGTGCTCGAGGCTGTCCCGACGCGGTACGCAGTCGACTTGTCGGCCGTGACCTATGACGAGGTCGTCGGCGCGTTCAAGTGGGTCACGGCCGACGCCGCGGCGCCCGTCACGTTCTTCATCGACGACCTGACGTGGCGATGAGCGACGCGCCGCGGCTCGCCGCGTTTCGCCAAGCCTCGGTCGACGTGACGGGGATGCGCGCGCGCAACCGGACCTATGTGCTCCAGCTCATCTGGCGGGCGCGTGAGCTCTCGCGCGCCGAGCTCGCGCGGCAGACCGGGATGAGCCGCTCGGCGGTGTCCTCGATCGTCGCGGACCTGCTCGACGCCGGCCTGGTCGTGGAGACCGGCGAGGGCGCCTCGAGCGGGGGCCGGCGGCCTATTCAGCTTCAATTTCGGGACGACGCGTGCGTCATCGCGGGGCTCGATATCGGGGCGACCCATGTGGCGTGCGCGCTCACGAACCTGCGTGGTCAGGTCGTCGCATGGCGACATGTGCACCTTGATGCGCGTGAGCAGCCCGCGAAGGCGCTCGCGCAGTGCATTGCGCTGGTCGACGACTGCCTTGAGAGCAGAGAGCTGACGCGAGACCGCTTGGCGGGCTTGGGCGTGGCGGTGCCCAGCCCCGTGGACCCGCGCACGCAGGGGCGGCTCGCGCCGATGATCCTGCCCGCGTGGGCCCAGGTCGACGTCGAGGCGGCGCTGCGCGCCCACTTCGACCTGCCGATCGTCATTGACAACGACGCCAACCTGGGCGCGGTCGCCGAGCGCTGGTGGGGCGCGGGACGCGGGGGGGAAGACCTCGCCTACATCAAGCTCGGCACCGGCGTCGGTGGGGGGCACATCCTGAACGGCGAGATCTATCGCGGCGCGCATGGCATCGCGGGCGAGCTCAGCCACCTGAGCCTGGGGTCAGACGGCCCACCCTGCGTCTGCGGCCAACGGGGCTGCCTGGTGCGGCACCTCGGGGCCGATGCCCTGCGCGAGAAGGCGAGCGCGCGCCGCGCAGAGTTCCCGGCCACGCTCCTCGCGTCGGCCGACTTCAGCTTGGCCGACCTGACGCGGGCCGCGCACGCCGGCGACGCATTGGCGTTGTCCCTGGCACGAGACGCCGCGCGAGACCTCGGCGCAGCGCTCGTGAGCCTGCTCAACCTGCTCAACCCAGAGATTGTGGTGCTCGGTGGTCAGCTCGCCCTGTTGGGCGACCTGCTGCTCGAGCCCACGCGGGCCCATGTGCGCCAGCGCACCCTGTGGCCTGTGGTGGGCGAGACCCCCATCGTGATCAGCGGCCTCGGCCAGCGTGGCATCGCGCTGGGCGCGGCGACCGCCCTCTTGGCCGAGCTGCTCAAGGCGCCGGAGCTCATGCCCGGCGCGTCGCAGTGGGTGGCGGCATGAGCCTCCGCGGCGCATGCGTGCTCGCGCTCACGGGGCTTATCGGGGGCTGCGTTGGCCCTGACTCTCCCGGAGGCTTGCCTGGGGTGGAGGACGCGAGCGTGCCCGTCGCAGACGGGGGCCGCGCAGGCTGGCGCTTGGTGTGGCGGGACGAGTTCGACGGCCCCGAGGGCGCGCCGCCGTCGCCCGCGCGGTGGACGCCTGAGGTCGGCGGTGACGGCTGGGGCAACGCGCAGCTCGAGCACAACACCGACCGCATCGAGAACGCGGCGCTCGACGGCGCGGGGCACTTGCGGATCACGGCGCGTCGAGAGCAGTACCGCGGGAACGCGTATACCTCGGCGCGGCTGGTGACGCGCGGCAAGCTCGAGCGCACCTATGGGCGGTTCGAGGCGCGCCTCAAGGTGCCGGCGGGTCAGGGGATGTGGCCTGCGTTCTGGCTCTTGGGCGCCAACTTCGGAGAGGTCGGGTGGCCCGCCTGCGGCGAGCTCGACGTGATGGAGTTCCGTGGGCAGGACGTCTCGACTGTCATCGGGAGCGCGCACGGGCCGGGGTACAGCGGCGGCCAGGCCGTGATGCGCGCGCAGCCCATCTCGCGCACGGACCTGTCGGCGGACTTTCACGTCTACGCCATCGAGTGGGGCCCGGACCGCGTGCGGTGGTTCATCGATGACCTGCAGTTTCACGAAATTACGCCGGATGCGCTCCCCCGAGGGCAGCGTTGGGTGTTTGATCGCGACTTCTTCATCCTGCTGAACTTGGCGGTGGGTGGCACTTTCGTGGGCCCCGTGGGGCCGGGCGTCGAGTTCCCGCAATCGCTCGTGGCAGACTTCGTGCGCGTCTATGCGGCGGAGTCGCCGTGACGCGCCTGGGGGGCCCGCTCGCCCGCGGCCTGACGCTCACGCTCGCCCTGATGAGCGGCGCGTGCGTGCGGCCTGAGGAGGGACCCCCGCCGGGCGTGCTCGTGGTGTCCGTCGAGAAGCAGAGCGCGTGGGTCCGCAACTTCAACCCGCTCATGCCCGGCGGCGGCGCGCGGTGGCCGACGGCCGGGGGCGTCTACGAGCCCTTGCTCGTCTTCAACTCGGTGCGGGGCGAGTACGTCCCGTGGCTCGCGACCCGCTACGACTGGCTCCCGGGGGCTGAGGGTGTTGTGTTCACGCTGCGCGCGGGCGTCCGCTGGTCGGACGGCGCCCCGCTCACGGCGGACGACGTCGCGTTCACGTTCGAGTTGCTCAAGCGTTCGCCCGCGCTCGACGCGGGCGGCGTGTGGCGATACCTCGAGCGTGTCGATGTCGAACGCGGTCCTGAGGGCGAGCGCGTCGTGATGCGCCTCAAAACGCCGCACGTCCCCGCGCTGCACGGCATGGCGCACACGCCGATCGTGCCGCGCCACGTCTTCGAGGCGGTGGCGGACCCCGTGACCTTCACGAACCCGGACCCGGTGGGCAGCGGGCCCTTCACTCAGGTCCGGGTCTTTCGCAACCAGGTGTTCGAGCTCGGCCGCAACCCGCACTACTGGGGCGGACCGCCGGCGGTCGAGGCGCTTCGGATGCCCGCCTACCCTACGAACGACGCCGCGAGCCTGGCGCTGATCTTCGGCGAGGTCGACTGGGCGGGGGACTTCGTGCCGGCAGTCGAGCGCACGTTCGTCGCGCGTGACCCCGAGCACTTTGGCGTGTGGGCGCCGCCGGTGGGCAGCCTCGTTTTTCTTTATCCGAACACCACGCGGGCGCCCTTCGACGACGCACGCATCCGGCGCGCGATTAGCTTGGCGATTGACCGCGCGCGGGTCGTCGAGGTCGGGATGTACGGCTATACGACGCCGGCCAATGCCGTCGCGTTCTCGGAGCGCTATGCCCGCTGGCAGGACAAGAGCCTCGACGGCTCGCCCGAGGACGCGGTCCGCTTCGACCCCGAGGCGGCTGAGCGGCTGTTGGACGAGGCCGGATGGCCGCGCGGCCCCGATGGCCTCCGGCGCGGTCCGGATGGCACGCCGCTCAGCGCGCCGATCGACGTGGTGAGCGGTTGGTCGGACTGGGTGCGCAGCGGGCAGGTCATCGCGCGCAACCTGCGCGCGGTCGGCGTTGACACCCAGCTCCGCACGCTTGACTTCAGCGCGTGGTTCGAGCGTGTCCAAAAAGGCGAGTTCGACCTCGCGATCGGGTGGTCAGACGAGGGCGCGACGCCCTACGACTTCTACTGCGGCCTGTTCAACCCAGAGACGGTCAAGCTCGTCGGGGCGCTCGCGCCGACCAACTGGCACCGCTTCGGAGACGCGGAGAGCGCGCCGCTGTTCGACGCCTTCAAGCGGGCGACAGAGCCGGCTGAGCAGCGACGTTTGGTCGACGCATTGCAGAGGCGCTTCGTGCACGCGCTCCCTGCGATCCCGCTGTTTCCTAACCCTTCGTGGGGCACCTACAGCACGCGGCGCTTTACGGGCTTTCCCACGGCCGACGACCCCTACGCGCGGCTCTCGCCCTTCGCACAGCCCGAGGCCCTTCTGGTCATGACGCGGCTGCGGCCGGTGGACGCGCCCGCGGGCGAGGTGGCGCCGTGATTGCGTACGCCCTGCGGCGGCTGGGTTTCTACCTGCTCGCGGCATGGGTGGCCGTCTCGCTCAACTTCGCGATCCCGCGCCTCATGCCGGGCGACCCTGCGGCCGTCATCTTCGGGCGATTTCAGGGGCGGCTCGCGCCCGAGGCGCTGGACGCCCTCAAGGCCGCCTTTGGTCTCACAGACGCGCCGCTGCTTTCGCAGTATGTGACCTACCTGCGCCACCTGCTGAGCGGCGATCTGGGGTTATCCGTCGCCTACTTCCCGAGCCCCGTGGCCGAGGTCATCGGGACGGGGCTCGGCTGGACTGTGCTGCTGGCGGGCCTGTCCGTCTGCGTGAGCTTCACGCTCGGGACGCTCCTGGGGGTCTACGTGGCGTGGCGACGCGGCGGCTGGCTCGACACAGCGCTGCCCCCGCTGCTCGCCTTCTTGGGCTCGTTCCCCTACTTCTGGCTCGCGATGGCCGCGCTCTGGCTCTTTGGCTTTACGCTCGGCTGGTTCCCGGTGCGCCACGCCTACGGCGCCGACCTTGAGCCCG
>Ga0209598_10000601_pt1 | contig 29253 bp, 28 predicted proteins | sample M_140807_EF_Meta_FD_187317 | JGI IMG/M metagenome (GOLD analysis project Ga0209598, IMG submission 187317) | Freshwater microbial communities from Lake Montjoie, Canada to study carbon cycling - M_140807_EF_MetaG (SPAdes) (version 2) | ecosystem: Environmental > Aquatic > Freshwater > Lake...
TATCATTGCCTTGGGCGCCGGCGGTCATGTCGGTGGCAATCCAGCCTGGCAGGACAGCGTTGGCGCGGACGCCGTAACGGGCGTGCTCCACGGCGATGGAGCGGATCATGGAGATCACCGCCCCCTTGGTGGCGGCATAGGCCTCATTGCGCGGGGCGCCGTCGTAGGCGGAGAGGGAAGAGATCACCACCAGGGATCCCCCGGCCTTGTCGCCGCCGTCGGCCCGCGCGACCATGTGCTTGCAGGCTTCCCGGAAGGTGAAGAAGACCCCGTCCAGGTTGACCGCCAGCACCCGCCGGTAGGTCTCTGTGGGGAAGTCGGAAAAGGAGGAGGCGCCGCCGCCGATTCCGGCGTTGGCGACCACCGTGTCGATCCGGCCCATCTGGCGGACGGCCTCGGCCATGCCCTCGCGCACGGCGTTCTCGTCGGCCACGTCGACGACCTGGGTCAGGACCCTGACGCCAGAGGTCTCCAAGGCCTCGGCGGCGGCGGTGTTCTTCTTGCCGTTGGAGCCCCAGATGACCACGTCCGCCCCGGCCTGGGCCAGGGCCTCGACCATACCAAAGCCGATACCGCCATTACCGCCGGTGACCAGGGCCACCTTTCCCGTCAAATCAAAAGGCCGATAGGCCATGGGTCATCCTCCCGTTTGTGTTGCGAATGAAGGACGGCAAGGAGAGGCCAGGCGTCAACCCGGATCAGCGTTCGAGGGCAGGAAATTCCAGCTGGCTGACGTCGTAGCCGAGGGCAGCGGCCTTCTCGACCATGACCTTCTGCTCGGCTTCGGTCGGCCTCTGCCGGGCAAATATGAAAAGGTTGCTGAACTTGGGGTCCGACGAGATGAACCAGCCGCCGGACGGGTCCCGGTGGAGGACCTGGTACTCCCAGACCACCAGGGGGTTGTAGGTCACCTTGAGCCGGGCCTGGACACCCGGGTCGAGGATCTCGCCGCGCCCGGCAATCTCGACCCGCTTGCCGTCCCGGTAGCAGGCGTCCAGCACATCGACCTTGCCGTCGGCGCGGGGGGTGTAGTCTGTGGTCGAGGCCACGCAGTTGCGGGTGAGCCACATGGGTCGGCGGGCGATTTCCAGCCAGCGGCCCGAATAGTGGGCGGCGACGTCCACGGGCTGGCGGGTGACGGGAGCCGGAGCCGCAAGGCTGACGGCGGGCGTGGCCAGCAGGGTCAGGGCGAGGAAAAGGGCGGAAGGTTTCATGGAGGTCTCCCCTTCCGCCCCAGATAGCGCCTCCGGCCCTAGCCGGGAAGACCCGGCTGGCTGACCCGGCCCGCCCCGGAGATGTTTTGCTCCAGCTGGTCGGGCCGGCGGGTGAGCTCGACCTCGCCGATCCCGGACACGTTGATCTTTGCGGACCGCTTTGGGCCCAGGGTCACCTTGCCCGCGCCGGAGAGGTCGACCTCGGCCTCTTCGATCTCGAGGGCGGCGAGGTTGGCCGCGCCGGTACCTGAGATGTCGAGGCTCGCCTTGCGGGCCTTGCCGGTGGCCGTGACGCGCCCGGCACCGCTGAGACTGATCTCGAGCGTGTCCTGGCCGTATCCGGTGATCTTCAGGTCCTGGACGCCGCCCATGTCGAAGTGGGTGACCCCGGGCGCCTCGATGACCACCTTCAGGGCACCGCCCTTCCAGCGGGATCCGTCGAAGTCGATGCGGCCGTCCTTGATCGTAATCTTGTCGAGCAGGGCGGCGGGCCCCTCCAGGCTCACGCTGCGGGCGGGACCCTGGACGTAGGTCACGTCAGCGAAGGCGTCGATATCGAGGGTGTCGGTGCCGTCCCAGGCCAGCTTGCGGGTGGCCCGCGGCCCGGAGTCGCCGAGGATGATCTCGGATCCGTCATCGGAATCGATGTGGAGATCCATGTCCTTGGTAATCTGGCTGAACCTGTCCTGCAGGCCTCTGGGGCCGCCGGCGAAGGCGAGGGCGGCGGACAGGGCGCCGATGCACAGGACGAATCCTGCGGCGGCGATGATGGCGAGGGTGCGGATCATGAGCGGACCTCCCCGCCTTCAAGGGCGGGCTTAAGAAGTTTCAGGTGCAGGCGGCCGTACCAGACCAGGGCGTTGACCAGGCCGATGGTGACCAGGGCGGTCAGGGCCCCCAGCGAGACAAAGCCGGCCATGACCCCGAGACCCGCCAGCATGGCGGCGGCGACATCCCGGGCAACGCCGGCGAAGGCGCCGATGACGAAGACAAAGGCTCCGGCCCCGAATCCCACCACCGAGGCGATGGCGAAGCCCAACAGCGTGCCGAGGATGGGCAGCAGGATGGGCAGCAAGATCAGGACATCGACGACACCCAGCCCTAGGACGGCGAAGATGGCGCCGGCGGCGGCCGAGGGATTGCGCTCGGCCTCCCAGCGCTTCAGGCCAGCCTCGGCCTTCAGTTCCCGCGCCAGGCGGGCGGGATCGCCAAGACCCGCAGCGACGTCACTCTCGCTGCGGCCGGCGGCGACACCCTCGTCGAAGTGGGCGGCGTAATCGGCCACAAAGTCCGAGATGGTTTCCGGCGGCAGGCCGGCGAGGCCGGACCGTAACCGGCCCAGGAAGAGCTCACGGCTCATTTTTCGTCTCCAAGGATGACACCGACAGCCGCTGAGAAGGACGTCCACTCGGCCTTTTGGGCGGAGAGGCTGGTCCGACCCACAGGGGTCAGCCGGTAATATTTACGGGGGGGGCCGGAGGGGCTTTCGACCAGGTAGGTGTCGACCAGTCCATCGGACTGCATCCGGCGCATGAGGGGGTAGATCGTACCTTCGCCCATGTCGATCGCCACCGCGAGGCGGGCGGCGATGTCATAGGCGTAGGCATCGGCGCGGGAGAGCAGGGCCAGGACGCAAAGCTCCAGGACCCCCCTCTTCAGCTGAACCTGTACGGCTTCGGGCAAGACAGATACCTCCTTCTGATGAAGAGGTATCTATCGCAAGGTATCTGTCATGGCAAGGTACCTTTTTTGGAAAGGTACCTTGCGTCGTCAGGTTGCGGTCCAGCCGCCATCCACCGACAGGGCAGCCCCCGTAGCGGAGGCGCCGACGTCAGAGGCCAGGTAGAGCAGCATGCCCGCCAGGTGCTCGTACTCGACGAACTTCTTGGTGGGCTGGGCGGCGAGGATGACGTCCTCCAATACCCGGTCCTCGGAGATGCCGCGGGTCTTGGCCTGATCGACGATCTGGGCCTCGATGAGGGGGGTCTTCACATAGCCGGGGCAGATGGCGTTGGCGGTGATGCCTGTGCGGGCCAGCTCCACGCCCAGGCCCTTCGTGAAGCCCACCACCCCGAACTTGGCCGCCACATAGGGCGCCTTGAAGGGCGAGGCGACGAGGCCGTGCGCCGAGGCGATGTTGATGATCCGCCCCCGGCCCTGGGCCTTCATGATGGGAATGGCCGCCCGGCTGGCGTGGAAGGTGGCGGACAGGATCACCGCAATCAGGGCGTCCCACTTTTCTTCCGGGAACTCGTCCACCGGTGCCACGTGCTGGATGCCGGCGTTGTTGACCAGGATGTCCAGGCGCCCGAACTCGCGAACGGCGTAGGCGATCAGGTCCTTGATCTCCTCGGGCCGGGTCATGTCGGCGGGATGGTAGCGGACAGCCGCGTTGGTCCGGGCCTGCAGGGCCTGGCGGTCGGCCTCGATCCTGGCCGGGTCGCCGAGGCCATTGAGGACCACATTGACCCCCTGCTCGGCCAGGGCGGTTGCCAGGGCCTGTCCGATCCCGCTGGTCGAGCCTGTGATGACCGCCACGTGGCCTTCGAGTTTGTAGTCGACGGCCATGGGCCTACTCCTTGTCAGCGCCGGCGGGCGCGGGTTGGGGCCGGGAAAAGACCCAGAGATCGGCCGAGGACTGCCCGGCCTGGAAACGGTAGCCGTCGCGGTCGAAGGCCTTGAGGTCGTCGGCACGCTTGATCCGGTTGTCGATGGCGTAGCGGGCCAAAAGCCCCCTCGCCCGCTTGGCGAAGAAGCTGATGATCTTGGAACTGCCGTCCTTCTCCTCGAGGAACTTGAGGTCGATGACCTGGGACCGCAGGGCCTTTCGGTTCACGGCCGAGGCGTACTCCTGCGAGGCGGCGTTGACGATGACGGGGTCGGCATGGCTGGCCAACTCCTCGGCAAGGGCCCGGCCCAGGCGATCCCCCCAGAAGGCGTAGAGGGTCTTGCCGCGCCGGGTGCGCAGGGGCGAGCCCATCTCCAGCCGGTAGGGCTGGATGCCATCCAGCGGCTTCAAGACGCCGTAGAGGCCCGAGAGGATGCGGACATGGTCCTGGGCCCAGGCCAGGGCCTGCGGGTCCAGCTCCCGGGCCTTCAGGCCGGCATAGACGTCGCCGTTGAAGGCGAAGGCCGCCTGCAGCGCCCCCTCGGAGTCGGGGTCGAAGGCCTGGAAGCGTTCGCGGTTCAGCACCGCCAGCTTTTCCGAAAGGTCCATGAGCGACCGGATCTGGGCCACCGACAGCTTTCGGGTCGCCGCGGCGAGCTGGGCTGTGTCGGCCTCCAGGACCGGACGCGTCAGGGGCGCCGGGACCGGGGGTGGGTCGAAGTTCATCGCCTTGGCAGGGGAGAGGAGGATCAGCATGTTGCGACTCTCAGAATAGCACGCGCGGGTTCAGGATGCGGCCCGGATCGAGGGCGGAGCGGATCGTGGTCAGGAGGGCGATCTCGGCGGGGTCCTTCTGGCGCCGCGCCTCATCGGCCTTCATGACGCCCAGGCCATGCTCGGCCGAGACCGACCCGCCCAGGGCGATGGCGATGTCGTGCACCCGGGCCTGGCCCTCGGCCCGGCGGGCGAGGTGGGCCGCGTTGTCCCCGCCCTCGGGCCGCAGGACGTCGAAGTGGATATTGCCATCGCCCACGTGGCCAAAGGCGCTGATGCGACAGCCGGGGACAAAGGCGGCCATGGCCCCGCTGGCCTCGCGCAGGAAGCGCGGGACCTGGCTGACAGGCACCGAGATGTCGTGCTTCCAGGTCGCCCCTTCGGGCTTCTGGGCGGCGGACTGGTTCTCCCGCAGGGACCAGAGGGCGGCGGCCTGGGACTCGCTCGCCGCGATGACGGCCTCACCGATGACTCCCGCCTCGGACGCCTCGGACAACAGGGTCTCCATGAGGTGGCCGGCGCCGGCTGGATCTGGAGAGGCGATCTCCAGGAGAACGCGCCAGGGCGGAGCCCCGGACAGGGGGTCCCGCTGGCCGGGGATATTGCGGAGGGCGAACTCGATGCCCTGGCGGGCCATCAGCTCGAAGGCCTCCAGGCCGGCGTCGGCGTTTCGCCGGGCCCGGGACAGAAGGTCGAGGGCGGCGTCCGGGCCCTCAAGGGCGACCATGGCCACGGCCCGGCCAGCGGGCCTGGGGAAGAGCTTGACGCTGGCGGCGGTGATGACGCCCAGGGTGCCCTCGGCGCCGGATAGGAGCCCCTTGAGGTCGTAGCCTGTGTTGTCCTTGCGCAGGCGGCGCAGGCCGCCCCAGACCTCGCCGTTGGGGAGCACGGCCTCCAGGCCCAGGACAAGGTCCCGGGCCGAGCCAAAGCGCAGCACGGCGACGCCGCCGGCATTGGTCGAGACCACGCCGCCCAGGGTGGCCGTCCCCTCTGAAGCCAGGCTCAGGGGAAACCGCCGACCGGCCTCCGCCGCTGCCGCCTGGACCTCCGCCAGGGTGACCCCGGCCTCGGCGACAAGGACGTCATCGACGGGGTCGACATCCCGGATGGCCCGCATCCGGCGCGTCGACAACAGGATCTCGCCCTGGGGGATCTGGCCGCCGACCAGGCCCGTATTTCCCCCCTGGACCGTGAGGGCCAAGCCCTCGGCGGCGCAGAAGCGGACGATGGCCGCGGTCTCCCCGGTCGTGGCGGGAGACAGCATCAGCGGCGTTGCACCACTCCAGCGGTCGCGCCATTCCACCAGGCGGGGAGCGAGGATTTCCGGGTCATCCGTCCAGCCCGACGGCCCGACCAGGGCCTTGAGCCGGTTCAGCAGGGCGTCGGAGAGCGGGACAGTCATGGAGGGGAAGTTAGGCGCTCAGTGCCCCGGAAGCCAGAGCGTGCAGCTCAGCCGATGGCGCCCGCTGCCCGGCGCAGGCGGTCATTGATCGCCTCGCCCAGTCCAGCCTCGGGTATAGGTGCCACGGCGATGCCTGAGGCGCCCCGGGCATCCGCGGCCCGAAGGAAGGTGAAGAGGTTGGCGGCAGCCTCTTCCAGGTCCCCCGAGGGGCTGAGGTTGAGGACGTTCGGCCCTTCTGCGGCGGGTCCGAAGGCCAGGAAGATCTCGCCCGGCCCTGGACCCTTGGCCTCAAGCCGGACGGGCGCTTCTGGGGCGTAGTGACGGGTCAACCGGCCAGGGGAGCGGCGGGCGTCCGCCTCGGCTTCGGCCAGGGGACCGACCAGGGCCTCGATCTGCTCCCGGGTCACCCGTCCCGGGCGGAGCAGGCGTGGCGCATCCAGCAGGGCGACCACTGTGGACTCCAGCCCAACCTCGCAGGGACCGCCGTCCAGGGCCACGGCTGCGGCCTCGCCGGTCTCGGAGAGCGCCGCCGCGAAGGTGGTCGGGCTGGGCCGTCCCGAACGGTTGGCCGACGGCGCGGCCACCGGGCCTGCAAAGGCCTCAAGTACCCTCCGGGCCAGGGGATGGGAGGGGACGCGCACCGCCACCGTGTCCAGTCCGGCCCGGGCCAGGTCGCAGACCCGCCCGCCGGGCTGGACCGGCAGGACCAGGGTCAGGGGACCGGGCCAGAAGGCGGCCGCCAGGATCTCGGCCTCGGGACTGAAGACGGCAATCCGGCGCGCAGCCTCCACGTCGGCTACATGGGCGATCAGCGGATTGAAGGCCGGCCGACCCTTGGCGGCGTAGACGGCGGCGACCGCACGCGGGTCCCCCGCGTCTGCCGCCAGACCATAGACGGTCTCCGTCGGCAGGAGGACAAGCCGGCCCTCGCGAAGGGCGCAGGCTGCCGCTTCGGGAGATCCCGCCTCCGCCTCGCGCCCTGAAACGTCGGGCCGAAGCTCAGGCCGAGGACCCACCATCGGATCCCCGCCCGCCGTCAGGGCCAAGAGGGCGAAGCTGGCCAGCCAGTGCTCGCCCATGTAGTCGCCGGCCACATGGGGCAGGCTGGCGTCGAGGTGGGCGTCGGCGGCGGCCCGGGCAGCAGCCGCCGCTGGGTCGCCGGTGCCTAGGGCGACGGCGATGTTGCGCCAGCACCAGGCCCGGGACAGGTTGAGTCCGTCGAGGTGAGCGATCTTGCCATCGCTGCGGTCGCTGACGCTGGCGGGGGTGAAGAGGCTGGCGGGTTCGCCCCCCGCCGCCCGGGGCAGGAAGCCCGCGAGCCAGGCACGGAAGTCTTCGCCGGGCAGGACCCGACGCAGGCACTCGGCCTCCATCAGGGCGGGCGACAGGAAGTCCTCGCCGGAGGGCTCCCAGGCCTGGCAGTCCCGGTCCAGGGCGTACCAGGCCAGGGCCTTGGCGCGCAGCAGGTCGCCCAGGCCGGCGTCGCCGGACGCCTCGGCGTAGTCCAGGGCCAGGGCGAGGGCGAAGGCGGTGGAGGAATGCACCCCCGTGCGCACCGGATAGGTCGCCAGAGGCAGGTGGTTACGGAACCGGTCGGCGAAGTCGGCCGCAAGGGGGGCAAGGCGAGGTGCCCAGGGCCCGCCGAGGGCGATCAGTTCGGACTGGAGCTTCAAGAGCCAGGCCCAGCCATAGGGGCGCTCGAACCCGCGGGCAGAGGGACGGCGCAGGAAGGCGCGCTCGCCCTCCACCGCGACTTCTGTGAAGGCCTCCGCGAAACGGGCGTCGATCTCTGCGGCGATGGGGTGGTCCGGGAACCGGCGGCGGACGGCGGCGAGCAGCCAGTAGCCGTGCACGCAGGAATGCCAGTCGAAGCTGCCGAAGAAGATGGGGTGCAGGCGTCGCGGCAAGGCCAGGTCACCGTCGTCAGTGAGCACCTGGTCCAGCTTGTAGGGCCAGGGGCGCGTGACGTGCCCCAGGGCGATCCGGGCGAAGCCGGCGGCAATCTCAGGGGTGAGCGGGAAAGGCGAGGACATTCATCAGGACCGTGTTGACGGCGAGGAGGACGAGCGCCGTGGGCGCCTGGGCCTTGATGACGGCGAAACGGTCGTCCAGGTCAAGCAGGGCAGCGGGCGCCAGGTTGAAGTTGGCGGCCAGGGGGGTGAGGAGGGTGCCACAGAAACCCGACAGCATACCGATGGCGCAGACCGCTGCAGGGTCGCCGCCAAAGCGCCCGACAAGGACTGGCAGGGCCACCCCTGCGGTCATCACCGGGAAGGCGGCGAAGGCGTTGCCCATCAGGACGGTGAAGCCCGCCATGCCCAGGCAGTAGACGACCACCGCCGCCAGGCGGGTGTCCATGGGGAAGACCCGGGTCACGGTCTCGCCCACCACGCCGCCCACGCCGGCCAGGGCGAAGACCGCTCCCAGGGCCGCAAGCATCTGGGGCAGGAGGGCCATCCAGCCGATTGTGTCTGCAAGCCGAAGGCCCTCGGTCAGGGGCGACAGAACCGGCTGGCGGAACAGACGAACCGACAGGACGGCGACGACCAGGGCGGCAATGCCGAGCGAGACCAGGGTGGCCTGCTTCGGGTCCACCAGGGCGGCCAGGGCCGGTCCGCCATGGCGCACGCCCAGGCTTCCGGCCAGGACCATGAGAGGGATCAGCAGGGCCGGCAGGAAGAGGCGCAGTCCGTAGGTCCGGGCGGAGGCGGCGCGAGCTTCGGCGTCTGCGGAGCCGGTGCCGCTGCGCCCCAGGCCAAGGGCCGCGGCCAGGGCCATGATCAGCACCAGGACGCCGTTGCCAAGGTCCCCCAGCCGGTCTCCCGCCAGGAAGGACAGGGCGAACAGGCCCCAGAATAGGGCGTTGCGCACCCGGCGGGGGTTGGCCGGATCCCTAAGGCTCAGCACCGCAAAGCCGGCGAAGACGAAGCCCGCGAGGGCGTAGACCTGGGTCAGGCCGATCATGACCGGCCCCTGCCCCGCCCAAAGCCCAGGATCCGCACGCCATGGACCCCAAAGGCGGCGATGGCTGTGGGAATGGCCCAGACCGACAGGTGCAGGGGCTCAACCGTAATCCCGTTCTGCTCCAGGAAACCGACCATCAGGAGGATGGAGCCGATCGCCAGAAAGATGTCCTCGCCAAAGAACAGGCCGATATTGTCGGTCGCCGCCGCGAAGGCCCGCACCCTCTGGGCCTCGGCGGGGGCGACCTCGGCGACGCCCATCTCCACCGCCCGGGCGGCCTCGGCCATGGGGGCGATGATCGGGCGGATGGTCTGGGTCTGGCCGGCGATGGAGGTCAGGCCGAGGGCCGAGGTCGCCTGCCGGAAGAGGAGGTAGGACAGCATCAGCCGGGCGAAGGTCACCGACCTCAGCCGCCCGATCAGGCCGCGCGCAGCCTCCTGCAGCCCGGACCGTTCCAGGACGCCGATGACCGGCAGGATCAGCCAGGCCGCGCTGACATAGCGGTTTTCGTTGAAGGCCTTGCCGAAGGCAGCCAGGACCTCGAGGGGCGACAGTCCGGCGGCCAGGCCTGTGGCCAGGGCCGAGGCCAGGACGACCAGAAGGGGGTTCAGGCCCACGGCAAAGCCGGCCACTACCAGCAGAACGCCCAGAAGCACCAGCATGGGTCCCGCCCCCTTCCCTCGCGCCCACTGTAGACCCGAGTCGCCTGTCGGGTCGCGGGGGTCCCTTGCGCGGGCCCCGCCCCGGTCTATTGATGGGTAGGGCAGTATGGGAGGCCGCCATGGCCACGGCGATTCTTCAGGCGCGGATGAGTTCCAGCCGCCTGCCAGGCAAGGTCCTCAGGCCCCTCCTGGGACAGCCCATGATCCTGCGGCAGATCGAACGCCTGCGCCGCTGCCAGCGGCTTGAGCGGATTGTCGTCGCCACCAGCGAGGACCCATCGGACGACATCCTGGCCGAAACCCTCGCCGGAGCGGGTGTTGAGGTCGTGCGAGGTCCGCTGGACGATGTTCTGGGGCGGTTCCTTAAGGTCATAGAGATCCTGGACCTCACAGGGGATATGGTCCGCCTGACCGCCGACTGCCCCCTCACCGACCCGGACGTCATTGACGCCTGTATTGCCCTCAGGCGCGAGGGCGACCTCGACTACGCCTCCAATGGTCGCAGGAGGACCTATCCTCGGGGGTTGGACGTCGAGGCCTTTCGTGTCGAGGCCCTGAAGCAGGCGGGACAGGAGACGCAGTCTCCCTATGACAGGGAGCACGTGACGCCCTGGCTCTATCGTCCGGGCTCTCCCTTCACCCAGGGCGATCTGGTCCAGGCGAAGGATGAGAGTCCACTGCGCTGGACCGTGGACTTTCCGTCAGACTACGAGTTCGTACGCCAAGTCTACGAAGCCCTTTACCACAAGAATCCCGCCTTCACCTCTGACGATATTCGTGGCCTGCCCATCACATGGCGGGAAATCGACGCCGAGATCTAGTCTTCGATTGCGTTCCAGGCGAGTGGGGTTCCCTTGGACATAGCCCTCGAAGCCCGTTTGCCAATTACTGAATCGAAGTACTTGGGCGCCAAGCCGAAACCTGGACGAACAGACCGCACGTTCTCTCGCGTCAGCACCTGACCCGCCGCCACGTCTTCGGCGATGTAGAGCGAGCGGCGATGATCACGGCTCGAGACTTCGGCAGGGGTTGGCCCGTATCGGACTTCACCCAAGGCCTCAGCCGCCGCGCGGCAGTCGGCCACCAGCCGCGCCAGTTCATCAGGCTCGAGGGAGAAGGCGGAGTCCACACCGCCCTCAGCCCGGCTCAGGCAAAAGTGCTTCTCAATGAAACAGGCTCCGAGCGCCACAGCCGCAACTGACGCCGCCGTCCCCATAGTGTGATCAGACAGACCCGCCTGTACACCGAACGTCGCCGCGAGGTGGGGCAGGGTCAAAAGGTTCATGCTGGAAAAAGGTGCGGGATAGGCGCTGGTGCAGTGGAGCAGGATCACATCCCGGGCCCCCGCGTCCCTTGCCGCCGCCACCGCGTCGCCGATCTCGTCCTCGGTCGCGAGGCCCGTGGACATCACAAGAGGTTTCCCAGTCTGGGCGCAGCGCCGGATCAGTGGAATGTCCACGAGCTCGAAAGAGGCGATCTTGTAGGCTGGAGCGTCCAGGCTCTCGAGCAAATCCACAGCAGTGAAGTCGAAGGGTGAGGAGAAGATCTGGATGCCGCTGTCCCGCGCACGCTGGAACAGGGCTTCGTGCCAAGCCCATGGCGTGTGGGCCTCCAGATAGAGGTCATAGAGCCGTCGGCCATTCCAAAGCCCGCCTTTGACGCGAAAGCCGGGACCATCCACATCAAGTGTGATGGTGTCGGCGGTGTAGGTCTGAAGCTTCACCGCATCGGCACCGGAAGCTTTGGCGGCATCAATCAGCGCGATGGCCCTGCCAATGTCGCCATTATGATTCCCTGACATCTCAGCTAGAATAAAGGGCGGATGGCCCGGCCCTATCTCCCGGTCCCCGATCTTCACGGTGTCGTTGGACATGACGTTATCTCCATCCGGCGGATGACGGGTGGCGCATCGACAAAGCTCTCCGCCTCCGCGTCGGCGGGCAAGGCCTCAAAGGAGTGGGCGCCGAATCGCCCGGATCGCACGCGCAACGATCTCAAACCCGCAGCCCGGGCCGCCGCCATGTCGTGACCGGGGTTGTCGCCGACCACGAGTGTCAGCTCCGGTGTCGATGCCAACTGCTCCATGGCCCTGAGGTATGCACGCGGATCTGGTTTCGGCCAGCCAAGCTCCCAGCAATACACGATCGCATCCACCAAGGTCTCGACACCAAGGGCGTTCACCTTCCGGCGCTGCATCACGCCCAGCCCATCCGTAACTATGGCCAGACGGTGATCCTTGCCAAGGTCCTCAAGGCTCTCGCGCACACCCGGCCACAAGAGAATGTCCGGGCGGTGGTCACGGTAGGCTTCCAGGAGTCCCTTGATGAGATCTGGGTGGGGGGCGATGCCGAGATTCTGCAGCGTCACGTCGAAAACCTTGCCGCGACCATTCCGGTTCAGTTCGTCCAGCAGCAGGGCCACGACGACAGTCGCGGGCGGCGCGCCCGGCAGCCGGCAGATCTCCCAGGCCACCGCCGTCATGCCCGAACGCACATAGCTCGCTTCGTCATAGAGGGTGTCATCCAGGTCGATGAGCAGAGCGCGCGACACGTTCATGCCCGGGCAAGCTGGTCCGCTTCAACCAACAGGTCCTGGCTATAGCGCAGCATGGTCAGGCCGCATCGAACCGGTCGGGGCCTGCGGGCGGCCTCCTCCTCGCCGGCCGCCAGCATCACCAGTCGCTCAGGTGAGGCCAAGCCAGCCTGGATCGACAGGTTAGACGCTCCGCCGAACCGGGGATTGACCTCGATGAACAAGGGCTCCCCAAGGCCGTCCCAGAAGGCCTGGACAACGTTGTGCCCGACGAGCCCAAGGCCTGTACACAGTTCCAGCGAGGCTTCGGTCAGCACGGCTGCACTCTCGACCTGCGACTTCACGGCTTCACCGGCGCGCACCAGGAGCCTCCGCCGAGCCACTGCCTGAAGCGGCACGCCAGCAAGGTCCATCAACACATCGACACTGTACTCGGCCAAGGGACAGAAGGACTGGACCAGCATGTGCTCACCCTGCAGTTTCCAGTCCGCCGCCTCGATCTGCAGACCACCTGCTCCGCCCGTTCCAAATCGGGGTCGCACGTACACAGGGAATTCGTCCGGCGTCTCGCCCGGCCCCCAGGTTCGGGGCGTCCTTAGGCCCAGGCGTGCACAGGCGGCAACAAACCGGCGCTTATCGCCGCAATCCGCTAAGGCCTCATGAGCGGCGACCAGCACCTCGATCCCCTCGCTCCGGAAGCAGCCTTTCAGCCCCGCGAGGACTGGTAGCTCTCCGTCACGGGTAGGAATAACAAGGCTGACGCGTTCATCCTTGCACACCCTTAGCAAGGCCTCCTCAAAGTCTGGCGAGTCCGTCCTCGGCAAGTTCACCACCCCGTCAGCGAAGTACAGGCCCGCGCTGTCACTACCCAGGTCCGTCGCCAGAACCCGCCCTCCCCTCGGCCCCACCGCAGCTCGGAAACTCTGTACCAGCAGGACCTTGGACGCCACGCTGAGGATAAGGACGTTCATGGGACCCTAGGCTTTCGCCTTGGCGTAGAGAACCTGATTGCGGCCGACTCCGGCCTGGGCGCAGCCTCTTCGAAAAGCACACACACCCTCGATCCCTCGCTCGCGCCAGAGCGCCATTTCGAAAGCAACCTGCACAACGTGGCAATTCCGTCCGAGGGGACGATTACGAATGTAGTTTGTGTCGGGATTGAGAAGAAACAGGTCGACCGGGAACTCCGACAAATGGCCGGCACCGTCCAGCCGGTCGCCACTAACGCCATAGGGAGGGTATCTGTATTGAAGTAGTTCAGGTGATCCGGCGCAGCGACCCAGAACATCGCGTCTGCATGGCCGCGCCGGACGATCTCGGCCTGGAGCCATGAGTTGTCATTAGGCACAGCGATGCGCACCATACCGTTCGGCTTCATCAAAACGTGCAAGCGGGTAAGGAGACCCACAGGGTCGATTACATGTTCCAAAACGTTGTTACATATGACCAGGTCGTACTGATCGCCGCTGGCGATGGTTTTATCCAAGAGTTCAAAGGCATCACCCAGAAGCAGTTTGTCGGCCAAAGCTGGGAAGAAGGCCTTCAATCCGTCATCGGTGAAGTCCATTCCGACCACCTCCCAGCCTCTTCTGGCGAAGTAGTCTAGAGAGAAGCCTTCGCCGACCCCTATCTCCAGCATCCGGCCGGGCGGTCGGCCCCAGATGTGCTCGGTCTCGGCGGGTTGCAGTCGCTTATGCTCGAGTTCCTCGGGGGTGTAGCCATGGGCGTAGGGGGTATGGCCATGGTTCGCCCCGAAATACTTGTCGCGGTAGTAAGCTGCGAGGTCGTCCGGGGAAGGGCGCGGCTCATATTCAAGATGGCCCTCGGGCTTTTCGACCAGCCGAAACTCCAACTCGCCCTCCTTCGCTGTGCACTGTAAATCGTGACGCAGGCGGGTAAAGGCGGTGTTAACTGTAATGCCGAAGCCGATCCGGCGAAGGAGGGCGGGTCGTGCCGTTCCGTCAGGACTCGGAAGTCGCCCCCTCAAAGCGATAGGCGGCCCCCTCCCGGCGCACATGGCCGGCGGTTGGTGCTGCGAAGTGGGTTCCGATCACGAGGATGGGCTGGTCAGCCGCGCCCTCGAAGACCTCCCGCCGCATGACGGCTGAGGCCACGGGGTCGCTGTCGAAGGGCGGCGACCACTCCGGATGCGCAAGCTGGCAGGGATGGTGGACCATGTCGCCGGTGATCAGGCCCACCTCGCCGGCAGACTCGATCCGGACGCTGACATGGCCGGGCGTGTGGCCGGGGGTCGGGACCAGCCGGATTTCGGGGGAAATAACGTGATCCATCTCGACCAGGTCGACCAGGCCAGCATCGAAGACCGGGCGGATGGAGTCGGACAGGATGACCTGAAACTCGTCGTCGCCGTCGGCGCTCCAGTGATCGTATTCCTGCCGACCGATCAGGTAACGGGCCTTGGGGAAGGTCGGGACCCAACGATCGCCCTCGCGCATCGTGTTCCAGCCGACATGGTCCACATGCAGGTGGGTGCAGACCACGGCGTCGACGCTGTCCCGGGCCCAGCCTGTCGCTTCGAAGGCCTGGAGGAAGCCGGTGGACAAGGACTGCCCCCCGACCAGGCGGCGGGGCCGGTCATTACCGATGCAGGTGTCCACAACCAGGCGAAGGCCGGGTGCCTCGACCAGGAGGGCGTGGATGGACAGGCGAAGGTGGCCCTCTGGCGTAACGTAGTCCGGCGCAAGCCAGGGGATGGCCGCCAGGGCCTCGGGAGTGGCCTCCTTCAGGAAGGCTCGCTTGGGGTTGTGGGGAACCGGTATCTCCATCTCGACGACACGGGTCACCGTCACGTCGCCAATCCGCCAGCTGAGCATGTCCGCCCTCCCCGTCTTCGACCCCGACTAGCGCAGGCCCGCGTTGATCTGATCGAGCGCCGACTGTCCCGGCACCAGCTCGGCGTCAGACAGGCTGTTCAGCGGACGGTCGGTGGTGCCCAGGGCGCCGTGCAGGTCGCCGGGCTCCGGGTTGACGTACAAGAGGCCGGTCACGATCTCCCCCGCGGCCTGGCGCTCGGCCAGGTAGGACAGGGCCGCGATCCGGTCGGTGGGATCGTAATGCTCGGACAGCTTGTGCAGGGACAGGACGGAACCGTCGTGCTGGGTCACCGAGATGGTCGTCCCGGGCTCGTAGTCGACCTCGATGGGCTTGCGGTCAGAAATCAAGTCGAGCCGGTTCACGGCCTCGTTGTGCTCCCGGACATAGTCGTAGCTCTTGGTCGAGCCCGCGTGGTTGTTGAACTGGACGCAGGGGCTGAGGGTGTCGATGAAGGCCGGGCCGGGATGGCGGATGGCGGCCTTGATCAGGGGCACCAGCTGGGCCTTGTCACCCGAAAAAGACCGGCCCACGAAGGTGGCACCCAGCTGTAGGGCGAGGCTGACCATGTCGATGGCGGAGTCATGATTGACCACCCCGCGCTTGGACTTGGACCCGCGGTCTGAGGTGGCCGAGAACTGGCCCTTGGTCAGTCCGTACACGCCATTGTTCTCGACGATGTAGGTCATGTTCACGCCACGCCGGATGGCGTGGGCAAACTGGCCGAGGCCGATGGAGGCGGAGTCGCCGTCGCCGGAGACGCCCAGGTAGATCAGCTCGCGATTGGCCAGGTTGGCACCGGTCAGGACCGAGGGCATCCGGCCATGGACGGTGTTGAATCCATGCGAATTGCCGAGGAAATAGTCCGGCGTCTTGGAGGAGCATCCGATGCCCGACAGCTTGGCCACCCGGTGGGGAGGCAGGTCGAGCTCATACGCCGCCTGGATGATGGCCGACGAAATGGAATCGTGCCCGCAACCGGCGCAGAGGGTCGAGACCGACCCCTCATAGTCCCGGCGCAGGAAGCCGAGGGCGTTGGGCGCCAGGGCCGGGTGATGCAGCTTGGGCTTGGCGATATAGGTCATTCGGCGGCCTCCCGGAGCGGGCGCGAGCCCGGCGGCTGGGTTGCATCCATCAGGCTGGAGATGGAGGCGACGATGAAGCGGGCAGTGATCGGCGTGCCGTCATAATGCAGGATCGGGATCAGCCTGTAAGGATCGCCCCCGTTCTCTGCCATCAGGAGGGTGCGCAGCTGGGCGTCGCGGTTCTGCTCAATCACGAAGATTCGGTCATGCGAGGCCAGGAAGTCGTCCACCTCCGAGGCGAAGGGGAACCCGCGGACGCGAAGGGCGTTCAGCTGCCGGCCCTGGCTCTCAAACAGGCCGAGGGCCTCGTGCAGGGCGGGACCGGTGGACCCGTAATAGATCACCCCGTCCCGGGTGTGGGCGCTAGCCGGGTGCAGCTCGGGGGCCGGGATCAGGGACTTGGCGGTCTCGAACTTGCGGAGCAGGCGCTGGACGTTGTCCACATAGACCGACCCCTCTTCGGAGTACCGGGCATAGGGATTGCGGGAGGTGCCACGGGTGAAATAGCCGCCCTTTGTCGGGTGGACGCCAGGATAGGTCCGGTAGGGGATCCCGTCGCCGTCCACGTCGAGGTAGCGGCCGAAGTCCCGGCCCGCCTCAAGCTCGTCATGGGTCATGACCTTGCCGCGGTCCATCCGGCGCGTGTCATCCCAGCTGAAGGGCTCGGTCAGCCATTCGTTCATGCCCATGTCGAGGTCGAGCATGACGAAGACGGTGGTCTGCAGGCGGTCCGCCAGATCGAAGGCGAGGGCGGCGAAGGTGAAACACTCGCCCGGGTCCATCGGCAGCAACATGGGGTGCTTGGTATCCCCATGGCTGGCATAGGCGGCCCCGATCAGGTCGGACTGCTGGGTGCGGGTCGGCATGCCCGTGGAAGGACCGCCCCGCTGGACGTCGAAGATCACCGCAGGGATCTCGGCGAAGTAGGACAGGCCGATGAACTCGGTCATCAGGGAGATGCCCGGGCCTGAGGTACAGGTAAAGGCACGGGCACCGTTCCACCCCGCGCCGATGACCACCCCGATGGAGGCGATCTCATCCTCGGCCTGGACGATGGCGAAGTTGGCCTTGCCACTCTCCGGATCGATCCGCAGGTCCTGGCAATAGCTGGTGAAGGCCTCGGCCAGGGAGGTCGAGGGCGTGATCGGATACCAGGCGCAGACCGTGGCACCGCCATAGATGGCGCCGAGGCCGGCGGCCTGGTTGCCTTCGATGAAGATCCGGTCGCCGACGGCGTTGGCCCTGCGGACCTGGAGGCCCAGGGGACCCATGTTGTCGGCCACCCAGTCCCGGCCCATGTGCAGGGCGGCGACATTGGCCTTGATCAGCCGGTCCCGTCCCTCGAACTGCTCTGCGAGCAGGGTTTCGATCACGTCGATCTCAATACCCAGCAGGGAGGCGACGGCGCCGACATAGATGATGTTCTTGAACAGTTGCCGCTCGCGGGCCGCCGTGTAGGCGGCGTTGCAGATGGCGGTCAGGGGCACGCCTACCACCGTGATATCGGTCCGGAACCTGGAGGCCGGCATGGGCTTGGTGGAATCGTAGAACAGGTAGCCGCCCGGCTCGATCTCGGCGACGTCCTTGTCCCAGGTCTGGGGGTTCATCGCGACCATGAGGTCGACGCCGCCGCGGCGGCCCAGGTGTCCGGCCTCGGTGACCCGGACCTCGAACCAGGTGGGCAGGCCCTGGATGTTCGAGGGGAAGATATTGCGCACCGCGACCGGCACGCCCATCCGCAGGACGGCCTTGGCAAACATGGAGTTGGCGCTGGCCGATCCCGATCCATTGACGTTGGCGAACTTGACAACGAAGTCGTTGATGGCGGCGAGGGGTGTGGTCATGCGGCGCCTCCCATCTGATCGGCGTGGGTCATTTCCAGGGTGAACCTTTGCATGTCCCAGGCCCCGGTCGGGCACCGTTCGGCGCAGAGGCCACAGTGCAGGCAGACGTCCTCGTCCTTGACCATGACCCGACCGGTCGGCAGGCCGCCGGACACCAGGAGGTCCTGGTCGAGGTTCAGGGCCGGCGCCATCAGGCGTTGCCTTAGGTCAGCCTCCTCGCCGTCCTCGGTGAAGGTGATGCAGTCGACGGGGCAGATGTCGACGCAGGCGTCGCACTCTATGCAAAGGTCGTCGGCGAAGACGGTCTGCACATCGCAGTTCAGGCACCTCTGGGCCTCGGCGAGGCCAAGCCGGGTATCGAATCCAAGTTCGACCTCGACCCGCACGTTCTTCAGCGCTGCAGCCTTGTCGAGCATGGGCACCTTGTGCCGGTAGTCGAGGGAGACGTCGTTGTCATAGCTCCACTCGTGGATACCCATCTTCTGGGAGACGAGGGAGAAGCCCGGAGGCGGCCGGTCATGGACGTCCTCGCCCATGCAGTGGCGATGGATGGAAACCGCGGCGTCGTGGCCGTGCGCCACCGCCCAGATGATGTTCTTGGGCCCGAAGGCAGCGTCGCCCCCGAAGAACACGCCCTTGCGGGTGGCTTCGAAGGTGATCGGGTTGACCTCGGGCATGTCCCAGCGGTCGAAATCCAGCCCGATGTCGCGCTCGATCCAGGGGAAGGCGTTTTCCTGGCCGACGGCGACCAGGACGTCATCGCATTCGTGATGCTCGTCGGGCTCGCCCGAGGACACGAGGTTGCGGCGACCCTTGTCGTCGTACTCGGCCCGGACAATCTCGAAGGTCACGCCGGTCAGGCGGCCGTTCTCATGGGTGAAGGCCTTGGGGACGCGGAAGTTGAGGATGGGAATATCCTCGTGCATCGCGTCTTCCTTTTCCCAGGGGCTGGCCTTCATTTCCTCGAAGCCCGACCGGACGACGACCTTGACCTCCTCACCACCCAGGCGGCGGGAGGTGCGGCAGCAGTCCATGGCGGTGTTGCCGCCGCCGAGGACGATGACCCGCCGGCCGATCTTCTCGATGTGGCCGAAGGACACGCTCGACAGCCAATCGATCCCGATATGGACGTTGGCGGTGGTCTCCTCGCGGCCCGGGATGTCGAGGTCCCGGCCGCGGGGCGCGCCGGAGCCGACGAAGACTGCGTCGTAGCCCTCGGCCAGAAGGGCCTTGAGGCTGTCGATCCGATGGCCAAGGCGAAGCTCGACACCCCCGAGGCGGGTGACGTAGCCCACCTCCTCATCAATGACCTCCTCGGGGAGGCGGAAACGGGGGATCTGGCTGCGGATCATCCCGCCCGAACGGGGCTCACCGTCGAACAGGACGAGTTCATAGCCAAGGGGGGCAAGGTCCCGCGCCACCGTGAGCGAGGCGGGGCCGCTGCCGATCAGGGCCACGCGCTTGCCATTCCGCTTGGCAGCGATCGGCGGCATCAGGGGCACGACGTCGGCCTTGTTGTCGGCGGCCACGCGCTTTAGCCGGCAGATGGCGACGGGCTCGTCCTCCACCCGGACACGCCGGCAGGCGGGCTCGCAGGGGCGGTCGCAGGTGCGTCCGAGAACGCCGGGAAAGACGTTCGACTTCCAGTTGACCATGTAGGCGTCATCGTACCGGCCATCGGCGATCAGGCGGATGTATTCCGGTACGGGCGTGTGAGCAGGACAGGCCCACTGGCAGTCGACTACCTTGTGATAGTAGTCGGGACCCTCGGTACGCGTTGGTTGCAAGACCCGTTTCCTCCCTGGTCGCCCAGATAGACGGAGCCCAGTCCGATTCCGGATCCGAGGCCTGCGCCATCCCACTTTTCGGGCGTTGGGCCTAATCTTAGTGAGGCTCGACGGGCAAGACCAGACGTCTTCAAACGCGAGTGGGCGATTTGGCTGGAAGCCGCCGCAAAGGACAGCCGGTCAATTGTGCGTGAGAGTCCCGCCCCGGGGCTTGGCGGGAAAAGGTTAACGGCCCTTAACTTGTGCCTTCGTAATATGACGGAGGTCGCCATGAATTACCGGCCCTGGTTTGCGCCCCTTGAAACCGAAGATGAAGACAACGCCTTCGGTGATCGCGAAGCCGCCTCCACCATCGATTTCGAGGCCGTCAATCTGCGCCGTGCCGCCGTCGAAAGCTCAGAGACCCTGAGGCTGATCCGGGCGATCTGACGTCGGACGCCGATCCTTCCGCCCTCGGGAAGCGACCCCTGCGCGCAGGCTGGCGCAGGGCCGAAGGCTGGCCTAGCATCAACGGCATGTCGGGCAGTTTCGGGAGGACGGAATGCAACTTCGCAATCTGGGGGTAAGCGGGCTCAAGGTCAGCATTATCGGGCTGGGCTGCAACAATTTCGGCATGCGCATCGACCAGGCCCAGACCCGGATGGTGGTCGACGCAGCCCTGGACTGCGGCGTCAACTTCTTTGACACGGCCGACATTTACGGCGGCTCAAAGTCAGAGGTCTTCCTCGGCGACGCCCTGAAGGGCAGGCGGGACAAGGCCGTCCTGGCCACCAAGTTCGCCAACCCGATGGGCGAGGGGGCCTATCTGCGGGGCGGCGCGCGGCGCTACATCGTCAAGGCCGTCGAGGACAGTCTGAAGCGCCTGAACACGGACCACATCGACCTCTACCAGATGCATGTGCCGGATGCGGACACGCCCATCGACGAGACCCTGCGGGCCTTGGACGACCTCGTCCGTTCCGGCAAGGTGCTCTATATCGGCAATTCCAACTTCTCGGGTTGGCAGATCGCCGACGCCGACTGGACCGCCCGGACCGGGGGCCTCGAGCGCTTCGTCTCCGCCCAGAACAATTTCAGCCTGCTGGAGCGGGGCGTGGAGCGCGAGGTCCTGCCGGCCTGCGAGCGCTTCGGCCTTGGCCTCCTGCCCTTCTTTCCCCTCGCCAGCGGCTTCCTAACCGGCAAGTACCCGCGCGGCGAGGCGCCCCGGCAGGGCACCCGCCTGGCAGCCTGGGGGGCGCGGGGCGCAGCGGTCCTGAGCGACCGGAACTTCGACAGGCTCGAGGCGCTGGAAGCCTGGGCCGAGCAGCGTGGACGGGGGATCCTCGACCTTGCCTTCGCCTGGCTCCTCGGGCACCCGGCGGTGAGCTCGGTCATCGCCGGCGCGACGACCGCAGAGCAGGTGCTGGCCAATGCGCGCTGCGCCGAGTGGATCCTCACCCCTGAGGAGGTCGTGGAAGTCCGGGCCCTGGTCTCATGAGCGGCAAGGCCCAGGCGGGCACCCTACCCCCGCTTCCGTCCCAGCCCGCCGGCGTTCCCTGGCCCACGTCGGACTGGCCCGGCGGTGAGCTTCCCGGGTCGGTGGACCGCGAGCGCCTGGAGGCCCACCTCGAACGCGGCTTCAGGGACTTCGACGAGACCCATGCCGTCGTGGTGGTCCAGGGCGGGCGCCTCCTGCTGGAGCGCTACGGCCCCGAGCATGGCCCCGACGTCACCTGCCAGTCCTGGTCCAAGGCCAAGAGCCTCACCCATGCCCTGGTGGGGATCGTCGTCGGCGACGGCCGGCTGGACATTTCCGACCCGGCCCCCGTCGCAGAATGGCGGACACCCCAAGATCCTCGGGGCGCAATCACGACGGACCAGCTGCTGCGCATGTCGAGCGGGCTGAAGTTCGACGAGGTCTACGAGGTGGACAAGCCCTCGGACACCATCGAGATGATGTGGGGCTCGGGGAAGGACAGCGTCGCCCACTACGCGGCTGACCAGCCCCTGATCCATCCGCCCGGGACCGTCTTCAGCTATTCCTCCGGGACGACGAATATCATCTGCAGGATCCTCGCCGACATGACCGGCCTCAGGGGAGAGGCCTTCGGTGGCTTCATGCGCGAGCGCCTCTTCGAGCCCCTCGGCATGAAGACCCCGATCCCCAGGTTCGACCCCGCCGGGACCTTCATCGGCTCGTCCTTCTGCTTTACGAGCGCCCGGGATTTTGCGCGCTTCGGCCTCCTCTACCTGCGCGATGGGGTCTGGGACGGGCAGCGGCTTCTTCCCCAAGGTTGGGTGGACTATGCCCGCACGCCGACCTTCCAGCAGCCCGGCGTCACGGACGGCCGCTACGGCGCCCACTGGTGGCTGGACCTGGGCGGGCCGGGCTCTTTTTCCGCCAACGGGCATGAGGGCCAGTTCACTGTCCTGGTACCAGACCTGGACCTGATCGTGGTGCGCCATGGCCGGACGTCGACCGACAAGAAGGACGCCGTGAAGGCCTGGGTCGGCGACCTGGTCAGCCTCTTCCGGACCTGACCCCTCGGGCGGGGACTGGACAGAGGCCGAAGCCGGGCGCAGCGTGACCTGAGGGACGGAAACTCCAGGAAAAGGGGCTCTCGCCATGGCGAAATTCAGGGTCAACGGACGACAGGTCGAGGCCTCCGGGCCCGAGGACTCTCCCCTCCTTTGGGTCCTACGCGATGAGCTTGGCCTGACCGGGACCAAGTTCGGCTGCGGGGTAGGGCAATGCGGTGCCTGTACGGTGCACGTGGGCGGCCAGGCCGTCCGGTCCTGCCTGACGCCGGTGAGCGCGGTCGAGGGCCTGGAGATCACCACCATCGAGGGGCTGGGTGCCGGCGGGGTCCATCCCGTCCAGGCGGCCTGGGTCGAGGCCCAGGCACCCCAGTGCGGGTACTGCCAGTCCGGCCAGATCATGCAGGCCGCGGCCCTGCTGTCGGCCAACCCGAATCCCAGCGACGCCGAGATCGAGGTCGCCATGAACGGCAACCTCTGCCGCTGCATGGCCTATGTCCGCATCCGCAAGGCCGTGAAGCTGGCCGCCGCCAAGCCCCGGCGCAAGGCTGCGGTGCGTGCAGCGGAGGTCCGCTCATGAGTACCCAGGGCCTTCGCTCTCCCGACCGCCGCCGCTTCCTGATCGCTGCAGGCGCTGCGGGCGCAGCCTTCGGCTTCGCCGCTGCCGCTGACGCCGCCGTCTCCCTCGGCCCCTTTGCCGGGACGCCTGCCTTCGAGCCCACCCTCTGGTACGCCATCGACGCGCGCGGCGTGGTGACGGTCAATGTCGTCCGGGCCGAGATGGGCCAGCACGTCGGTACCGCCCTGGCCCGCATCGTCGCCGACGAGCTTGAGGCCGACTGGGACAAGGTCCGCATCGTCCACGTGGACACCGATCCCAAGTGGGGCCTGATGGTCACTGGCGGTTCCTGGTCGGTCTGGCAGAGCTATCCCATGCTCAGCCAGGCGGGCGCGGCCGGACGCATCGCCCTTATCGAGGCGGGGGCAAAGATCCTCGGTGTTCCCGTGTCGTCCTGCATCGCCCGCAAGGGCGCCGTCTTCGCCGGCAAGCGCTCGGTCAGCTACGGCGACATCCTCGCCGCCGGCGGACTGCGCGGCGGCTTCACCGACAAGGAGCTGGCCGCCCTTCCCATTAAGCCGGCGGCTGACAGGCGCCTGATCGGCGGGGAATTCCAGGCCCGCGACATCCCGGCCAAGACCGACGGGTCGGCAGTGTTCGGCCTGGATGCGAAAATGGCGGGGATGGTCTACGCCCGGCCCGTTATCCCGCCGACGCGGAACGAGTCCAAGGTCGTCTCCGTCGACGAGTCCGGTGCCCGGGGCGTCCCTGGCTATCGCGGCCACCTCGTTCTCGACGACCCGTCCGGGACCGTGCCGGGATGGGTGGTGGCCCTCGGCGACAGCTTCATCGCCGCCGACCGCGCAGTCCGGGCCCTCAAGGTGACCTGGGAGAACGGTCCGACGGCGAAGGTCTCGGACGCCGACCTCGAGGCCCGGGGCCGGGCCCTGATCAACGACGCGGCCGCGGGCTCCCTGGTGGTGAACGACCCGGGTGTCGACGCCGCCTTTTCGGGCGCGAAGTCCCGGCTGGAGGCGGAGTACACCACAGACGCCGCCCTGCACTTCCAGATGGAGCCCCTGAACGCCCTGGCCTTCGAGCGGAATGGCATCTTCGAGATCCACACCGGCAACCAGTGGCAGTCCCTGATCTTGCCGACCCTGGCCAAGGCCCTGGGCCGGCCCGAGACCGGCATCGTCATGAAGACCTACCTGTTGGGCGGGGGCTTCGGCCGGCGACTGAACGGCGACTATGCGGTGCCCGCGGCCCTGGCCTCCAAGGCCCTGGGCAAGCCGGTCAAGCTGGTCTTCACCCGGGAGGATGACACCCTCTTCGACAGCTTCCGCTCGCCCTCTGTCCAAAGAGTACGGATGGCCTTCGGCGAGGGGGGCCGCGTGACGGCCATGGACCACGCCGCCGCCGCCGGCTGGCCCACTGAGGTCATGGCGCCCTTCTTCATGCCCAAGGGCGCCAATGACCGGCCCTACGATCCCTTCGCGATCAACGGCGCCAACCATTGGTACAACGTTGGCACCCACCGGGTGCGGGCCCTGTCGAACGACCTGGCCAACCGCGCCTTCCGGCCGGGCTGGCTGCGCTCGGTGGGACCCGGCTGGACCAACTGGGCCGTGGAAAGCGCCATGGACGAGGCCGCCCACGCCACCGGCCAGGACCCCCTCGCCTTTCGCCTGAAGATGCTGGACGGCGCAGGCCGCAATGCAGGCATCGCGCCAAGTTCCGTTGGTGGGGCGAAACGTCAGGCCGCCGTGCTCTCCCGCGTGGCCAAGGCGGCGGGCTGGGGCGGAAAGCTGCCGGCAGGCGTCGGCCTCGGCCTCGCCACCAGCTTCGGCCAGGACCGGGACATGCCCACCTGGACCGCCTGCGCGGCCCGGGTCCGGGTCGACCGGAAGACCGGCGAGGTCAGGGTCGAGAAGCTCCAGCTCGTCGTGGACGCTGGTGCCATCATCCATCCGGACGGGGCCCTGGCCCAGGTGGAGGGTGCCGCCCTCTGGGGCCTGAGCCTGGCCCTGCACGAGGGCGCAACCTTCCGGGACGGCCGCATCCAGGAGACCAACCTGGGCGCCTACACGCCGCTCCGGATGAGCGATATTCCGGACCTGGAGATCGAGTTTGTCGACAGCGACCATGCGCCAGTGGGCCTGGGCGAGCCGGCGACCACCGTGGTGGGGCCGGCGATCGGCAACGCCATCTTCAATGCCGTGGGGGCCCGGGTCCGGCGCCTCCCGATCCGGCCCGAGGCGGTGCTGGCGGCCCTGAAGTCCACCTGAGGCGGGGACGTCAGGGTACCCCGTGCGCCCTGGTGGCCGCCGACAGCTCCTCGGCCATCTGCGCCCGGAGCCGTTCCGGGGCCAGGATTCGGATGCTGTCCCCCCAGGTGAAGAGGTGCCAGGCCAGCTCGCGCATGCCGGCGGCGCGGAAACGCGCGATGACCGAGCCGTCCGCCTGGGGCTCTAGGACCTGGGTGGCGTGGAAGCGCCAGCCGAGGGCCTCCTCCGCCCCATGGGGCAGGATGTGGAGAACCACGTCTTCAACCGCGTCCTGGTAGATGCCGAAGCTGCGCGAGGCGTAGGCCGCCAGGGAGAAGTCGGCGGGTCGCGAGCCGGGGATCTGGACCACCCGGATGTCGCGCACCCGGTCCAGTCGCCAGTTCCGGGGCTCGCCCCCCGCACCCTCCGCCGCCACCAGGTAATTCGAGCGCCCGAACAGCAGGCCGTAGGGCGTCACTTCCCGCTCCCGGCCGGGGGTTGAGCCACCATCGTACAGGAAGCGCAGCCGCTGCAGGGAGATGATGGCCTCGCGGACGGCCCCCAGCACCGCCTCGTCCTCGAAGGGACGCGGGCCCGGGTGCACGGCCATGGTCTCGGCCTCAAGCAGGGCCTCCATGTCGGGTGCGAGGCGGCGGCGGACCCCGGCCCGCATGGCCGACAGAACCTTGGTCTCCAGGACGGCGAGAGCCCCCGCCCGGGCGGTGGCACCGGACTGGCGGAAGTGGTCAGCTGCAGCCCTTAGGGCGGCGAACTCCTCGGCGGTCGGGGCCTGGAAAATGCCGTCGAGCCCCGAGGGAATGCGGAACCGCACGGTCGGCGGATCGGCGATCTCTTCCATCTGGGGAAAAGCCTCGCGGACGGCGTCGCGCATCCGCTCGACGGTCCGCCGGGAGACCTGCAGGGCCGCCGCCATTTCGTCCAGGGTCAGGCCTTCCGCAGACGCGGCAAGCCGCCGGGCCAGCTCAAGAAGTCGGGCCGCCTTTTCGTGTCGCATGCCACCCCTGCGAAAAAGTGAGAACAGACCCGAAACTTACGTCCGTTTCTGGCGTAGTGCCAGCGCATTCTCAATCCGTACCCCGGCGCGACCCCATGGAAAGGTCCCTCAGATGCAGAATGTCCAGTCTATCCGCCCCGCCCGCTCCGACCTCGCCTTCCGCTTCGGCGACCGACGGCCCCTGCGGCCGGCGACCCCCGCCATGATCGACGAGGTGATCCGGCACGCGGACTGCGCTGAACGGCTGTCCGGAGGGCGGCTCCGGCTGCGCCTGTCTGCGGCGATGGCGCAGGACCTGGTCCGCCAGGGACGCCTGGAGGCGGCCGACCTGCGCCTCTGCGACCTGACGGTGGTCTGGGACGAGGGCCAGGGCCAGGTGATCCTGGTCCGGGACGACGCCCGCCTGCGCGAGGCCTCGGTCCGCTGGGCTGAATGGGACGCCCTGTGGGACGAGGCCAGCTATGCCGAGGCGCCCGCGCCCCGGGCCGCCCTCGCGGCCTGAGGCGATCGGCCCCGCCTCAGGCGCGGGTCCGGGCGTACCGCGACGACAGGCTGTCCATGAGGGTCTCGAACTCCTCCACGATCTCCGAGATGATCTGGGCGACGGGTTTCACGGAATCGATCCGGCCGGCCACCTGGCCCGAAAGGGCGATGGAGGCCTCCATGTCGCCGCCGAAGTAGAGCTCCTGGGAACGCCGGAACTCTGGTGCGACGCCGTTCTCGCCGGGCTCCTTCTCCAGGAGGGTCGTCTTTTCGGTGCGCAGCGCCCGGCAGGCCGGACCCGGGCCGAAGCGGTTCAGGAAGACCGTGTCAGTTTCCTTCGCCTCGACGATGGCGGTCTTCCAGTTCTGGTGCACAGGGCTCTCGGCGGCCGAGACCATCCGGGTGCCCATCTGAACGCCCTCGGCGCCCAGGGCGAAGGCCGCCGCCATGCTGCGTCCGTCTGAAATCCCGCCCGCCGCCACGATGGGCACGTCCAGCCTGGAGCAGACCAGGGGCAGGAGGACCATGGTGGAGACATCCCGGGAACTCTTGAAGCCCCCGCCCTCGCCGCCCTCGACCACCAGGCCGTCGACGCCGGCATCGATGGCCTTGATGGCCGCCGCCAGGGACGGCACCACGTGGAAGACTGTCAGCCCCGCAGCCTTCAGGGCGGCGCAGTATCGGTTCGGATCCCCCGCGGAGGTGGTGACGAACTTCACCCCCTGGTCGACGACGAAGGAAACGATGTCGGGGTCGCGGACATAGGCCTGGGCGATGTTCACGCCGAAGGGCTTGTCGGTGAGCCCCTTCATCTTCTGGATCTCCTCGCGGACGGCGGGCAGGTCTCCGGACGAGGTCTCAATGATCCCCATTCCGCCAGCATTGGAGACCGCAGAGGCGAGGGCCGACCGGGCGATCCACCCCATGGGCGCCTGGATGATGGGATACTGGATACCGAGCATGTCGGTAATGCGGGTCTTGATCATGGGAATTCCCCCCTGGGGATCCTGGCCCCCTAAAAATGGACAGAAATGACCGAAGGGCCGACGGCCCCCGGGCTTAGAAAACGACGACGCTACGGATGCTCTCCCCGGCGTGCATGAGGTCGAAGGCCCGGTTGATCGCCTCGAGCGGCAGGACATGGGTGATCATGGGGTCGATCTGGATCTTGCCCTCCATGTACCAGTCGACAATCGTTGGGACGTCGGTCCGGCCCCGGGCGCCACCGAAGGCCGTGCCCTTCCAGACGCGTCCGGTCACGAGATGGAACGGCCGGGTGGAGATCTCCCGGCCCGCCTCGGCCACGCCAATGATGATGCTCTCGCCCCAGCCACGATGACAGGCCTCGAGCGCCTGGCGCATGACGTCGGTATTGCCCGTGCAGTCGAAGGTGTAATCGGCACCGCCATCCGTCAGGGCCACCAGGTGCTGCACGAGGTCGCCCTCGACCTTTTTCGGGTTCACGAAATCGGTCATGCCGAACCGACGGCCCCAGGCCTCCCGGTCAGGGTTGATATCGACGCCGATGATCTTTCCGGCCCCCACCAGGCGCGCGCCCTGGATGACATTGAGGCCGATCCCGCCCAGGCCAAAGACGATGACGGTGGCCCCGGCCTCGACGCCGGCCGTATTCACCACCGCACCGACCCCGGTGGTAACCCCGCAACCGATGTAGCAGGCCTTGTCGAAGGGGGCGTCAGGCCGGATCTTCGCCACTGCGATCTCGGGCAGGACGGTAAAGTTCGAGAAGGTCGAGCAGCCCATATAGTGGGCGATGGCCTGGCCCCGGTAGGAAAACCGGCTGGTCCCGTCCGGCATGAGGCCCTTGCCCTGGGTCCCGCGGATGGCGGTGCAGAGGTTGGTCTTGCGCGACAGGCAGCTTTTGCACTGGCGGCATTCTGGCGTGTAGAGCGGGATCACGTGATCCCCCGGCCGGACGCTGGTGACCCCTGGCCCGATCTCCACGACCACGCCGGCCCCCTCGTGCCCCAGGATCGATGGGAAGATCCCCTCGGAATCCAGCCCATCCAGGGTGTAGGCATCCGTGTGGCAGATGCCGGTGGCGCGGATTTCCACCAGGACCTCGCCAGCCCGGGGCCCCTCGAGGTCGACCTCGACGATCTCCAGGGGGCGCTTGGCCTCGAAGGCGACTGCGGCGCGGGTCTTCATGGGGGGCCTCCGGCGGAACCGACCTGATCTTGGCAGGCCGGGTCTGCCCGGTCCACCCGGCGATCAGCCCTTGGCGGCCTTGCGGCTGACCTTCTTGAGGCCTGCCAGGATCAGCTCGGTACCCTGGGGGTCGCGGATGCCCTCGGTCTTCAAGAGCAGCTGGAAGGTCGCCAGGTGAACCTGGACCGACTTGTCGCCCCAGTCGCCGGAGGTCCGGTAATAGTCCAGCAGGTCGGCGAGGCTCACCAGCATGGCGTCAATGGCCCGGTCCTTGCCGGCGGTCGGCAGGCCGATGGCACCGTTAATCAGGTCGTAGAAGGCGCTCACCACCAGGGCGTCGAACTTGCCGTCAGCCCGGGCATAGAAAGTCTCGGCCTTGGCCAGGACCCGGTTCAGCTCCTTCATGCTCTCGCCCTGCAGGGAGGCGAGCCCCTGCTCGGCATCGGCAATGGCTTGGCCCGCGGTCTTACCGCCAGGCATGCGGATCAGCCGCCCGAGCGGCATATCCGGAACATGGATTTTTGAGGACTCACTCATTC
>Ga0209598_10000602_pt1 | contig 29237 bp, 31 predicted proteins | sample M_140807_EF_Meta_FD_187317 | JGI IMG/M metagenome (GOLD analysis project Ga0209598, IMG submission 187317) | Freshwater microbial communities from Lake Montjoie, Canada to study carbon cycling - M_140807_EF_MetaG (SPAdes) (version 2) | ecosystem: Environmental > Aquatic > Freshwater > Lake...
GACATCAACCTGGCGATCGCCTCCAAGGCGGTGGTGATCGGCTTCAATGTGCGTGCCGATGGCGGTGCGCGCAAGGTGGCCGAAGACAATGGCATCGACCTGCGCTACTACAACATCATCTACGAGGCGGTGGACGACGTAAAAGCCGCCATGTCGGGCATGCTGGCGCCGGAGAAGCGCGAGAACGTCATCGGCACGGTCGAGATCCGCGAGGTGTTCCGCATCAGCAAGGTGGGCGCAGTGGCCGGTTGCTACGTGCTCGACGGCATGGTCAAACGCAATGCCGGCGTGCGCGTTCTGCGCAACAACGTGGTGGTGCATACCGGCGACCTCGACTCGCTGAAGCGCTTCAAGGACGACGTCAAGGAGGTCAAGGCTGGCTTCGAGTGCGGCCTGACCCTGCGCAATTTCAACGACATCGAACAGGGCGACCAGCTCGAGGTGTTCGAGATCGTCGAAGTGGCGCGGACGCTGTAAGAGGCGCCCTTGGCCGACAACCGCGTTCAGCGCGTCGCCGACCAGCTGCAGCGCGAGCTGGCTGAGATCATCCGGCTCGAGCTGAAAGACCCGCGTGCCGGCTTGATCACGGTCACCGGCTTTGAGCTGACCAGCGACTTCGCCTACGCCAAGGTGTTTGTTTCGGTGCTGGGCGACGCTGACGCACAAGTGTCCTCGCTGGCCACGCTCAAGCGCGCCTCGGGTTTTTTGCGCAGCCAGCTGGCGCGTCGCACCAGCATCCACCAGACGCCGCAGTTGCGGTTTCTGCTGGACGAGGCGATCGAGCGCGGCAGCCGCTTGTCGGCCCTGATCGATCAAGCTGTGGCGCAAGACCGCGAGCGTTCGACGGACGATCCGGCTTGACAGGCGCCGTACCGCGCCGCAGTTGGCGGCCGGTCGACGGCCTGCTGCTGCTCGACAAGCCGGTCGGCATCACCTCAACCGCGGCGCTGCAACGCGCCCGCCGCACGCTGCAAGCCGAAAAAGCCGGCCACACCGGCACCCTCGATCCGCTCGCCAGCGGCCTGCTGCCACTGTGTTTTGGCCAAGCCACCAAGTTCGCGCAGTTTCTGCTGGACGCCGACAAGCGCTACCGCGCCCGAGTCGCGCTCGGCCTGACCACCTCCACTGGCGACGCCGAGGGTGAGCCGCTCGAACGCCGGCCGGTTGCGGTCAATGTTGCCGATCTCGAGCCGGTGCTGGCGCGGTTCCGGGGGGCAATCCAGCAGGTGCCGCCGATGCATTCGGCGCTCAAGCGCGACGGCCGTCCGCTCTATGAACTCGCCCGAGCCGGCCAGACAGTGGATCGAGCGGCGCGGCCGGTCGAGATTTTTGCGCTTGACCTGCTGGACTTCGATGGCGTGACCATGGATCTCGACGTGCATTGCAGCAAGGGCACCTACATCCGCGTTCTCGCCGAGGACATCGGTGCGGCCTTGGGTTGCGGCGCGCACCTTGCGGCGCTGCAACGCACCGCCACCAGTGGCTGGACGCTGGCGCAGTCGGTCGCCTTGGCTGATCTCGAGGCGCTCGACGAGGGTGCTGCCGAGGGGTGTCTGCTGCCGCCGGCGCTGATGGTGTCGCACCTGCCAGTGCTGCACCTTGACGATCCGCAACTGGTCTGGCGATTGAGCCAGGGGCAGCGCCTGGCGTTGTCCCCGCAAGCGCCGGCGGCGGCAATCGCGGTGTGGGATGCCGCCGCGGCCGATCCGCGGTTTCTCGGCGTGGTGAGCCGAGACGCTGACGGCGTGTTGCATCCGATACGGCTGATGGCTTCCACCGCCGTGTCAAGACCCTCTTGAGCCCAACGAGCAGACACGTTACACTCTGCGTTTACCCATGATGGGCGCATCGCCCGCAACACGGAACCGAACACATGGCAGTCAATACCGAACAGAAGGCCGCGATCGTCGGCCAGTATCAGCAAAAGACCGGCGACACCGGCTCGCCCGAAGTCCAAGTGGCTCTGCTGACCACCCGCATTAACGACCTCACCTCGCACTTCAAGGCCAACGCCAAGGACCACCACTCGCGCCGTGGTCTGCTGAAGATGGTGAGCCGTCGCCGCAAGCTGCTCGACTACCTGAAGAGCCGCAGCAACGATCGTTACAAGGCCCTGATCGAACGCCTCGGTCTGCGCAAGTAAGTTTTTGTTGTCTCGCTGACGCGGGCGCCGGTCGCAACTCATCGCGACAACCGGCCCCGCGTTTTTGTTTGTCTGTTGTAACCGTTTGTTGTCATGGTTGTCAGGTCGCCTCCTAGTCATTCGGGCTGAGGTCGGAAGCATGGTGTCAGCCAGCGGCCATTTACTGTCGAGGAAAACGTGAATCCCATCCGCAAAAGCATGCCCTTCGGTCAGCACACGCTGACCATCGAGACTGGCGAGATCGCCCGTCAATCCCACGGTTCGGCATTGGTCAGCTTGGACGACACTGTCGTTCTGGTGACCACCGTCGGCCAGAAGAACGTCAAGCCCGGCCAGGACTTCTTTCCCCTGACCGTCGACTACCAGGAAAAGACCTACGCCGCCGGTAAGATTCCGGGCGGCTTCTTCAAGCGCGAAGGCAAGCCCTCCGAGAAAGAGACGCTCACCTCGCGCCTGATCGACCGACCGATCCGTCCGCTATTCCCGGAAGGCTTCTTCAACGAAGTGCAAGTGATCGCGACGGTGTTGTCGATCGACCCCGAGATCGACTCGGACATCCCGGCCATCATCGGCGCCTCGGCAGCCTTGGCCTTGTCCGGCATCCCGTTCAACGGTCCGATCGGCGCCGCGCGCGTCGGTTACCTTGACGGCGAGTATGTCCTCAATCCGACCAAGACCCAGCTCGAGACCTCCGAGATGAATCTGGTGGTGGCCGGCACTGTCGAGGGTGTGCTGATGGTCGAGTCCGAGGCTCAGCAATTGCCGGAAGACGTCATGCTGGGCGCTGTGGTGTATGGCCACGAGCAGATGCAGGCTGTCATCAACCTGATCAACGAGCTGGCCGACGAAGCCGGCAAGGAAGCCTGGGACTGGACCGCGCCGCCGGTCGACGCCGCCATGGTTGCCAAGATCGCCGAGGTTGCCGAAGCCGACCTCAACGAAGCCTTCCGCATCAAGAGCAAGTCGGAGCGCAGCGGTCGCATCAGCGAGATCAAGAAGGCGGTGATGGCCGCCGTGCTGCCGGAAGGCGCCGACACCATGACCGTGAACACCGCCAACGGCGCGTTCAAGGACCTCGAGTCGAAGATCGTGCGCAACCAGATCCTGTCGGGCGAGCCGCGCATCGACGGCCGCGACACCCGCACCATCCGTCCGATCAGCATCCGCACCAGCGTGCTGCCGCGCACTCATGGCTCGGCGCTGTTCACCCGCGGCGAGACGCAGGCGCTGGCCGTCGCCACTCTGGGAACCGCCCGCGACGAGCAGATCATCGACGCGCTGCAGGGCGAGTACCACGACCGCTTCATGCTCCACTACAACATGCCCCCGTATGCGACCGGCGAGACCGGCCGTGTGGGCGTGCCGAAGCGCCGCGAGATCGGTCACGGCCGCCTCGCCAAGCGCGCACTGATCGCCGTGCTGCCGAGCGCAGAAGAATGCCCGTACGCCATGCGTGTGGTCTCGGAGATCACCGAGTCGAACGGTTCGAGCTCGATGGCGTCGGTCTGCGGCGGCTGTTTGGCGCTGATGGACGCCGGTGTGCCGCTGAAGGCGCACGTCGCCGGCATCGCCATGGGCCTGATCAAGGACGGCAAGCGCTTTGCCGTGCTGTCCGACATCCTGGGTGACGAGGACCACCTCGGCGACATGGACTTCAAGGTTGCCGGCACCGAGAACGGCATCACCGCGCTGCAGATGGACCTCAAGATCGACTCGATCTCGCCGGCCATCATGCAGAAGGCGCTTGAACAGGCGCGCGAAGGCCGTCTGCACATCCTCGGCCTGATGAAAGGTGCGCTCGACACCGCCCGTGATGACGTCTCGACCTACGCTCCGCGCATGATCACCATCAAGATCAATCCGGAGAAGATCCGTGATGTGATCGGCAAGGGCGGCGCCGTCATCCGCGCCCTGACCGAAGAGACCAAGGCCACCATCGACATTCAGGACGACGGTACTGTGACTCTGGCCTCGGCCGTTCCGGGCGCGGTTGACGAGGCCCGTCGCCGCATTGAAGAGATCACCGCCGAAGTCGAAGTGGGCAAGGTTTACGAAGGTCCGGTGGTCAAGATTCTCGACTTCGGTGCGCTGATCAACGTGTTGCCGGGCAAGGACGGTTTGTTGCACATCAGCCAAATTGCCAACGAGCGCGTCAACGCCGTCACCGACTACCTCAAGGAAGGTCAGGTGGTGCGGGTTAAGGTGCTTGAGGCCGACGAGAAAGGCCGCATGCGTCTGTCGATGAAGGCGCTGCTCAGCGAAGAAGCGCCGGCCGCCGAGTAAGCTCGGCGCCTGCCAACAAAAAAGCGAGGCTTCGGCCTCGCTTTTTTGTTGCGCCCGGCAGACGATGCTGGGCTGTAAGGGCGCTCAGCGTGCCACTTGCCGCTCGCGCATCTCGTCGAGCTCCTTGCAGTCAATGCACAACGTCGCGGTGGGGCGTGCCTCGAGCCGCTTGAGGCCGATTTCGACCCCGCACTTGTCGCAGTAGCCATAGTCCTCAGCGTCGATGCGAGCGATGGTCTCGTCGATTTTTTTGATCAGCTTGCGTTCGCGGTCGCGGTTGCGCAGCTCCAGCGCCATGTCCGATTCCTGACTGGCGCGGTCGTTGGGGTCTGCGAACACGGTGGCTTCGTCTTGCATCGTGTGCACGGTGCGATCGATGTCCTGGCTCAGCTCTTTGCGCGTCTCCTCAAGGATGCGACGGAAGTGCGCGAGCTGGTTGGCGTTCATGTAGTCCTCGCCGGCCTTAAGCTCGTAAGGGGTGAAATGCTTTTGGGTGTCCACTGGTGTCTCCCTGGGATGGCGCCGGCCTGTTGTCGAAGCGACTGAGTGTTCGACGGGTTCTCGTCGAGGCGAACGCGTAGATAACAGAATAGTCGGGGCGAGGCAACAGGCCTTGACCGGCATCAGACAGAGGGCACTTCGCCACCCCTTGAGCAAGCGCGCAATGCAAGCTACAATCGCGGGCTTCAGAGAACAACGGAGACCGCCATGTCGCGCGTCTGCATCGTCACCGGCAAAAAGCCGATGGTCGGCAACAACATTTCCCACGCCAACAACAAGACCAAGCGTCGCTTTCTGCCGAACCTGCAATACCGCCGGTTCTGGTCGGAAGGTGAGAACCGCTGGGTCAGCCTGCGCCTATCAAATGCCGGTCTGCGTCTGATCGACAAGAAGGGTCTGGACGCGGTCGTCGCTGAGCTGCGTGCCCGCGGCGAAAAGGTTTAAGGAGTCATCATGCGCGACAAGATCAAGCTCGAGTCGACCGCCGGAACCGGTCACTTCTACACCACCACCAAGAACAAAAAGACCACGCCGGACAAGCTCGAATTCAAGAAATTCGACCCGGTCGCTCGCAAGCACGTGGCTTACAAGGAAACCAAGCTCAAGTAAGCGGGTTTCGCTCGCTTCGGCGAGCCAAAGCTAACAGCGTCGGCGCGAAAGCCCCGGCGCTGTTGTCTTATGTGTGAGCCTCAAGCGTCGGGTAGCGGACGCTGATGCGAAGGGGCGACCTCGCCGACATGGACGTCGAACCGGCCACGCCGGCGGTCCTCAAAGTAATGTCGTAGCGTTCGGTGGATGGTACTGAAAGCGATCTCCTCCCAAGGGATCTCGGCCTCGCTCAGCAGCGCGACTTCCAGGCTTTCGGTGCCTGCAGCGTAGACCGGTTCGGCCAGCGTGGCACGAAACATCACGTAAATCTGGCTGGCGTGAGGGATGCTCAGCATGGTGTAGAGGCCGTCGAGCTGCACGTTGGCGCCCGCTTCCTCCATGGTTTCGCGCAGCGCGCCCGCTTCCAAGGTTTCGCCACATTCGAGAAATCCGGCGGGCAGCGTCCACTTGCCGTAGCGCGGCTCGATTGCACGGCGGCACATCAGGATGCGATCGCCGAATTCGGCCAAACAGCCCACCACCACCTTCGGGTTGATGTAATGGATTTCGCCGCAGACGGTGCAGACGTGGCGCGGCCGGTTGTCGTCGTCAGGGATACGCACCACCACCGGGGCGGCGCACAGCGAGCAGAAATTCACGTTGGGGCAGAGTCAGAAATCATCCATCTGACGGTAGCAGAAAGGCCGCTTGGGAGTAAGCCCGGACGACGGCAGGCTAGAATGCTGCGTTAGCCTGAAAGACCATTCCTGTGAGCAAACCTGCAGCCGTGCCGGCGGCGCCCGCCGCCAACTTCATCCGCAACATCATTGAGGCCGACCTCGCCGCCGGGGCCTATGCGGGTCGTCGCTGGTCTGGCCGCCCGGGTACGGCTGCGCAGCAGCAGGCGGGGGCACCCGACCCGGCAAAGATTCGCACGCGTTTTCCACCGGAGCCCAATGGCTACTTGCACTACGGCCATGCCAAGAGCATCTGCCTCAACTTCGGCCTCGCACGCGACTTTGGTGGCGTCTGCCATATGCGATTCGACGACACCAACCCGACGCGCGAGGAGCAGGAGTACGTCGACGGCATCCTCGAAGCCGTGCAGTGGCTCGGCTTCGGCTGGGAGGCCTTCGGCGCCTCGCACCAGTACTTCGCGTCGGACTATTTCCCTTGGCTATACGAGTTTGCGGAAAAGTTGATCGAGGCGGGCGATGCCTACGTCGACAGCCAGAGTGCTGACGAGATGCGCGCTCGCCGCGGCACGCTCACTCAGACGGGCGAGGATTCGCCGTACCGTGGCCGCAGCATCGCCGAGAACCTCGACCTGTTCCGCCGCATGAAGGCCGGCGAGTTCGCTGACGGGGCGCACGTGCTGCGCCTCAAGATCGATATGCAGAGCCCCAACATCAACCTGCGCGACCCGGTGGCGTACCGCATCCGCCACGCGCATCACCATCGGACCGGCGACGCCTGGTGCATCTACCCGATGTACGACTACACGCATGGGGTGTCGGACGCGCTGGAGAACGTGACGCACAGCATCTGCACGCTCGAGTTCGAAGACCACCGGCCACTCTACGACTGGCTCAACGAGCGTCTGGCTGCATTGGGACTGCTCAACACACCGCTGCCGCGCCAGTACGAATTCAGCCGGCTGAATCTGAGTTACGTCGTCCTCTCGAAACGTAAATTGATCCAACTGGTAGACGAGGGGCATGTGGCCGGTTGGGACGACCCGCGCCTGCCGACCTTGGTGGGCGCGCGCCGGCGCGGCTTTACGGCCGAGGGCTTCCGACTGTTTGCCGAGCGCATCGGTGTGAGCAAGTCGGACAGCTGGATCGACATGAGCGTGCTCGAAGACTGCATGCGCGAGCACCTCAACGAGGCGGCGGAGCGGCGGGTCGCGGTGCTCGACCCGCTCAAGCTGGTCATCACCAATTTCCCTGAGGGCGCGGTGGAGACTTGCCACGCGCCCAACCATCCGCTGCACCCGGAACTCGGCAAGCGCGACATGCCTTTTACCCGCGAGCTATGGATCGAGCGCGAGGACTTCCAGGAGGTGCCGGAGAAGGGCTTTCACCGCCTGTATCCGGGCAACACCGTGCGGCTGCGTTACGGCTTCGTCGTCACCTGCACCGGCTGTGAGAAGGATGCGGCCGGCCACGTGACCGCCGTGCACGCCGAGTACTTCGCCGATTCCAAGTCGGGCACGCCGGGCGCCGACAACTACAAGACCAAGGGCAACCTGCACTGGGTCTCGGTGGCGCACGCCTGTGAGGCCACGGTGCGGCTCTACGACCGCCTGTTTGCCCACCCGCATCCCGGCGCGCGGCGTGAGGGTGACGCGCCGGAGGTCGAGCGCGACTTCCTTGCAGACATCAACCCGGACTCTCTGCAAGTGATCACGGCGCAGCTCGAGCCGTCACTGCGCGATGCTGCTCCCGAGCAGCGCTTCCAGTTCGAGCGGCATGGGTACTTTGTGGCCGATCGGCACGACAGCCAAGCGGGCGCGCCGGTGTTCAACCGGGCGGTGACGCTCAAAGACGGCTGGGCTCAGCGCGGCTAGGAGACCCTGCGAGCGGAAAACGTTGGGCGGGGACCGGCGAGTGGAAAGCGGCGGGGTGGGCCTCAGGTATGGGTCCAAGCCTGCCAGGCTGTCACCAGCGCCAGCAGCCACACGGCCCCGATCAGAACCGCACCGAGCACCATGCGCGGCTTGGCGTGGCCCTCGGCCAGCCACTGCTCGGCCTGCGCGCGGCTGTCGCTCATCACGCTGATTGGCAGCACCCGCGCCAGCAACAAGACCGCCAGTGGTAGCAGCAGCGCCTCGTCCAAATAACCGATCACCGGGATGAAGTCGGGGATGAGGTCGATGGGGGAGAGCGCGTAGGCGACCACCAGCAGCAGCGCGCCTTTGATCCACCACGGCGTCCGCGGGTGCCGAAGCGCAAACCACAGGGCAAGGCCATCGCGTTTTGCAGCGTGAATCCATGTTTCGAGCGTCATACGGCCAAGTGTGTCGCAGGTCCGAAGTTTTGTCGCGAGTCTAAAGTGAAGTGCGACCGTTGACCGCGTAACGTCCCGACAGTATTGTGGTTTTGTCGTAGACAAACCGATGCGGGCCAGCCCGCTCTCCTCCTCGTCTCGCCCTAAGGAAGCCACACATGGACAACGCCCTGAGACTTGCCGGCATCGCCGGAATGATTGTCAGCATTGCTATCGTTTTCTACCTGATCCTGCCCGCATCGGGCAGCCCCGCCAAGGCGCTGGTGTGCCTCGGAATTGGCGTCGTATTGGGCTTGCTGTCGTTGATGCCCGTCACCCGCCGCCAGCAGTAAAAGCCGGTTTGACTTGACTGTCACACGCTCGACCAGTACCCTGCGCGCTCGCTTGGCCGGGTAGCTCAGTTGGTAGAGCATGCGACTGAAAATCGTAGTGTCGGCAGTTCGATTCTGCCCCCGGCCACCACGTTGAATTGAAACGCTCAGCCTTTTTGGTTGGGCGTTTTTGTTTTGCGTCGGCGTAAACTTTAGGGCTTGACCGACGGAACTCCCGATGACTATCAAATCCGACCAATGGATTCGCCGCATGGCCGAGCAGCACGGCATGATCGAGCCCTTCGAGCCGCGTCTGGTGCGCGAAGTCGATGGCCGCAAGATCGTCAGCTATGGCACCAGCAGCTATGGCTACGACATTCGCTGCGCGCCGGACTTCCGCGTCTTCACCAACATTAACTCGACCATTGTTGATCCGAAGAACTTCGACCCCAACAGCTTCGTCGAGATGCAGGGCGACAGCTGCATCATCCCGCCCAATTCGTTTGCGCTGGCGCGCACCGTCGAGTATTTCCGCATCCCGCGCAATGTGCTGACCATTTGTCTTGGCAAGAGCACCTATGCCCGCTGCGGCATCATCGTCAATGTCACGCCTTTCGAGCCGGAGTGGGAGGGTTACGTGACGCTCGAGTTCTCCAACACCACGCCACTGCCGGCGCGCATCTACGCTGGTGAAGGCTGCGCGCAGGTGATCTTTTTTGAGTCGGACGAGGTCTGCGAGACCAGCTACAAGGACCGCGGCGGTAAGTATCAGGGTCAGACCGGCGTCACGCTGCCGAAGATCTGAACGGCGGTATGGCCCGCTCCAAGACCACCTACGTTTGCACCGAGTGCGGCGCGACCTCGCCCAAGTGGCAAGGTCAGTGCCCGGGCTGCAGTGGCTGGAACACGCTGGTGGAGACGGTCGCTGAGGCCTCGCCGAGCCGCTTTGTGCCCCTCGCTGCCGACACCGCGCAGGTGGTGACGCTGGCCAGCGTCGAGGCGCGTGAGGAGGCGCGTACGCCCACCGGCATCGATGAGCTTGACCGCGTGCTCGGCGGCGGCATTGTTCGCGGCGGAGTGGTTCTGCTCGGTGGCGACCCGGGCATCGGCAAGTCGACCCTGCTGATGCAGGCCGGTGCCCGCATCGCTGCACTGGCGCCGGTGCTGTACGTGTCCGGCGAAGAGTCGGCGCAGCAGATTGCGCTGCGCGCCCAGCGCTTGCAAGTGGATGCCGAGCGCCTGCATCTGCTCACCGAGATCCGCCTCGAGGCCATCCTGGCGCGTTTGCAGGAGCGCAAGCCAGCGTTGGCCATTATCGATTCGATCCAGACGGTGTACTCGGATGCACTGACCTCGGCGCCGGGCTCGGTTGCACAGGTGCGCGAATGCGCCGCTCAGCTCACGCGCTACGCCAAGCAGTCGGGCACTGCCATCGTGCTGGTGGGTCACGTCACCAAGGAGGGTGCTTTGGCGGGCCCGCGCGTGCTGGAGCACATCGTCGACACCGTGCTGTATTTCGAAGGCGACACGCATTCGAGCTACCGTCTAGTCCGGGCCATCAAGAACCGTTTCGGCGCCGCCAACGAACTTGGCGTGTTCGGCATGACCGAGCGCGGCCTCAAGCCCATCGGTAACCCGTCGGCGCTGTTTCTGGCACAGCACGCCAAGCCGGTGGCGGGCACGTCGGTGCTGGCGACGCTCGAGGGGACGCGCCCGCTGCTGATCGAACTGCAGGCGCTGGTCGATACGTCTTACGCGCCTAGCCCTCGGCGTTTGTCGGTGGGCTTGGAGCACAACCGACTGGCGCTGCTGCTGGCGGTGCTGCACCGGCACGGCGGCATCGCCACCAGTGACCAAGAGGTCTACATCAACGCGGTGGGCGGTATGCGCATCTCCGAGCCTGCGGCGGACTTGCCGGTACTGCTTGCCATCGTCTCGTCGCTGAAAAACCGGCCGCTGCCGGCAGGTCTGATCGCCTTTGGCGAAGTCGGTCTGGCTGGAGAGGTGCGACCGGTGCAGCGCGGCCAAGACCGCTTGCGCGAAGCGGCCAAGCTGGGTTTCAGTCGGGCCATTCTGCCCAAGGCGAATGTGGCCAAGCCGGCTGTGCCGGGCATCACGGCGATCGGCGTCGAGCGTCTCGACGAGGCGCTCGAGCGGGTGTGGAGTGACTGACATGAACGCGCGTCCCGTCGTGCCGCCGGACCTCGACCTGTCGCTGTTCACCGCCGCCGCCGACGCTGATGCGGTGCGCGCCCTTGCCGAGGACATCGCCACCGGCGATGTCACCGCAAGGCTGATTCCGGCTGACGCTGTCGCGCGGGCGCGGCTGGTGTGCCGCGACGCAGCATTGGTGTGTGGTCAGCCTTGGGCTGAGGCGGTGTTGCGCGCTGTGGATCCGCGCTTGCGGGTCGATTGGGCGGTGGCCGAGGGTGCGCAAGTGTCGGCGGATACGGTGATCGCCCACTTTGACGGACCAGCGGCAAGCCTCGTCACCGCCGAGCGACCGATGCTTAACTTCCTGCAAACATTGTCTGCGATCGCCAGTAAAACCCGGTGTTTCGTCGATGCGGTGGCCGGCACTCGCGCTCGCATCTGCGACACCCGCAAGACGCTGCCGGGCTTGCGTCTGGCCAGCAAATATGCGGTGCGAATCGGTGGTGGCAGCAACCAGCGTATTGGTCTCGCTGATGGGGCCTTACTGAAAGAGAATCATCTGCGGGCCTGTGGCGGTGTCCGTGCTGCGGTCGACATGCTATATTGCAGTGCAACAAATGTCCCGCTGCAGGTCGAAGTGACCTCGCTGGACGAATTGCAGCAGGCGGTCGATGCCGGTGTGCGCAGCATCCTGCTGGACAACTTCACCCGTCCGATGTTGGTGGAGGCGGTTCAGGGCGTGCCGGACGATGTGGTGTTGGAGGCATCCGGTGGCGTGAATCTGGACACTGTGGCCGCCATCGCGGCGACCGGCGTGCACCGTATCTCGGTCGGGGCGCTGACCAAGGACATCGTCGCCACCGATCTGTCTTTGCAATTCTGGCCTTGGGAAGGCCCGAGCTAGCCGACTCGACGCGAGCGGCGAGGCCGAGCAGTCCGCCGCAACGGTTTATCCACTGTCGAGAGGTTACACATGGCTGAGGTACAACTGATCATCATGGGCCGCACGCGAGCCGGTAAGCCCTTCCGTCCCAGCGACTGGGCGGAGCGGCTATGCAGCCAGACGGCTACGTTCTGCAACAAGTCGAAGCTGACCTACTCGCCCTACATCAAGCCGGTGCTGGCCGAGGGTGTGCGCAGCGTGCTGGTGAATGGCAAGTTCGAGGACGTCGATCCGAAGGGCTGGCAGTTCGTATTGCACTTTGCCCGCGACAACGATCTGGAGGTTCGCACCGAGGCTGCCATCGAAGAAGCCCCGCCGCTGGAGCTGAGCGAGGAAGAACCCGACCTGCCGTGGCCGGTGCCGGTCGAAGAGGTTGCCTACGGCGCGCTGCTGGCTTCCATCTACGCCGAGCGCGATTCCTTGAAGAATCCCGGCTAGATCTGACTCGGCCCGACGCCTGAACGGGCGCTGGGCTTACGCCGCCGCTCAAGATGTCCGCGGCTGCAAAAAAGCCGCCCATCGGGCGGCTTTTTTGTCGACCCAGCCCCGAATCGCCGGGGCTATGGATTCAGGCCATCGCCTTGATGGCGGCCGACAGGCGGCTCTTGTGACGTGCGGCCTTGTTCTTGTGGTAAATCTTCTTGTCGGCGATGCTGTCGAGCGTGCTCACTGCGGTCTGGTAGACGCTGCGGGCAGCGGCTTTGTCGCCCGACTCGATCGCGGCGCGAACGCGCTTGATCGCGGTGCGGAATTCGGAGCGCAGGCTCGCGTTGTGTTCGCGTTGAACCTGGTTCTGGCGGGCGCGCTTGCGCGCTTGTGCGGTGTTTGCCATGTCTGCTTGATGTCCCTGAGTCTCGTTGCCCTGCAGCGGGCCGGAAAAACCCGCGATAATACGCGCCACCCTGACCACTGGCAAGCCCCGCGTCCGCCGAAACCCTATCCCAATGAATCTGGTCAAGGCGCTGTTTACTGTCAGCAGCATGACGCTGCTGTCCCGCATCCTCGGCTTCGTCCGCGATGCCGTGATCGCGCGCATGTTTGGCGCTGGTGCCGTCACCGATGCGTTTTTTGTGGCGTTTCGGCTGCCCAATCTGCTGCGACGGATGTTTGCCGAAGGTGCCTTCTCGCAGGCATTCGTGCCGATCTTTGCCGAGGTGCGCAACCGCCACGGCGAGGATGCGGCCCGTCATCTTGCGGTGCACTGTGCCGGGGCATTGCTGCTGGTGCTCAGTCTGGTCACCGCAGCGGGTATTTTGCTTGCGCCACTGGTGGTGATGGTGACAGCCCCCGGCTTCGCGCGAGACCCTGACACCTTCCGCCTCACGGTCGATCTGCTGCGGGTCACCTTCCCCTACATCCTGTTCATTTCGCTGACGGCGCTGGCCGCCGGCATCCTCAACAGTCACAGTCGATTCACCATTCCGGCGCTGGCCCCGGCACTGCTCAACATCAGTTTCGTGGTGGCGGCACTGGTGGTCGCGCCGCACCTCGAGCGTCCGGTGATGGCGCTGGCCTGGGGCGCGCTGGTCGGGGGTATCCTGCAACTGGCGCTGCAGTGGCCGGTCTTGCGGCAGATCGGCTACGCGCTGAGACCCCGTGTGGACTTGCGCGATGCAGGTATGCGGCGGGTGGCGCGGCAGATGGGTCCGGCCTTGTTCGGCGTTTCGATTGGCCAAATTTCCCTCTTGATCAACACGGTCTTTGCCAGTTTTTTGGCGGTCGGCAGTGTGTCGTGGCTGTACTACGCAGACCGCCTGATGGAGTTTCCGACCGGTCTGCTGGGCGCCGCGCTGGGGACCATCCTGCTGCCCTCGCTGTCGCGCCATTACGCCGACGACGACCGCGAGGCCTTCTCGACCCTGCTCGACTGGGGCTTGCGCCTAACCCTGTTGCTGGCTGCGCCGGCGTCGGTGGGACTGGCGCTGCTGGCCACGCCCTTGGTCGCCACCTTGTTTCTGCACGGGGCGTTCGATGTGCACGATCTCGAGATGACCCGGCAGGCGCTGTGGGCGTACGCCGCCGGATTGCTCGGCCTGATCATGGTCAAAGTGCTGGCGCCAGGGTTCTACGCGCGGCAGAACATTCGCACCCCGGTCAAGATCGGCATCGCCACACTGGGGGTCACTCAGGCGCTCAATCTGGTGCTGGTGCTGCCGTTGGGCCATGCCGGATTGGCGCTGGGCATCGGCTTGGGGGCTTGCTTCAACGCCAGTCTGCTGCTGTTTTTTTTACGCAAACACGCTATCTATCAGCCGGTGGCGGGCTGGTCGCGTTTCTTCGCGCAACTGGGTTTCGGCTTGCTGATGATGTCAGCGGTGCTGTGGTGGCTGTCGCCGTCGCAGCCGGTCTGGATCGGCTGGTCCCTGCTCGAGCGCACCTGGCATCTGACGCTGGTGGTGCTCGCCGGTGCAGCGGTTTACTTCGCTGCCCTGTTTGCCGCCGGTATGCGGGTGAGCGACTACACGCGGCGCGGTGCCCTGTAGCCGATTGACGATACAGCCGATGCACGCGCTTCGGGCTTCGGGCAGACTCAGTGCCGCAAGCCTCTTCTAGTTCCGCAAGGTTTTTAACCATGGCCACCAGTCTCGGCACCGACCTTTACTCGCCGCAGGAGATCATCGACAAGCTCGAGAACGTCGGCGTGGTCAAAGCCAATCTGCCGTTTCGGCAAATGGCCATGCTGGCGCTGTTGGCGGGCGCGTTCATTGGCTTTGGCGGACTGTTTTTCGTTCTGGTGACCAGCGATCCAGGGTTGCCTTGGGCGATGTCGCGACTGGTCGGCGGCATGGCGTTCTCGCTCGGCTTGATTCTGGTGGTGGTGGCTGGCGCCGAATTGTTCACCGGCAACACATTTCTGGTGATGGCCTGGGCCGAAGGGCGCATCAGCCTGAACCTGCTGCTGCGCAACTGGGCCATCGTCTACGGTGCCAACGTGGTCGGTGCGCTGGCGATGGTGGTGCTGGTCTGGCTGTCGCACCATCCCGAGATGAACCACGGCGCGATCGCCGACAACTATGTGCGCATCGCCGCAGCCAAAGTCTCGGCGCCATTCGGCGCGATTTTCGTGAAGGGCCTGCTCTGCAACGCGCTGGTGTGTCTGGCGGTGTGGCTGGCCTACGCCGGCCGCTCAGTGACCGACAAGATTCTCGCCATCCTGTTTCCGGTGTCCGCGTTTGTCGCAGCAGGGTTTGAGCACTGCATCGCCAATTTCTACTTGATCCCCTTGGGGCTGCTGCTGCATTTGGTGGATGGCGTCAGTCCGGCTGGTGTGGCGGTTGACGGGCTGACAGTGGCGGCTGCCGCGCGCAATATCTTCGCCGCCACCCTCGGCAATATTGTGGGTGGCAGCGTGATGGTGGCGGGCGTGTACTACATCACTTTCCGCGGCGCTCCGCGCGGTCCACGTGCCTGAGGTCGACGCAAGCCTGACGGCAGTGTTCGCTGCCGATGGACCTCTCGCTCAGCGTATCCCCGGGTTTCATTCGCGTCCGCAGCAGCTGGACATGGCGCAGGCGGTGCTGGAGGCCATCGACGGCAACCGCGTGTTAATCGCCGAGGCCGAGACCGGCACCGGCAAGACACTCGCCTACCTGGTACCGGCACTGCTCTCAGGCGGCAAGGTCATCGTTTCGACCGGCACTCGTGCCCTGCAGGATCAGCTCTACCACCGCGACCTGCCGGCGGTGCGTGACGCCATCGGCCGGCCAGTCACCATCGCACTGCTCAAGGGGCGCGCCAACTACGTCTGCCATCACCACCTCGAGCGCACCCTGGCCGAGGGGCTGCTGGATTTTGCCGAGCAGGTGCCGCAACTGCGGGCCATCGAGCGCTTCGCCGCGCGCCACGCCAGCGGTGATCGTGCAATGCTGGCCGAGGTGCCGGAGGACGCGCCGGTCTGGCAGAAAGTCACCTCCACCCGTGACAATTGTTTGGGCAGTCGCTGCGAGCACCACGACAAGTGTTTTGTGCTCAATGCCCGGCGCAATGCACTCAAGGCCGACCTGGTGGTGGTCAACCACCATTTGTTCTTCGCCGACATCCTGCTCAAAGACGAGGGCGGCGGCGAGCTGTTACCGGCGTGCAACACCGTCATCTTCGACGAGGCGCATCAGCTGCCCGAGACCGCGACGCTGTTCTTCGGCGTCGCCCGATCGACCGCGCAACTGCTGGAGATCGCGCGCGACGCACGGGCCGAACTCAAGCGGCTCGGCAACGACGACCCGGCGCTGCTGGCCACCCTGCTACCCCTCGACGCCGCCTGCAAGCGTTTGCGCAACACGCTGGGCGACGCCGGACAGCGCCTGCCGCGACCGCAGGCTCTGCTCGAGCCGGATTTCGCCGAAGCGCTAGAGGGGTTGATCGCGCGCTTGCGCTTGGCCGCAGAGCATCTGGCGGCAGTCGCGGGTCGCAGCGAAGACCTCGCTCGGTGCGCCGAACGGGCGACGCAGGCGCTGGTCGATGTCGCTGCCTGGTTGGACGGCGGCAGTCCTGACGAGGTGCTGTGGCTCGAATGCAGCACCCAGGCGGTGCGCTTGCAACGCTCGCCGCTGTCGGTGGCGCCGGTGTTCGCTGGCACACTGGCCGCGCAGCCGCGCGGCTGGGTGTTCACCTCGGCAACGCTGTCGGTGGCCGGCGACTTCTCGCTGTTCCGCCAGCAGCTCGGACTGAATGACGCAACGGCCCACCATTGGGACAGCCCCTTCGATTACGCGCGTCAGGCACGCCTGTATGTGCCAACTGGGCTGCCGGAACCGTCCTCGCCCACCTACAACGCGGCTGTGGTGGACACGCTCAAGCGCGTGTTGCCCTTGAGTCGCGGCCGTGCGTTTGGCCTGTTTACCAGTTTGCGGGCCTTGCGCGACGCTGCCCGCGCCTTGCGCCAGCCGGGTGCCTGCGACTACCCGGTGCTGGTGCAGGGCGAGGCGCCGCGTCACGAGTTGCTGGAGCGCTTCAAGCGGCTCGGCAACGCCGTCTTGCTGGGTAGCTTGTCGTTCTGGGAGGGCATCGACGTGCGTGGCGAGGCGCTGTCGCTGGTGCTGATCGATCGCTTGCCGTTCGCACCCCCCGACGACCCGGTGCTGGCAGCTCGGCTGGAACAGCTGCGTGCCGCCGGCGAACAGCCCTTCACCGCTTGGCAGGTGCCGCAAGCCGCGATTTTGCTCAAGCAAGGGGCCGGGCGCTTGATTCGTGATGTCGACGACCGCGGCGTGCTGGTCATTTGCGACCCTCGGCTCATCGGTAAAGGGTACGGTCGCCAGTTGCGTGCGGCGCTGCCAGCCATGCCATTGCTGCGCGATGCCGATGAGGTGCGTCAATTCTTTGACAGCCTCACACCGGCAACATCACTGTCATAGCCTACGAGCGGCAGCCGCTCAATCACTGGAGATGTCGATGGACCCCATTCCTGGCGAAGTACTGGCCCTGCTCAAGGAGGTCCGCGCCTACCTGGCCAATGCAAACGATCCTTGGGACCGTCGGCGCGAGCTGATTGCCGCTATCAACCAGTACGCCGAGGGCGGCGAGGCCGACCTGTTCGTCGGCACGGTGCGTGAGATGAGCCGAATTGGCGCCAGCTACACCACGCTGTTACAGACTCTGGCGCAGATGAACACCGGTGCCGACGCCGCCGCCAAGCTGAGCGGTTTGATGGCGCAGACCATGCCTACGGCCGCGTTTCTGATGCCGGGCTTCGCCAATCCGATGGCGGGCAATGCGATGGCAGGCAATCCCTTCGCCGGGGCGGCTGTCAATCCATTCGCCAACCCCTTCGTGCCGCCGCCGGCCACTGGCAATGCCAGCGGCAACGTGCCGCCGATGGCCCCGGGCATGGACTATTTCCGCATGGTCAGCGATTTTCTCAACGCGCAGGCAACCAGTCTCAAAGCGTCAGGTGCAGCGTCTGGGGCAGCACCGGTGGCCGGCGACGCCACCGGCGAGGCTCCGCGTAGCTGAGTTGCGCGCGCCGGCTTAGGCCGTCAGCTGGGCTAGGGCGTCGGCGTAGATCGCCGAGAGAGGCTCGAGGTCGGCCACCGCCACGCATTCGTTGATCTTGTGGATGGTGGCGTTGGACGGGCCGAATTCGACCACTTGAGGACACCACTGGGCGATGAAGCGGCCATCCGACGTGCCGCCGGTGGTCGACAACTCGGCGTCGAGGCCGGTGACGCCATGGATGGCGCCGCGCAGCGCGTCGACCACGCTGCCGGCAGGCGTCAGGAAGGGCGCTCCGGCGCGCGCCCAAGCCAGCGAAAAGTCGAGCCCGTGGCTGCGCAAGATGGCCTCGACGCGCGCCTTGAGTTCGTCGGCGGTGACCGCGGTCGAGTGGCGGAAGTTGAAGTCGATGGCGACTTCGCCCGGGATCACATTGGTAGCGCCGGTGCCACCGTGGATGTTGCTGATCTGCCAGGTGGTCTTGGGGAAGTGCGCGTTGCCCTCGTCCCAGACCTCGCGTGCCAGTTGCGCGATGGCTGGCGCGACCTCGTGGATGGGGTTGCGCGCCAGATGCGGATAGGCGATGTGGCCCTGGATGCCGCGCACCGTGAGCCGCGCCGAGAGCGAGCCGCGGCGGCCATTCTTGAGCATATCGCCGAGCCGCGCCGAGCTGGTCGGCTCACCGATGATGCAGTGGTCAGCTTTGATGCCGCGCGCCTGCAGCGCCTGCACCACCTTTTCGGTGCCGTCGATGGCATCGCCTTCTTCATCGGAGGTCAGCAGCAGCGCCACTGAGCCGCGCGGATCCGGCGTCTGCGCGTACAGCGATTCGAGGCCGGTAACGAACGCCGCCAGCCCGGCCTTCATGTCGGCGGCGCCACGGCCGTAGAGCAGGCCGTCGCGCACCGTCGGCTCGAACGGCGCGCTGGTCCATTGCTCGAGCGGCCCGGTCGGCACGACGTCGGTGTGGCCGGCCAGCACTGTCAGCGTGGCGGCGTGGCCGCGGCCATAGCCCTCGCGCATCGCCCACAGGTTGTCGACACGCCCAAACCGCATCCGCTCTAACGTGAAACCCAGCCGTTCGAGTCGCCCCGACAGCAAGTCCAGACAACCAGAGTCGTCGGGTGTGACGGAGGGCCGCCGAACCAGGTCTTCGAGCAGGGTCTGGGTGGGCGACATCGTCCGCTCAGACGCCAAACAGCGCGGCGTAGCGCTTCTCGGAGAAGCCCAGCTCCACCTGTCCGTCCTTCTCCAGCACCGGCCGCTTGATCAGCGAGGGCTTTTCCAGCATCAGCTCGATCGCCTGCTCCGGGCCGGTCACCGCCTCTTTGCGCTCAGGCGGTAGCGCGCGCCAGGTCAGCCCGGCGCGGTTGCACAGGCGCTCCCACGGCACCTGCGCCAGCCACACCTCGAGCTGCTCACGGCTCACGCCCTGCGACTTAAAGTCGTGGAAGTCGTAGGCGTGGCCACCGGTGTCGAGCCAGGCGCGGGCTTTCTGGACGGTGCCGCACTGGGTGAGGCCGTACAGCTTCATGCTCAGACGCCGCGCAGCAGTTCGTTGATGCTGGTCTTGGCGCGGGTCTTGGCGTCGACTTTCTTGACGATGACCGCGCAGTACAGGCTGTAGGTGCCATCGGCGGAGGGCAGGTTGCCGCTCACCACCACCGAGCCGGCCGGGATGCGGCCGTAGCTGACTTCGCCGGTCTCGCGATCGAAGATCTTGGTGCTCTGGCCGATGTAGACGCCCATCGAGATCACTGAGCCTTCCTCGACGATCACGCCTTCGACCACCTCGGAGCGGGCGCCGATGAAGCAGTTGTCTTCGATGATGGTCGGGTTGGCCTGCACCGGCTCCAGCACGCCGCCGATGCCGACGCCGCCCGAGAGGTGCACGTTCTTGCCGATCTGCGCGCAGGAGCCGACAGTGGCCCAGGTGTCGACCATGGTGCCTTCGTCCACATAGGCGCCGATGTTGACGTACGACGGCATCAGCACCACGTTCTGTCCGATGAAGGCGCCGCGGCGCACGGCGGCCGGCGGCACGACGCGGAAGCCGCCTTCACGGAAGTCGCGGCTCGAGTAGTCGGCAAACTTGCTCGGCACCTTGTCGAAGTAGTTGGTGTAACCGCCGCGGGTGAAGGTGTTGTCTTCCAGGCGGAACGACAGCAAGACCGCTTTCTTCAGCCACTGATGGGTGGTCCACTGGCCGTCGATCTTCTCGGCGACGCGCAGCGTGCCCGAGTCGATGTCGCCCAACACATGGTCGACCGCCTCGCGCAGTTGCGAGTCGGCGTTGCGCGGGGTGATTTCGGCGCGGCGCTCGAACGCGGCTTCGATGAGTTGCTGGACGTCTGACATGGGTTCCTCCGGTTGGGTGTTCAGTGTGGGTGCAGGGGCGAAGTATGCGGCGCGGCGGCTCAAGCGGCCAGTCGCTGCCAGTGGCGGGCGATGCGGTGCGCGCCCTCGACGCATTCGGCGAGTGGCGCCACCAGGGCAATACGGACGCGGTTGGCGCCGGGATTGATGCCGTGCGCGGTGCGGGCCAGGTAGCTGCCCGGCAGCAGCAAGACGTTTTCCTCAGCGAGCAACGTGCGCACAAAGGTCTCGTCGTCGACCGGCGTCGGCAGCCACAGGTAAAAGCCGGCGTCGGGTCGCTCGACTCCGCTCACTGGCGCGAGGATCGGCAGCATGGCATCAAATTTCGCGGCATACAGCGCGCGGTTGTCGCGCACATGCGATTCGTCGTTCCAGGCCGCGACACTGGCTGCCGCGACCGCCTCGCTCATCGCGCAGCCATGGTAGGTCCGGTACAGCAGGAATCGCTTGACCAGTGCTGACTCGCCAATCACATAGCCCGAGCGCAGCCCCGGCGCATTCGAGCGCTTCGACAGGCTGCCGAAGACCAGCAAGTGACGATAATCAGGACGACCGAGGTGCTGCGCGGCTTGCAACGCCCCCAAGGGCGGGTGCGCCTCGTCGAAGTAGATCTCCGAGTAGCACTCGTCGGAGGCGATGACAAACCCATGGCGGTCGGCCAGTGCAAAGAGTTCGCGCCAGAAGTCGAGGTCCAGCACCGCGCCGGTCGGATTGCCCGGCGAACAGATGTAGAACAGCTGCGTCCGCGCCCAGACCGCGTCGGGTACGCTGGCCAGATCGGGCACGTAGCCGTGCTCCGGCAGGGTGTTGAGGTAATACGGTTCGGCGCCGGCCAGCAGGGCCGCACCCTCGTAGATCTGGTAGAACGGGTTCGGTGAGATCACAACCGGGCGCGATTCGCCGTCGGCTGGCGGCGTCACCACCGCCTGTGCGATGGCAAACAGCGCCTCGCGACTGCCGTTGACCGGGATCACCTGGCTGTCGATGTCGAGCGGCGGTAGCCCGTAGCGGCGCTCGGCCCAGCCGGCGATCGCCCGGCGCAGAGCCGCCGGACCTTGCGTGCTCGGGTAGTTGGACAGCCCGGCCAGCCCGGCAGTCAGTGCCTCCGCCAGGAGCGGCGGGGTGGCATGCTTCGGCTCGCCGATCGACAGATTGACGCGCGCAAGGTCGCCGTGTTCAGCAATGCCGGCAGTGAGCGTCGACAATTTCTGGAACGGATAGGTCTGCAGGGTGTCGAGGCGTGGGTTCAAGGCGGGGGCTGCAGCGCAGCGCGAATCAGGATCGGCCGTCGATTATAGGGGGTGGCGGGTGAGGGGCAAAGGCATGGAGTGGCGGCTGGATGCGGTGTCAGGGTCGGCAACCCGCCAATCGGCGGTGGTGATGGCAACCCTGCTGGTGGGAGCTGCCGTCTGGGGACTGGTCTGGTACCCGTACCGCGCGCTGGAGATCGCCGGATTCTCGTCCACCGCATCGACGGTGATCAGCTATGCCATCAGCCTGCTGCTGGGCGTGTCGCTGTTCGGCCCGCGAGCGGCTGAGCTCACACGCCATTGGCGCGCTGCCCTGGCGATCGCCATCACTGCCGGCTGGACCAACCTGGCCTACGTCCTGGCGATGGTCGATGGCGAAGTCATGCGCGTGCTCCTGCTGTTCTACCTCGCGCCGTTGTGGACCGTCGGTTTTGCCCGGGTACTGCTGGGCGAGCGCCTGACCCGCTCGTCGGCGCTGCTGGTGCTGTTGTCGCTGGCGGGCGCGTTGGTGATGCTGTGGCCAGCGCAGGGCTGGCCGCTGCCGGCCAACGCCGCCGAGTGGATCGGCCTGTCGGCGGGCGTCAGTTTTGCGCTGCTCAATGTCCTGTCGCTGGGCGCTGAGGCGCTCACGGTCGAGGCCAAATCCACAGCAATCTGGCTTGGCGTGCTGCTGGTCTCAGCATTCTGGTTGGGATTCGGCGGGGGCGTCTGGGCGATGCCAACGTCGCTTGTGCTGGCTGATTGGCTCGTGCTGGTGCTGCTGGGCGTGGTCATGTTCGCCATCAGCTTGATCATCCAATACGGCGTGGCGCGAGTGCCGGCCAACACGGCGATCGTGGTCTTTTTGGTGGAGTTGGTGGCGGGTGCGATCTCATCAGCCTTGCTGTCGGACGAAGTCTTGACCACGCGTGAATGGCTGGGCGGGGCGATGATCGTGAGCGCCAGTCTGGTGGCGGCTGTGCGCGCGCGGTCTTAGTCGGTCAGCGACTTGAGCAGCACCAGCGCGGCGCCACCACCACCCTCGACGTTCGGCGCCTGACAAAAAGCCAGCACCTCGTCGCGTTGCATCAACCAGCTCCGCACCTTGCCCTTGAGCACCGGCTCTTTGTTTGGCGAGCGCAGCCCTTTGCCGTGGATGATGCGAACGCAGCGGAAACCGGCCTGCCGGCAGCGAGCCAGGAAACCGGCCAGTTCCAGCCGCGCCACCTCGCGCGTCAGGCCGTGTAAATCGAGCTGCGCCTGGATCACCCAGTGGCCGCGTTTGAGCTTGCGCAGCGCGGCGGCAGTAACACCTGGGCGGGCAAATAGCAGTTCTTCGCCGGTCTCGAGGTCTTCCGGTTCGTAGTCCGAGAGGCTGTCGGCCAACACCTGCTGCTCGTCGGCCAGGCGCTGCGCAGGCCAGGCCGGGACGGTAGGGCGGGGTGGCTCGACGCGGTCGCTGGGCGGCAGCGGCGTGACATCAGTCACTGCCTTGCGAAACACATCGCGTTGAGCGGCCGCCGCCTGCGCCGCTGCGGCGGCGCGGCGCTCCGCCGCAGCGCGATCGCGGGCCTGTGACTCCAGGGTGCGCTGAACGCCGGCCAAGGCCGCGGCGAGGGGGCTGTCGGCAGGTCGTTTGCTCACGCCAGTGGCCTTGCAGGTCGTCGTCGTGGGAGTGAGCCGGTTCAGCCGCCCAGTGCGTCGAGGTAGCGCTCAGCGTCGAGCGCCGCCATGCAGCCGGTGCCGGCACTGGTCACCGCCTGCCGGTAGATGTGGTCCTGCACGTCGCCAGCCGCGAAGACCCCGGCGATGCTGGTGGCGGTGGCGTTGCCGTCGCGACCACCACGGGTCACGATGTAGCCGCCTTCCATGTCCAGTTGCCCCTCAAAGATCTGCGTGTTGGGCTGATGGCCGATGGCGATGAACACGCCCTGCAGCCCGATGTCGCGGGTGGCACTGTCCTTGACCGAGCGGATGCGCATGCCGGTCACGCCGCTGGTGTCGCCCAGCACCTCGTCGAGCGTGCTGTCAAGCGCGAGTTCGATCTTGCCCTCGGCGACGCGGCTCATCAGCTTGTCGATCATGATCGCCTCGGCCTTGAACTTGTCGCGACGGTGCACGAGCGTCACCTTGCTGGCGATATTGGCCAGGTACAGCGCTTCCTCGACTGCGGTATTGCCGCCGCCGATCACCGCCACCGGCTGATTCTTGTAGAAGAAGCCGTCGCAGGTGGCGCAGGCCGAAACGCCCTTGCCTGAGAACGCCGCCTCGCTCGGCAGGCCGAGGTACTTGGCGCTGGCGCCGGTGGCGATGATCAGCGCGTCGCAGGTGTATTCGCCGCTGTCGCCGACCAGCCGCATCGGTTTCTCCTGCAGATGCACGGTGTGGATGTGGTCAAACACCAGTTCGGTGTCGAATCGCGTCGCGTGCTTCTCAAAGCGCGCCATCAGGTCGGGGCCGAGGACGCCGTCGGCGTCGGCCGGCCAGTTGTCGACCTCGGTGGTGGTCATCAACTGTCCGCCCTGCGCGATGCCGGTGATGATCACGGGCTTGAGGTTGGCGCGCGCGGCGTAGACGGCGGCGGTGTAGCCGGCAGGGCCGGAACCGAGGATGAGCAGGCGGATGTGGCGGGGCATGGGGACTCCGGTACTTGGGGCTGAGATCGGGTCATCCGATCGCGAAGGCAGGGTCTATGACGGGCGGTACAGGTGATTCGTTCGGACTTTCAGAGGCTCGATCAGCCGCGGTGGCCGGCATGTTGGTTTTGCAGATGCACCACCACGGGCGCGGGTGCGTCCGGCGCCCGGCTGAACAGTGCGACAAGGCCCGGCGCCAGCGTTTCTGGCAGCGGCAGTGCGTGGGTCTCGCCAAGGGCGTCGCCGGCCGAGTGGCTCTTCAGGCGGATTGGCGACTTCATCGGCCCCGGCACTACGGCGTGGACGCGGTGCGTCGGCCGGTGCGACCACTCGGCGTCCCACGACTCCGCCAGCGCGATCAAGCCTGCCTTGGCCACGCCGTAGGCGCCCCAGAAGGCCGCCGGCCGGGCGCCGTGCGTGTCGGAGACGAACACCACCGTTGCGGTGGACGCGGCTTGCAGCAACTCGCTGCAGGCGCGGGTGAGCAGGGCCGGCGCCATCAGGTCGACGCGGAGTAGCGTGTTCCAGGTGTCGAGGTCTTGCTGGGCCATCGGCGTGAGCGTGCGGAATTGAGCAGCTGCATGGACGATGCCATCGAGCCGGCCAAGTTGTGACGCGATGCCCTCGGCGATGCGCTCGAAGCCGGTCTCGTCGGCGCGCGCCAGATCGAACGGAATGATCGACGGGTGCGCCCCACCGGCCGCGACGATGTCGTCGTAGACCGACTCCAGCGGCTGCGTCTTGCGACCGAGTAGCACTACCGTAGCCCCGGCTGACGCCAGCGCCAGTGCGCTGGCGCGGCCAAAACCGGAGCCGGCGCCAGTGACCAGGACCACGTGGTCGCGCAAGTCTGGCAGGTGCAGGGGGTCAGACATCGGCAAGGCTCCGCAAGAACAGCAATTAAGGGGCTGCGTGGGTAGGCAGTTCGGGTGCCACGCTCAAGCGGCAGCCGCGGCAATTCGGCGCGCGCATTCTACCCCGCTGCGCACCGCACCCTCGAGTGTGGCCGGGTAGGGGCCAGCGGTGTAGTCGCCAGCCAGCCAGACACCAGGCAGGCCGGTTGCATGACCGGGGCGGACCAGGTCAGGCGTGCAGGCGAAGGTGGCGCGCTTCTCGCAGATCAGCTGGCTGGCAAGCGCTGGCGGCCAATGCGGGAATCGCTGCGCCAATTGGCGGACGACGGCGTCGGCCTGTGCGTCTTGCCGGGCACTGGTGACAACGCTGAGCCGTCCTCCGCCATGGTCGAACAGCCACTCGCCAGGATTGCCATCCAACATGTGCATCGGTGGCTCAAGTTGCAATGCTTGCGGATAGCGCACGTGGACTGTGGTGATTGGCCGGTACTCGAAGGCATCAAGCGCTGAGCAGACGCTTTCGCTCTCGCCCGAGGGCGCTCCCGCCGCAGCGCCGGTTCGCAGCAGCGCTGTGACATGTTGCGGCGCGGTGGCAATCACCACCGCATCAAACCGCGCACCCGGGTACACGGTCGGAGCCTCGCTCGTCAGCGATTCGGAAGCAGCGGTCCCCAGCGCCAACCGCCATGCGCCGTCCGCAGGCTGCAGCGCGTGCACCCGAGCGCCGTAGTGCACGTCGGCGCCGTGGCTCCGCAGCCAGTCGACCGCCGGCTCGGCCAGCACCTCGCCCAGCGGTACGCAGGGCAATTCGAGGCCAGCGTCCCGGTCCGCCGCGAACAGCCCGTCTACCAGGACGCGGGCGAGCACCCGCGCCGAGGCTTCCTGCACATCGGTGTTGAGCGCAGCGACGCAGAGCGGCGCCCATAGAGCCTCGACCAGCGCGTCGGGCTGGCCGGTGCGGCGCAGCCAGTCCAGCGCGACGCAGTCAGGCGTGTGGCTATTCGCCATTTGGCGAGCGGCAGGTGCCAGCCGCAGTAGGGCCAGTCGCGCGCGAAAATCGAGTCCGCGTGCGGTGATGACAGCCGCCAGTCCGCCCAGTCCGAAGGGCCATGCCGGCACCGTCATCTGCAAGCCCCCGGGGTGATGCAGGCTCAAGGGCAGTCGGCGCAACACGGCTTCGCGTCGGACGCCAAGGGTTTGCATCAGGTCAAAGGTCTGGCGGTACGGGCCGATTAGCACGTGCTGGCCGTTGTCGACCGCGCCGAGACGCCCGTGCACGGTGCGGGCGCGTCCACCCGGCACGCGTGCGGCCTCGAACACCTGCACCGCCGCGCCGGCCTCCACTAGACGCACGGCGCAGGCCAATCCCGCCCAGCCGGCGCCGATTACGGCGACGCGCATTCGTGTCAGCGCCGGCTTCACAGACGTCCGGTCAGCGCCACCTGCAAGCCGATCAGCGCTTTGCGCAGCGGTGGCAAGCTGGTCTTTTCGCGGAGTACGCGGCTGCCGCTCGTCGCGATCTCTTCCAGCAAGGTGCGATACACCGCCGCCATGACCAGACCGGGTCTTTGCGATCGGCGATCGCAATCTGGCAGCACGGCCAGGGCCTCAGCGAAGGTGCTGCGTGCGCGCGTGATTTGCATCGCCATCAGGGCCGCAAAGCCGGGCGATTCGCGCCGTGCCAGCACATCACCGGGCAGCACGCCGTGTGCGCGCAATTCATCGGCTGGCAGATAGATGCGGCCCCGCATGGCGTCCTCGCCGACGTCGCGGACGATGTTGGTGAGCTGCAAGGCGAGGCCGAGGCGAGCTGCGTAAGTCTCGGTGCTGGCATCGCGATAGCCGAAGATGCGCGCTGAGAGCAGACCCACCACCCCGGCGACATGGTGGCAATACAGCCGCAAAGCCTCGAAGTCGGCGAATCCACCGTGTTGCAGGTCCATCGCCATGCCATCAAGGATGGCCTCGAAGTGCTCGCGTGGCAGCGTGTAGTCGCGCACCGCTGGCAGCAGTGCGCGCGTCACCGGATGTCGCGGCGCGCCTTCATACAGCCGCCCGACCTCGTCGCGCCACCAGGCCAGCACGGTGTAGGCCGGCACCGGATCGGTGATGTCGTCGACCACGTCGTCCACCGCACGGCAGAAGGCGTATAGCGCGGTCATGGCGCGGCGCCGAGGTTCGGGCAGCAGGCGGAAGCTCAGCGTGAAACTGGAGCCCGCCTTGCGGCAGACCTCGGCGCAATACTGGTCCGGACTCACTGGCAGCCCCCGCCGGCTGGCTCGGCGAATAGCGAGCCCAGCCCCGGGAACAGTGCTCGCGGCAGGTTGCGCGCGATGTCCTGCCAGCCGACCACCGGCCGTTGCGTCAGCACATCGCCTCCGGCCGCGTGAATCTTGCGCAACACGGCCTCGCCACCCAGCACGATCAGCCGGATCTCGAGTCCCAGTCGCCCCGGCAGCGCCCGTCCCAGCGGTGCGCCGGCTTGGAGTAGACGGCGTGCGCGGTCGGTCTCGAAGGCCATCAGCGCCCGCCATTGCGGGGATGCCCGGCGCGCGGCGATGTCAGCCTCGCTCACACCGAAGCGCGCGAGTTCGTCTTGCGGCAGGTAGACGCGGCCTTTGTCCCAGTCCACCGTCACGTCCTGCCAAAAATTGATCAGCTGCAGGGCGGTGCAGATGCCGTCTGAGTACGCGAGGTTGCGCGGGGTGGCCGCGCCGAACAGGTGCAGCAGGATACGACCCACCGGATTCGCCGAGCGGCGGCAGTAGTCGGCGAGTTCGGCGTAGCCAGCGTAGCGGGTCACGCGCACATCCTGCTCGAACGCGCTCAGCAGGTCGGTGAACAGCTCGAGCGGCAACTGATGGCGACGGATTACATCGGCGAGGGGCGCGAAGATCGCGTGGCCAGGCGTCTCGCCACGACCGATGGCGGCCAGCATCTGGCGGTATGCGCCAAGCTGCGCCAGGCGTTCGCTAGCGCTCGCGTCGCCCTCGTCGGCAAAGTCATCGGCGCTGCGTGCGAAGTGGTAGACCCAGCGCACTGGCTCGCGCAGGCGACGCGGCAATGCGAGCGAGGCCACGGGGAAGTTCTCGTAATGATCGACCTGCATGCGGGAGCGGCTCGCGTCGGGAGCGCGTAGTTTACACTCGGGGGCGCAGCGGCTCGGCTGCCGGCTTAGGTCGGCGATGACCGTCGGCGCGACCGTGGCGAAATTGGTAGACGCAACAGGTTTAGGTCCTGTCGGGGGCAACCCTGTGGAGGTTCGAGTCCTCTCGGTCGCACCAGTGCCCATCAGATCTCGCAGCCTGATCCGGAAATTCACCGGGGGCTGCGTATAATGTCGGGTTCTACATCATATTCGCGGCCTGACCGCGCAAACGAGACAGCCATGGCAGCAAACATCGAAACCCTCCAGGGCCTGCAACGCAAGGCTAGCCTGGCCATCCCTCTGGCCACCATCGAAGCCGAAGCGGCACGGCGGCTCAAGGACCTTTCCCGCACCGTCAACATCAAGGGGTTCCGCAAGGGCAAAGCGCCGGTCAAGCTGGTCGATCAGCAGTACGGCCAGCAGGTCCGTCAGGAGGTGGTCGGCGACCAGCTGCGCGAGGTTTTCACCGAAGCCGCACTGACCCACAAGCTGCGTATCGCCGGCAACCCGCGCTTCGAGCCGAAGGCGGGCGATGGTCAGACCGATCTGCTGTTCGACGCGCATTTCGAGGTGTATCCCGACATTCAGCTGGGCGACATCAAGACTTGGTCGCTGGAGCGCCAGACGCTCGAGGTGACCGAGAAGCACGTCGACAAGACGCTCGAAATCCTCCGCAAGCAGCGCACCACGTACAAGACCGCCAAGCGCGCTGCCAAGGCCGATGACCGCGTCACCGTCGACTTCGAGTCGACCCTCGACGGCCAGCCGATGGCCGGTGGTCAGGGCGCCGATTTCCCCTTCGTGCTCGGCGCCGGCCAGATGCTGCCCGATTTCGAGGCGGCGGTGACGGGCAAGGCGGCCAAGGAGGCGGTCGAGTTCGACCTGACGTTCCCGACCGATTACCGCGCCACCGATGTCGCCGGTAAGACGGCGCAATTCAAGGTTACGGTGAAGTTGGTGGAGTCGCCGGTGCTGCCGAAGATCGACGAGGACTTCGCCCGCGCGCTTGGCGTCGACAGTGGCGATGTTGAGGAGCTGCGTCGCGAACTGCGCGCCAATGTTGAGCGCGAGGTCGCCCGCCGCTTGCAGTCGAAAGCCAAGAACTCGGTGATGGAGGCCCTGCGCGATTTG
>Ga0209598_10000603_pt1 | contig 29208 bp, 18 predicted proteins | sample M_140807_EF_Meta_FD_187317 | JGI IMG/M metagenome (GOLD analysis project Ga0209598, IMG submission 187317) | Freshwater microbial communities from Lake Montjoie, Canada to study carbon cycling - M_140807_EF_MetaG (SPAdes) (version 2) | ecosystem: Environmental > Aquatic > Freshwater > Lake...
GGCCGCCGTGTGGACGTCGTCGAACCCCGAGATCATCTCGTTCAGCGACGCCGAGGGCGAAGGCGGCCGGGCGATGGTGCACGCGCGGGGCGGCGTGACGCTCACAGCGCGCGTGGGCGACATCCGCGGCGAGCTCCAAATCGGCGGTGCGGACGGCTGCGTCTACCCCGACTACGATCTCCGCCTGCAGCTCGACGCGACGATGCCCCCAGTCTTCTGGGAGAACGCCTACGTCGGCGGGCGCAAGACGCGCTTCTCACTTGAGGAGTGGGCGTGCGACGACGACGTGAGCCTCATCGTTGTCGTGCTCGGGACCGCCTGGTGCGGCGCCTGCTCAGGGTACGCGATGCGCCTGGAGGCCGAGGCCGAGGCCTTCGAGGCAGCGGGCGGCCGCTTTGTGCTCGTCGAGCTCGAGGACGCGGACAGCCAGCCCGCCGACACCGAGGCCGCCCAGCGCCACCTGTCCAACTTGATCGGCACTGCGCACGGGGTGCGCGTGGGTGATCTGGACACGCGCCCGGGCGAGCGCTTCTTCTCGAACTACGCGGACTTGGGCGGCTTGCCGACGGTGTACTTCATCCGGCGCGCCGACATGAAGGTCATCGCGACGGGCGACCAGGTCGGCGAGCGCTCGCTCGTCGACGTCGCGCGCGACCCGAACGCGGACTGGAAGAACCCGCCTCCGCCGCCCTTCGATAACCGCTGCCCCCCGGGCGCGGACGAGGCGAGCGAGCCCAATGACACGCCCGCGCAGGCCGCACTACTCGTGGCCGGCACGCTCGAAGGCGGCGTGTGCGACGAGAGCGGTGACCTATACCGCGTCGACGCCGAGGGCGGCTGGTCGCTGCAGCTTGACTTCGACAACGGGGTCGGCGACCTCGACGTCTATGTCTGGGATGCGGCGACGGACGAGCCACTCCGCGTCAACGGCGATGTGGTCGGGTCCGCGGGCCAGTCGAACCAAGAGGCGTTCACCTCAAGCGGCCCCGCGCTCATCAAGATCGTCGGCTTCCGCCGTGCGTCCGCGCCCTATCGTTTGACCTTCAACACGCTCTAGCGGGGACGCCGCCGTTCGCGCGGATCGCCTCGGCCTGCGCGCTGATCGCCGCGCGGTCCGCCTCGCTCAGCCGCCGCAGGTTCTTGACCTGCAGCGCCATCCGCGGGTGCGGGGCAAAACGCGCCTCGTGCCTGTCTAGGAAGTCCCAGTAGAGCGTGGTGAAGGGGCACGCGCGCGGCCCCACCGCCAACGCGGGGTCGAAGCGGCAGCCTGCGCACGCGTTGCTCATGCGCTGAATGTACTTGCCGGTCGCGACATACGGCTTCGACGCCATGAGGCCGCCGTCGGCGTGCTGAGACATCCCGAGCGTGTTCGGGAGCTCGACCCACTCGACCGCGTCGACGTACACCGCGAGGTACCACGCGTGCACGGCCCGCGGCTCAACGCCGAGCAGCAGGGCGTAGAGCCCTGTCACCATCAGGCGCTGAATGTGGTGCGCGTAGCCGAGCCGCAGCGTCTGCCCCACGGCGTCCGCGAGGCAGCGCATCTCGAAGTCGCCCGTCCAGTAGCCCTCGGGGAGCGGGGCGTGGGCCTCGAGCGCGTTGCGGTCGAGGTAGCTCGGCATCTCAAGCCAGTAGACCGCGCGCACATACTCCCGCCAGCCGAGCACCTGCCGAATGAAGCCCTCGACAGACGCCAGCGGCGCTGCGCCCTGGCGATACGCGTCCTCGGCGGCGCGCACGACCACCCGCGGCGACAAGAGCTTGACGTTCATCGCCGCGGAGATCGTCGCGTGCCACAGGTGCGGCTCGCCGAGCCAAATCGCGTCCTGCCAGCGGCCAAAGTCCGACAGTCTGTGTCGGATGAAGTCGTCGAGCGCCTCCAACGCCTGTGCCGCAGTCACCGGCCAGTCGAAGGCGTCGCACGTCCCGGGGAGCGCGGCGAAGCGCGTGTTCATGAGCGCCAGGACCTCGCGCGTCGTCGCGTCCGGGGCGAACCCGCGCCGCGCAGGCACCGGGGGCGGACCCGCCTTGCCGAAAGCGTCGCGGTTGTCGTGGTCGAAGTTCCACTGCCCCCCCTCGGGACCGCCGTCGGGCGTGAGCAAGACCCCGAAGCGCTGCCGCAGCTCACGGTAGAAGTACTCTTGCCGGAGCTGCTTGCGACCCCGCGCGTGCGCCCGCGCGTCCTCGAGCGAGGCGAAGTACGTTCGGTCGGGGCGCACCTCGAACGCGACCCCCGCAGCCTGGAGCGCGGCCTCGAGCGCGACACGCACGCGCCACTCCCCCGGCTCCACGAGCACGACCCGCTCAGGCGCCAGCGCGTCGACGGCCTGCAGCAGCGCCGCCTCGAGCGAGGCCGGCTCGTCGGGCGAGGGCTGCGCATCGAGCGCGCGATAGGACACCGGCCAAGCCTTCGCCCGAAGCGCGTCGCGAAAATGGCGCATCGCCGAGAGAAAGAACGCCGTACGGGCCTTGCTCGACGCGCCGACCTCGCTCTCGGCCGCGACCTCGGCCATCAAGACCACATCCTGCGACGGGTCGAAGCCGTCGAACGCCGCGCTGTCGGCGTCGAGCTGGTCCCCCAAGACAAAGACGAGCGTTCGCATCCTCAACACCTCGCTCGATGCGCGCTCACCACGGCGCGGCCCGCGTGGCGCACGCCTTGGCACGCGGGGCAGAAGTAGGTCGAGCGCCCCAGATCGCCTTGCCGCGCCATGGAGACCGGGGTCTCGCAGCGCCGACACGGTTGGCCCTCGCGGCCGTAGACAAAGTACCGCTCCGCCTCAGCGCCCCAACGCGTTCGGCGTCTGTGTCCGTCCAAGTTGCGCCGCATCAGGGCCCGCGCCTTCTCAAGCAGGGCGGTCAGCGCCTCGTCGTCCACCTCGGCCACCGTGCGCCAGGGATCGAGGCCCGTGAGGAAGAGCGCCTCGGCCTTGTAAACATTCCCCACTCCGCAGGCGAGGCGCTGGTCGAGCAGGGCTTCACCCAGCGGCAGCAGCGGCGCGGTCCGCCAGCGCTGGAGCGCGTCGGCGAGGTCAAACTCCGGCGCGAGCAAGTCGGGCCCGAGCGACGCGAGCGCCGGGTGGCGGTCGGCCTGCACCCGTGTAAGGCGCTCGAGCACCGGCAGGTTGAAGCCCACCGCGACGGCGTGCTGCACGGTCAGCACCACGCTCGCCTGGTGCGCGGGGCGCTGCCATGGCTCGCTGGGCGGATAGGTGTGCCACGAGCCCGTCATCCTCAGGTGCGACCAGAGCAGGTGGTCATCATCGAGCGAGATGAGCAGGTTCTTGCCGCGTGCCTCGACGCGCTCCACGACCCGCCCGACCAGCGCCCGTGGGTCGATGCCGTGCACCCGCGCCCCGACACGCGCGGCCTCGAGCCGATGCCCCCCCAAGACCTGATGGAGCACCCGCGCGGTGCGAAAAAGTGTATCGCCCTCAGGCATCGTCTCCCCCTGTCTCCGCACTCGCGCCGGCGAGCCGCCCGACGCGGCGCCGCACATACCCCGCAGCGCTCGGGGTGAATCCGGCGCGCACCAGCGCGGGCGCGAGCGGAGAGCGCGCAGCCGCCGCCGCGTCGACCTCCTCGAGCGTGAACGGCTCCAAGCGCCCGGCGTCGACCGCCGCAGCTAACCCGTGCGCGATGGCATCGAGCGCGCGGACCCGGGCAGGCGGGTCATCCGGCAAGAAGAGGCTCAGCGCGCGCCCCTTTCGGCCAAGCCAGGCGACGAGCGCGCCCTCGAGCAACACAACCTGAGCGCCCGCCGCGCGCATGGGCCGAGCCGTCTCTCGCTTGGGCCACGCGAGCGCCGCCCCCCAAGGGTTCGCAGGGTCGCAGGCCGCCAAGACGATGGTCTGCGGCTCGCCCTCGACCGACCGAAAGGCGCGCAGGCGGTCCTCGACCCCGGGCGTGGCGAACTGGGTCGCGCCCAGACCATCGACAAAGTAGCCGCGGCGCACACGGCCCGCGTCCTCCATCGCCTTGAGTACGGGGTATAGGGCGCTGAAGTCGTCCACGGACTCGCGCAGCACGACGCCGTCGCGGGCGAGCGCCTGCTGCGCACGGGCCGTCCGCCGCGCCGTCTCGTCGGGGGGGCTGGCCTCCGTCAATGACCAGCGCCCCTCGGTCCCGGGGCTTGCGGCGCGACGCGAGGTGAAGCCGCGACGCGGGTGCGGCCGATCTCGACTCTGCGCGCCCGTCGACCGCAGTCGAGAGCGCAGCGGCGCGAGCGTGTCGTTCGTGACATCCCCCGACCAGACCAGCGCCCACAGCGCGGCCTCGAGTTCGCGCGGGAACCCGCCCACGGCCTGTGTGAGCTCGCTGAAGCGTAGCGCGCCCCGGGCGCTCAGCGCCTCGCGCACCTTCGCGGCAAGCGCCGAGTCAGGCGCGGGGCCACGGGCGTGGAGCGTCGCTGCATGTTCGGCCAAATAGAGCGCGACGCGGCCATCGGACTCGCCCAGCGGCTCGACGCCGCGCCAGACGACCTCGCCCTCGAGGCAGAGCGTGTCCAAGAGCGCGGGTGTGTAGCCGCGGACCCGCATCGGCAGGATTTCGCGCTCGAGCACGGACATCGGGATCGGCGCGCCCTGCAGACGGTCGATGGTGTCGAGCAGCGCGTCGAGCCCCGCGCGCGGCCTCGTGAGGCCATGCCACTCGACGAGAAATCGCGCCCACGCCTCGGGCGGCACGGGCTCCACGGCCTTGCGAAGCCGTGAGAGCGCCATGCGTTTCAGGCCGCGGAGCACCTCGGGGTCGCAGGCCTCCACCCCGACGCGGTCGGGCCGGAACGCGCCGATGACCACCCGGTCCGAGGCGGCGAGGCGCGCCAGCACCTCGTCGATGGGCGCGACACCCGTACCCAACCGAGCAGCGACGTCGGCCGACCGAAACGGGCCGTGCGTGCGGGCATAGCGCTGAACGAGCTCGCCGAGCGGGTCGGCCGCCGCCTCGAGCAGCGCGATGGGGGTGCCCGCCGGCGGCATTACCCCGAGCGCGTCGCGAAAGCGCGCGACGTCCTCGACCGCGATGAAGCGGCGCGCGCCCGCGACCGACGCCTCGACGACACGGCGCGCCTCGACGAGCGTGTTCAGGTGAGCGTCCACCTCGCTCGAGGGCAGCTCGACCCGCGCGTAGACCTCATCGCGCGACAGGTCCCCGACCGACCACAGCAGGTCGTGCAGCCCCTCCGCCTCGGAGCACGGCGCGCGAGGCGCCAGCCGCTGGAGCTTGCGCTCAAAGGCGTCCACCTCGTCCGGTTCGAAGATCTCCCGCAGCTCCGCCTCGCCGAGCAGCGCCTTGAGCCGCGCGTGGTCGAGCGTCAGCGCGCGCGCGCGACGCTCAGTCGCCGGCGTATCGCCGTCATAGAGGAAGTTCTGCACATACGAGAACAGCAGCGACGATGCGAACGGCGAGGCGCGCCGTGTCTCGACGTGCGTGACCCGAACCTCGCGCGAGCGAATGCGCCCGAGCAGGCGCGCGAGCGCGGGCAGGTCGAACACATCACGCAGGCACTCGCGGTAGGTCTCGAGCACAATGGGAAACGACGGGTGCCGCAGTGATGCGGCGAGCAGGTCGGCGGCGCGCTTGCGCAGCGCCCACAGCGGCGTGCGGCGCGTGGGTGACCGCCGCGGCAGCAGCAGCGCCCGCGCCGCGTTCTCTCGAAAGCGCGCCGCGAAGAGCGACGTCTCCGGCAGGTGCGCGACGACCAGCGCCTCGACCTCGTCCGGCTCAGGCACGAGCACGCTCAGGTCGGGTAATGTCTCCTGCTCCGGCAGTCGAAACGCGAAGCCGTCATCGCTCCAGACGATCTCCACCTCACCCGGCACCTGCGCCCGCAGCCGCGCCTGAACCGCGGTCGCCCAAGGCGCGTGCACCCGGGCGCCGTAGGGCGAGAGCACGCACACGCGCCAGTCCCCAATCTCATCGCGAAAGCGCTCCACCACGATGGCGTGGTCCGTGGGCACATCCCCCGTCGCCTCTCGCTGGTCATCGAGCCAAGCGACCAGCGAGTCCGCCGTCGTCGCCTCGAGCGCGGCCTCGACGAGGCGCGCCTTGGCCTTCTCCGGCGGCGACGCAACCAGCGTGCGTGTCAAGGCGCCCACGGCCTCGCCCAGCTCCGCCGCGCGGCCCACGCTGTCGCCGCGCCAGAACGGCATGCGACCCGCCTCGCCCGGCGCCGGTGACACCAAGACCCGGTCGTGCGTGACCTCGTCGATGCGCCACGAGGTCGCGCCGAGCACGAAGACCTCGCCTAAGCGCATCTCGAGCACCATCTCCTCGTCGAGCTCCCCGACCCGTCGGCTGCGACGGCCCGCGTCCTCCCCCTCGGCCGCGCTCAAGAACACGCCGTACAGACCGCGGTCGGGGATTGTGCCGCCATTCAGGATCGCGAGCCGTTTCGCGTGGTTACGCGCGGTGACTCGATGCGCGGCGCGGTCGCGCACGACGCTTGGCCGCAGGTCCGACAGCTCGTGCGTCGGGTAGTGACCGCTCGCCAGGTCCAACAGGCTCTCAAACGCGTCGCGCGGCAGCTCGGCGAAGGGCGCGGCCCGCCGAAGCAGCGCCCAGAGCGCCTCTTCGGAGGTCTCCCCCATCGCGATCGCCGCGACGAGCTGCTGGGCCGCGACGTCCAGCGGGTTGCGGGGGTAGCGCGTCTCCTCGACCACGCCCGCCTGCATCCGCGCGGTCACGGTCGCGCACGCGAGCAGGTCTGCGCGGTACTTCGGAAAGACAACCCCCCGCGAAACACCGCCGACGTGGTGTCCCGCCCGACCGACACGCTGCAGCCCAGACGCCACAGAGGTGGGCGCCTCGATCTGAATCACGAGGTCGACCGCGCCCATGTCGATGCCGAGCTCAAGCGTGCTCGTGGCGACCAGCGCGGGCAGCGTCCCCGCCTTGAGGCGCTCCTCGAGCTCCTGCCGCTGCTCACGCGCCACGGACCCGTGGTGCGCGCGCGCGAGCTCCCGCCCCGCCAGCTCATTGAGCGCGTTCGCGAGGCGCTCCGCCAGACGCCGGCTGTTGGTGAAGACGATCGTGGACCGATGCGCCTCGACCAGCTCGACGATCCGCGGGTAGATCGCCGGCCAGATCGAGCGACTGAGCGCGGCGGCCGGCCCGCTCGGGACAACAGCGCCCCCAGCCTCAGCCAACCGCTCCTCGACCGGGAGCTCGACGCGCAGGTCGAGTCGGCGGGGGGCGGACGCGTCGACCACGGTCACAGGACGCGGTGTGGACGACCCCGCGGCGTCGAGCGTCGCGCCCCCCAGAAACCGCGCGACCTCGTCGAGCGGCCGCTGCGTCGCGGACAGGCCGATGCGCTGGAGCGGGGGCGCGTCGCCGGCCCGGAGCGCCTCAAGGCGCTCGAGCGACAAGGCGAGATGGGCGCCCCGCTTAGTCGGCAGCAGCGCGTGGATCTCGTCGACGATCACGACCTCGACGGCGTCGAGCGCGCGCGCGGCGTCTGTCGTCAGCCACAGATAGAGTGACTCCGGCGTAGTGATGAGGATGTCCGGCGGCTGCCGCGCCATCCGCGCGCGGTCGGCGGCGGGCGTATCGCCCGTGCGCACCCCGACCGTGGGCCGCGCGTGGGCGTGCCCCAGGCGCTCCGCGACCGCGCACACCCCCGCGAGCGGGCCGCGCAGGTTGCGCTCGACGTCTACCCCAAGGGCCTTGAGCGGCGAGATGTAGAGCACGCGCACCCGACGCGCCGGTCCGGGCGCTCCGAACGCGATCCGGTTAACGGCGACGAGGAACGCGGCGAGCGTCTTTCCCGAGCCCGTCGGCGCGACGAGCACCGTCGACTCACCGCGCGAGACCGGACCCCAGCCCTCGGCTTGGGCGCGGGTCGGGGCGCCAAAGGCCTCCGAGAACCACGTCCGCGTGGGCGGGTGGGCGAAGTCCAGGGGATCGGCAGGGGGCGGGCTCACGGCGGGGAGACGATACCGACCGGTTCCCGCGCGTTTCCAAAATGCGACAGTGTGAACGTCCAATTCGTGGACGCCTCAAGGGCTGCGCGGCCAGCGACGCGCCCCTTTCGCTGGCATCACCCTTGCTGCTGTAAGAAGCGCCCAGCGGCGGCGTCCTGTCCTGCACAACGACCGAAGCCTCAGATGGGAGGTCCCATGAAGCATCTCCGAAGTTCCCTGTCCGCGCCCGCGCTGCTCCTCGCGAGCCTCGGCCTGCTCAGCGCTTGCGACGGTGACGGCGCCGCAGGCAACTCGGGCGGCACGGTCAAGCCGCCGCCCGTCAACCCAGACGACCCCCCCGCGGTCGGCGAGTCGTCCTTCGTCTCCGCCGACGGCCGCGAGGGCGACCGAGCGGGCCGCAACGCCGCGGGTGCCGATGGGGGCGCCGGCGCGCCCGAGGCGGACGACGGCGCGGCAGACGAGCGCACCGTCGAGGAGGGCGACATCTACCGCGTCGCGCCGGGTGGGCTCGTCGTGAACCTCAATAGTTACCGAGGGTTGCAGCTCATCGATGTGAGCAACCCGAGCGCCCCGTCGATCCTTGGCCGCGCCGACCTCACGGGCTACCCGGTCGAGATGTACATCGTCGGCAACCGCGCCGTGGTGCTGATGAACAACTGGATCGGGTATTGGGGCGCGCGGGACGACCTCGGCTTCGGCCGCTACGAGGGCGGCCTCGTCGTGACCGTCGACTTCACCGACCGCGCCAATCCACGCATCATCGACCGCGCCTTCGTGCCGGGCTTCATCCAGACCAGCCGCCTAGCCCGCGAGGGCGAGAAGGCGTCGCTGTATGTCGCCGCGCAGGTCTGGGAGCAGTGGGACCAGAACGGCGTGGTCGCGCAGGAGCACACGGTCGTCAAGAGCTTCGACGTGAGCGACGGCCGCGTCACCGACCGGAACACGCTGGAGCTCGGCGGCTACGTCTCGGCCATTCAGGCGACGCCGTCGGCCCTGCTGGTCGCGCGCAACGACTGGGAGTGGCGCGGCGGTGAGCAAGAGGGCTCGCAGGTCAGCGTCATCGACATCTCGTCGCCGGACGGCCGCATCGTCCAAGGGGGGCAGGTCCAAGTCTCGGGCATCGTGCAGAAAAAGTCCGACCTCGACCTGCGCGGCGACATCCTGCGCATCGTCTCCGCGGGCACCTGGAACGGCTCGCAGACAAACCACCTTGAGACGTTCAACGTCGCGGACATCGCCACCCCCGAGCCGGTCGACCACGAGACCTTTGGCGCGGGTCAGCAGCTCTTCGCTACGCTCTTTCAAGAGGACCGCGCGTTCTTCGTGACCTACCTGCGGCAGGACCCTTTCCACGCCTTCTCCATCTCGCCCGAGGGCGACGCCGAGGAGCACAACGAGTTCGTCGTCTCGGGCTGGAATGACTGGTTCAAGCCCGCGTTCGAGGGGCAGCGCCTGCTCGGCATCGGCTACGACGACGCCGCAGGGACGCGCGCGCTCGCCGTCAGCCTGTACGACACGACGGACCTCGACAACCCCGAGCCCCTGGTTGAGCGGGCGGCCATCGACCTGGACTGGGGCTGGTCCGAGGCGAGCTGGGACGACCGGGCGTTCAGCGTGATCGAGGGGGCGGTTGCGCTGCCCGCCGAGGACGGCACCATGGAGACCGGTCTCGTCCTTCTGCCCTTCAGCGGGTGGGCTGAGGGCGACGAGTACGCCGCAGGGGTACAGATCTTCACGTTCTCGGACCGCACGCTCACGCTGCGCGGTCGCATGGACCACGACTCGCCCGTGCGACGCAGCTTCAACACCCAGGCGGGGATCACGGCCAACCTGTCCGACACCACGCTCGCGCTCCACGACACGTCTGATCCGGAGTCGCCCGACGCACTCGGCCAGGTCGAGCTCTCGCCGGACTATGCGGACGTACTGGTCTTCGGCGAGCACGTCGTCCGCGTCAACCGTCGCTCGGACTGGTGGTGGTACGCCGGCCGCCTCGTGGAAAATGACACCCTCGAGGTCCTCGCGCCCGGCGCGGACCCGGACCGAGACGCGCCTGTCGCGACGCTCGATGTGCCGCCGAGCGCCCGACTGCACAAGATCGGCGACCTCCTCGTGGCGCAGACCACGCAGTATGTCGAGAACGCCCCCGATGGCTCGCCCAAGTTCGAGACAACCCTTCAGGTGATCGACCTGACCGACCCGGCCTCTCCTCGCTTGGGTGGTCAGCTCGTGACGCGCGACCTGCGGACGGGCAGCGGCTATTACGGCGGCCCGCTCTACGACGGCGGCATCGGCGTCGCAGAGTCTGGCCTCGCGGTCGCGGACTGCTTCGACTGCTGGGGCTGGGGCTGGGGTTGGGGCGAGAAGGTCCTCGCCACCTCGAACGCGCTCGCGTTCGTGTCTCAGCAGGGCAAGAGCAAGGTCCTCGGCCGCCAGCGCTCGTGCCAGCAGTGGCCGGACGCCGCGAGCCAGTGCTGGCGCCGTGAGGGCGACCACGAGTGCGTCCAGGGCTGGCGGCAGTGCACGTCGATCGACGGCGGCGCCGAGGTCTGCCAGGGCGAGTTCTCGCGATGCAGCGTCACGGACGCGAGCTACGCATGCGAGCCCATCGAGTATGCCGATGTGGACCCCAACACCCTCGACCGCGAGTGCTGGGACTCGGACTACACGCGGTACTGGAGCCAGCACGTCGTAGACGTGGTCGACCTGTCGAACCCCGATGCGCCCACGCTCTCCGCACAGGTCGACCTGCCTGAGAACGACGAGGCGGTGGACGCCTTGGTCGAGGGCGACAAGGTCTGGCTCGCGTTCCGGCGGCAGGCCAACGTCAACGAGGTCGAAGGCGACGAGCGACCCTTCGTGCGGTACTTCATGCGCGCGCTCAACCTGAGCGACCCGAGCGAGCCCACTCAGGCGGCGGAGATCAACGTGCCGGGACAGCTCATCGCGGTCGATGGCGCGCACGCTTGGTTCCAAGACTTCGTCTGGGGCGCTGACCAGGTCAACACCGCGCTCGCAAAGGTCACGCTCCGCGACGGGCTCGCATTCCTCGACGCCCGGCGGGTGCTGCCGAACCAACTGGTCGATGCCGTGCGCTTCGACGCCCGCGGCAACTTGCTCGTGACCCACCGCGAATCGACGCCTGACTTCGAGAGCGACAACATGATGGACCTGAGCATCTTCGCCGCCAGCGACCTCGAGCCGCGCTCGACGACCCCGATCGACGCTTGGGCGAGCCTGAACGCAGTGGTCGACGGCAAGGCGCTTTTTCAAGTGCCGGGGGGCATCCTCACGGTCAACGTCGTTCGCCCCGAGGCGCCGCGCGCGCAGGCGTATTTCCCGCTCAACGGCTGGCCGAGCCGTCTGGTCCCGACGGCCGACGGCGAGCTTCTCGTGCCCGCTGGCCGCTACGGCGTGTACCGGCTCGACCTGGACTCGACGAACCTGCTCGCGCGAGACCTCTGAGCGAGGGTCTGCTAGGCTGGTCTTCATGCTCAGCGCGCGCGATTTTCGGATCCTGGTAGGCCTCAGCGCCGCCGCCTGCGCGCCCGCGGAGCTGAGTACGAGCGTCGAGCCGCGGTTCGACGCCGCTCAAGCGCCGCCTCTGATGGACGCGCGCCTCGTGGATGGCGCGCGGACACGCCCACCGGCCGTCGAAGACGTCTCGCTCATGCCTGAAGGCGACGTCTTCATGGGGGCCGACATGCAGGCTGCGTCTGGCCTCGACGCCGCGCCCGAGCTGAGCGCGGACGCGGCGCCGGTCCCGAACGCAGACGCCGCGACCGAGCCCCCCGCGCTGCCGGAGTGCCCGTGCTTCGTGCGCGCGGCCTGGTGTGGCGAGAGCGCAGCGGCGCACGGCCTCACGCTGGACCCGCCCTGCCGCGTGCCCCTCGTCCCCGAGCACGCGGATGACGTCCTCGGGTGCGACGGCGACCGCTGGGTGGTGCAGGCCGTCTGCGCCGCGGGCTGCTACTCGGCCCCGAGCGGCACGCCCGACAGCTGCAACGCGGCGGTCTGGCCGCCGTGCCCAAGCGCCCCCCTGCTGCACGCAGGGCTGCACCCCGAGGCCAGCGACCGGCTGCGGTGCGCCGGTGTCCAGAGCGACGAGATCACGCAGACGATCGGGAACGCCGCCGCGTCCGCCGGCTACCACGCCCGCGACGGCTCGGTGGACGGCCGGGACTACTGCGCCGCGGTCGATCTGCGGTCCCGCGGACGCTCGAACGCTCAAATCCGCGCGCTCTTGGCTCGCCTCGGTGAGCACGGCTTCGCTGCGTGGTATCGCGAGCCGGGCGCCGACGGCTGGCCCGCTGACGAGGCCGCGCACCTTCACGCGGTCTTTGCGGGCGTGCCCATGAAGGCGCAGCTTGAAGGCCAAGTGCGCGACTTCCTCGCAGGCCTCAACGGCCTCGCGAGCCACCGACCGTATGGGTTCTGGACGCCCGCCCCCGAGGTGCTCGACCTCATCAGAGCCCTGTTCGAGCGGCACGCCGCCCCCTGACTCAGCGCCGAGGCGGTGGGCCGCCCAGCAAGCGCCCGCGCTGCTCGGCGTCTGCCTGGACCCCGCGGTGCAAGGTGATCCGGCCACCCTCGGCGCGGCCACGCTGGTAGGCGTCTGCGTCGCTCAGGCCTGCCCCCTGTGAGCGCAGGGCCACGCGCGGGTGGCGCTTGCGATAGAAGGCGTCGACGCGCTTGCTCGCCGCGAGGACGAGCGCCGCCTCTTGGGGCGCGCTCGCCGTCTGGGTCCGCAGCTTGGCAACGAAGCCATCGACCACACCGATCAAGAAGTCTCTCCGCGCGCGACCGGCGATGCCCGCATCGGCCCGATGTCTTCGCCACAGCACCTCGAGCGTGTTCCGCAAGAAGTGAAAGACGTACTCCGCCAGCGCGACGTGCTCCCGCGTCCCGATGAGCTCGAACGCCTTGACGACCCGCATCGCCTCGGGGTCGTAGGTGTCAAGAAAGAGCGCCTTCACGAAGAAATGCTCCGTGAGGAGCGAGACGATCCGCGTCTCATGGGCCTCAAAGCGCTGCTTGCCGAGCGTGACGGTGCACGCCACGAAGTCTGGCGTGCGCTGAGCAGTTTCAAGGTGGTGCCGGGCGTACAGCTCACGCACACGCTGCATCGCGACCGCGGCCTCGTGCTCATTGGACGACGCCGCGAGCGCGAGCAGCTTTTCGGCGCGCGCGAGCAGCTTATCGGTCTCTGCGCCCTCGGGCGGCGCGCGCCACGATGCAATCTCACGGGGCAGCGGACCACTCGCCGCGCGGACCTGCGGCGCGACGCATAGGTGGTCACAGCACAGCTTGAACGCGGGGCCGTGCGCCTCGGGCAGGCCATAGAGGTCCGTCACCATCTGGTGGGCGAGCTCGTGTTTGAGGACCTCGACGACCACATCCCACGGGTATTGCTCGATGAGTCGAACGGACAGCGTGATGACGCGACGACCCGCGTCCCACGTCCCCCAAACGCTCACCCGCGTGGACAGCGCGATGGGGACAGGCGGCACCGCGACCCGGTAATGGTGAAGGAGCGCAGCGTATTCTCGGGCGAGCCGCTCCGTCCACGCCCGCAGGCGCGTCGCCCGCAGCGCGGGATCTTCGATGGCGTCGAGCGGCGTGACCATGTGGGCAAAAAAAAGCCCCCGGTCAAGGACCGAGGGCTTGGGCGGAGCGGGGTACGGGATTCGAACCCGCGACATTCAGCTTGGGAAGCTGACACTCTACCAGCTGAGTTAACCCCGCAGCGGCCGCAAAAGGTAACGACCTCGTGGAGCGGTGTCAACCGGGCGTGCGCGTGCCGACGCGCGAAAAGCGACGCGGGTTGTCCGAAAGCGACACGCCGCGGCGTTTAATGAGCGAACCGGAGTCACACCGAGGAGACACGAGATGAGCGACCCCAAATATTCCGAGTCGGGCTTCTGGACCAAACTGGGCCGCTTCGCGCTGGCCGCCGGCCGCGAGGTCGTCGAGAAGGCCCTCTGGCTCTACTACGCTGCGCAGCGCCCCGACACACCCCCGTGGGCGAAGGCCGTGGTCTTTGGCGCGCTGGCTTACTTCATCTCGCCGGTCGACGCCATTCCCGATGTTGTGCCGGTCCTCGGCTACTCGGACGACCTCGCGACGCTCGCCGCGGCGGTCACGACGGTCGCGGCCTACATCGACGAAACGGTCAAGGCCAAAGCCGCCGAGCGCATGCGCCGCTGGTTCGGCTGAGCGACCGCCTTACCCGCCGAGGCGTGTCAGGCGCGCCCGGGTGTCGAGGAAGTCGGCCCCGCCAAGGTCGACAATGCTCTGGAGCTGCTGGCGCGCCGCGACCCGGCTGCCTTGCGTCTCGTATGCGCTCGCGAGGTCATAGAGCAAGCCGACGCGCGCGTCACGCACCAGGCCGGGGCTCCGCAGCGCGTCCTGGAGCCGCGAGACCGCCGCGCTGGCGTTGCCTTGCTGGAGCTCGCACAGCCCGATCACCCGCAGGGCCTCGGCCCGGCGCTCGCGATGGCTGACGACCTTCTCGAGCTGGGCAATGGCCTTCTTGAACTGGCCCATTTCCATGTACGCGACGCCCAAGTCGAAGTGCGCGGCGACGTCACCCGCGTCGAGCTCACCCACGGTCGAGGCGACCGCCACGCCCGCGGGCGTGTCCTGAGCGGTGATCTGCGCGACAGCGCTCTCCGCCTCGCTCTGAAGCGTGAGGAGCTCGCCCAGCCGAGCGCGCCGCTCGACGACCGTGTCCGTCGCGCCAAACTCACGCTCGATGTCGTCGAGGGCGTCGCGCGCTGCCTCCGCCAGGCCAGAGCTGAGCAGAAAATCGACCTCGGCGAGGGCGTCGTTGGCGCGCCCCATCAACGCAGCGAGGCTATCGAGGTTGACGAGCTCTGTGCGTGCGTCGACCAAGGGGGACGAGGGCGGCGGGGGAGCCGGTGGCGGCGACGGTGTAAGGGACACCGGTTCGCTTTCGCCCTCGTCTTCCTCGTCGAAGTCGAAGTCATCGAGGAGCTCGACGTCCTCCTCACCCAGCTCAGCGTCAGCGTTGTCCGCGTCGTCGGCAGGGGCCTCGATCTCAAAGTCATCGAGCACAGCGGCCAGGGCGGACGCGGTAGAGTCTGCCGGCGCGCCGCCCAGGAACCCCAGGTCGAGGGAGAAGGCCTCGGCCTCCGGCTCCGGCGGCAGCACGAGCTCCGGCTCCGGCGGCAGCACGAGCTCCGGCTCCGGCGGCAGCACGAGCTCCGGCTCCGGCGGCAGCACGAGCTCCGGCTCCGACGGCAGCACGAGCTCCGGCTCCGACGGCAGCACGAGTTCCGGCTCCGACGGCAGCACGAGCTCCGGCTCCAACGGCAGTTCAAGCGCAGGCTCCGCGCGCATTGAGGCCGCGGCGAGCGCGCTCGCCAAGCCATCGTCCACCGCGAACACGGTCGCGTCCGCGTCGTCGCTCTCCGCAGACGCGTTTGCGCCCTCGTTCAGGTCGCGCTCCAGCGCGCCCGCGGTCGCCTCATGCGCGCTGAAGTCCTCGGGCAACAGGGCACCCAAGCTCTCGAGCGGGTCGAACATCGGCGTGGGCGCCGCGTCGACCACAACCCGCGACGTCTCGGGCGCGAGCAGGTCGCTGAAGTCGTCGTCGAAGTCCGCGAGCGGCGTGGCCCGCGTCTCCGGCGCGTCCTGCTCGAAAACCGACGGCCCATCGACCGCCGGACCCCCATCGACCTCTGCGCTCGCCGCGGCCAACAGGGCACCGAAGGCCTCAAGGTCTGCCGGCAGTGGCGTGCGGTCTGCGTCGACGACCTCGCCGAAGGCCCGCTCACTCTCCCCAGCCGTCGACGGCAGCGGGTCGTCCCGCAAGAGGTCGCTGAAGTCGTCGTCCGGGGCGTTCATCAGGCCGCCAAAGTCCTCGGCGCTGAAGTCGTCGCTCACGTTCAAGCTGGCGTCGGGCGGCAGCTCGAACGACGAGAAGCCGCTGAGGTCGCCGGTGATTGAGGCCGGCGCCTCGGGTGCCAACGGCATGGGCGCCGCAGGAGCGGGCTCTGCGGGGGCGGCGGGCGACGCGTCGAATGCGTCGAGCGCGTCGAGCCCTTCGAAGCCGTCTAGGCCGTCCTCGTCGACACTCAGGTCAAGGTCCTGTGGCGGCGCGGCGAGCTCGCCATCCCCCAAGTCGAGCGCGCTGAGGTCAAGGTCGGCGTAGTCATCGGGCGGCGCGGCCTCGATGACCGCGGCGTGGCCGAGAGTGCCTGCGCCTCTCGCCATGCCTTGGCTCAGCCGCTGCATGCGCTGGCTCGCCTCGTGGTGGTTCGGGCTGAGCTGCAGCACCTCACCGAGGTGAGCCATCGAAATCTCAGGCGCCCGACCCTCAACCACGCTCGCGAGCCGCATCAGCGCCGTGATGGCCTCGTCCCGCCGGCCCAGCGCCAGCGAAAGCTCCTTGCGGTGCGTGAGCGCGCCCTCGTGCTCTGGGCTGAGTGCCAACGCTTTGTCTGCGCTGGCGACGGCGTGCTCGACCAGCCCGTACTTGAGCAGCAGCTCGATGTCGAGCAGGTGCCGATTGAGCAGCGCCTCGGGCGAGAGCGTCTCGACCGCGGGCGCGATCGTGAGCCGCTGCATGCCCTGCGTGCTCGTGATCCCCTGCGTGAACAAGAGGCTCGGATTCACTTGCTGGGGCACCGCGGTGGCCGCGCGCCCCGCGCCGGTCGCCGACAGCGCCTCGACGTCCGTCGGGTCGAGCGCGAGCAGGCGGCGATACGCATCGAGCCGCCCAGCGGAGTTGCCGCCCTCTTCATGAATCCGCGCGACCTCGCGATGCACGGACACCGCCTTTGCGGTCTGGCCGAGCGCGGCGAACGCGCGAGCGAGCAGCTCGAGCGTCTCGATGTCGGTCGGCGTCGATTTGAAGACGAGCTGGAGCCGCGCAAGCGCGCGCTTCGCGTCCCCCTTGCGCAGGTAGGCGCTCGACAGGCGCCGCAGTGTGTCCAGGTCGTTGGGCGCCAAGTAGACGAGCCGCTCAGCGACCTGCAAGAAGTCATCGAGGCGGTCGCGGGCTTCAAGCAAGTCGAGGACAAGCCGAAACTCACCGCAGGCCGAGTCGAGGTCGCCGAGCCGCGCGTGGCCCTCGGCGAGCCGAATACGAGATGGCACGTCGTCCGGCATCAACTCGCAGATGCGTGCGAGTAAGCCAATCGCCTCACGCGCGCGCCCCTCGCGCTCGTACGCCGCGGCGACGACCTGGTATTGCGCGACGGCGTCCGGCCCCATGCTGAGCTGCACGTACAGCTCCGCGAGGCGCAGGTGCCCATCGGCATAGCCCGGGTCGCTGTTGAGGATCTGCTTCCAGCAGGCGACGGCCTTCAAGAAGAAGCCGCGCTCCGTGTAGTGGTTCGCGGCCTTCAGATAGGCCGCGACCGCACCGCCGATGGAGCCGCCCTGCTTCTGGTAGTCGCCGAGCTTGAGCCAGAGGCGCACGTCTTCGGGGTCCTCGGCGAGGACCTGGACCAAGAGCTCGGCCGCCTTGGCGAAGCTGCCCCGCGCGGCCAAGCGCTGGGCGTCCGCGATCGCCTTATTCTTATTGATCGCCAATCGGAGCGCCTAACCAGTTGAAATCAATGGAAAAGCGCCCCGATCGTAGGGGCGACCGGGGCGGGCGTCAAGAAAAGCCGAGGCTTACTTGCCGACGCGCGACACGTACTCGCCGGTGCGGGTGTCGATCTTGATGACCTCGCCCTCCTCGACGAAGAGTGGGACCTTGACGATCGCGCCGGTCTCGACGGTCGCGGGCTTCGTCGCGCCCTGCGCCGTGTCGCCCCGCATGCCCGGCTCGCAGTAGGTGATCTTCAGCTCGACGAAGTTCGGCAGGTCTACGCCGATGGGCTTCTCGTTGTAGAGCACCACGTCGACGGAGATGTTCTCCTGCAGGAACTGCGCGGCCTCGCCGAGCGCGTCCTCGGTCATCACGACCTGGTCGAAGGTCGCGTTGTCCATGAAGTGCCAGCCCTCAAGGTCCTTGTAGAGGGCCTGCATCGTGATCTCGCGGACGTCGGGGCGGCCGAACTTCTCGCCGGAGCGAAAGTTGTTCTGCAGCACGCGGCCGTCGACCATGTTCTTCATCTTCGTCGCGATGAAGGCCACGCCCTTGCCGGGCTTGATGAACTGGCACTCCGTGATCTGGTAGAGGCCCCCCTCGTACTCGATCCTCAGACCCTTGCGAAATTCGGACGTATCGATCATGCGGCCCTCCGGGCGTTCAGTGTGTCGATGAGGGCCTCGAGCGCGAGGCGATAGCCCAACGCGCCGAAGCCCGAGATGGTGCCGACGCAGACGTCAGCGAGGTAGGAGACGTGGCGGAACGGCTCACGCCGCGCCACGTTCGTCAGGTGGACCTCGACCGCGGGCAGCTCGATCGCGAGCAGCGCGTCGCGGAGCGCCACGCTGGTGTGCGTGTACGCCCCCGCGTTGATGACGACGCCGTCCTGCTCGCCCCGCGCGGCGTGCAGCGCGTCGATCAGCGCCCCCTCATGGTTGCTCTGAACAAACGTCAGCGCGTGCGCGTCCGATGCCCAAGCTCGGAGCGTCCGCTCGATCGAGGCCCGCGTCTCGTGCCCGTAGAGGGCCGCTTCACGCGTCCCCAGCAGGTTCAAGTTGGGGCCATCGAGCACGAGCACGCGCATAGTGCCTCAGAGCTCACGCGCGATGTCGGGCGCAGCGACACGCAGCTGAAAACGAGCGCGCCCGGTCGAGGCCTCACGAGGCACCCGCAGGGCCACGAAGTACTGGCTCGACACGAAGCGCACGAGCGTCGTCTCGTGCTCGCCCTCGAGCGTGACCTCGCTCAGGACGCCGACCTCCATCGCGTCGCCCGCGCCGGCGAGCTGCTTCAGCACGCTACCGTACTCACGGCACGCGTCGTCGGGTGCGACCGCGCGGCCGTCATCCCCGACCGCGTCGATCGTCAGGCCGTCTAGGCTAACGAGCGCCGCGCCGCGGCCACCCGAGAGCTGGACGATGCGCGCGAGAGTCGATTCGAACACGCGTCCCCCTCTCCAAGCACGGGCCGCGTTCTAACGCCGCGGCGCACGCGCTGTCAACGTGACCTCAGCGCGCCTGCGTGCAGAGCTGCTGCGCGATGGGGTCGACCGCGAAGGCGTTGCACTCCGCGCACGTGAAGGCGCGGTCCTGCCCCGGGAAGGCGGGGCAGAAGAGCGACGCGTCTTGGGCCGCCTCGATCTCAGCCGGCGACGTGCAGTCGAAGGGGAACGAGATCAGGCAGCCGTTGCAGACGCGCAGCGAGAAGTCGAACGCGTTGGACTCGATCTCGTTGCCGTCCGACGTCTCGCCGAAGAACTGCACGTTCACCGTCAGGTCGATGCTCGAGCGCGCGGGGCGAACCCCCTCGCTGCCAATGACCAAGAACTGGTCCGCGTCGCGCAGCGCCTTGAGATCCGTCGGGTTGAGCACCTCGAGGGGGAGCACCGCCGAGCCCTGCGTCGGGACGCGACCGGAGAGCCGAACGTCTCGATCGGGGATCTCGGCGCTGATCTCGTCGGACGTCGTGAACTGCAGGCGCGCCCGCTTGATCGTGATGTCCTTGGTGTTGATGCGACCATCCTCGACGGCGAAGTTCTGCACCTCGGTGACGTCTTGGATGTTGTTCTGAACGCGCGGGAAGAGCGTGTAAGACCGACCGACCGCGAGGTCGATCGTGCCCGCCGTGAGCGCGGTCTCCTCGCTCGTGCTCGGCACGCAATCATCGTCGAGGGGTTGCATCTGCTGGACCACAAGGTGGCCGTCCTGGTCGGACACACAGCTCGTCTGACCCGCGAGGGCGAGCGCCGCGAGCGCACCGGTCAGCCGCATGAGTGACGTCTTCATTCGTTCCCTCGGTTTAGGTCTGCGCAGAGAGCATCGATCATTGCCCTGTCTATGCGCAAAATAACAGCGTCTGAGAGTGTGCGCAGCAAGACGAAGCGGAGGGCGTCGGCCTGCGTCTTCTTGTCGAACCATAGGCGGTCGAGGACATCAGGTGTCCGCCATGGGCGGTCGTCGTGCGGGACGCCCAACGCTCGGAGCGCACCCGCGACGCGCTCGACGTCCCGCGCAGGTAGGCCCACGAGGCGCGCGCTAAGCTTGAGCGCGAAGTTCAGGCCCACCGCCACGGCCTCGCCATGCTCGAGCGCCCCGTAGCCGGCGGCGGCTTCAACAGCGTGGCCCAGCGTGTGGCCCAGGTTCAGGAGCGCCCGCTCGCCGCGCTCGAGCGGGTCACGCTCGACGACGACCGCCTTGAGGGCGACAGAGCGCCGGAGCACATTCGCCAGCGCGACCGGCGCACCGGCCACGAGGGCGTCCGCCTGGTCGGTCAGCAGGTCGAGTAGCCCGGGGTCGAAGAGCGCCGCGTGCTTCACCGACTCGACGAGGCCCGCGGCGACAGAGCGGCGTGGCAGGGTGCGCAGGTAGCCCGTGTCGATAAAGACGGCCGTGGGCGGATAGAACGCGCCGACCAGGTTCTTACCGAGCGGGTGGTTGATGGCCGTCTTGCCCCCGACGCTGCTGTCCGTCTGCGAGAGCACGGTCGTGGGGATCTGGACGAGCGGGAGGCCGCGCAGGAGCGTCGCGGCCATGTAGCCCGCAAGGTCACCCACCACGCCGCCGCCGAACGCCACCACGACGGTGCCTCGGTCGACGCCCCACGACAAAGCGGCGTCGTACAAGCTCGAGAGCACTGTCAGCGACTTGCTCCCCTCGCCCGCAGGCACGGCAGCCCACCCCACCCGCAGGCCCGCACCCGCGAGCGCCTGACGGAGCGCCGCGCCGTAGAGCGCGTCGACCGTGGTGTCCGTGACCACGAAGGCCCGCTGCGTGGTGGCGAGCGCGCGGACCCCCTCAACGAGCGCGCCGAGCGCGTCGACGCCGAAGTGCACGGGGTAGCTGACCTCGCCGTGCCGCGCGATGAGCGGCGCGTCGCTCAACGCGCGGTCAGGCGCTCAAGGCCCGCGAGCACAGCGGCCGTGACCGCCGACGGATCCGCCCCGTCCGCGTCGACCTCGACGTCGCTCTGTGCATAGAGCGCGGCTCGGGCTGAGAGGCGGGCGCGGGTCTCGTCGAGATCCTCGCCGAGGAGCGGCCGCGCCTGCTCAGGCTGCGAGAGCGCCCGCAAACGCGCGGTCTCGGCGCTCACGCGCAGGTGGACGAGCACGGCGCGCGCGCGCACCGCGGCCATACTCGCGTCGACCAACAGCGCGCCGCCGCCGAGCGCGATCACGCTCTGCGGCCCATTGAGCGCCTCTTCGAGCGCGCGCGCCTCGTGCTGGCGGAACGCGGCCTCGCCCTCGGCGTGAATCAAGGCAGCGGGGGTGCGGCCGGTCTGTACGATGACGCGCTCGTCTAGATCGATAAAGGGCAGCGCCAAGCGCACCGCGAGCCGCCGCCCAACGAGCGTCTTGCCCGCCGCCATGAACCCGCACAGGCACAGGTGCCGACCTTCGAGCGCGGGCGCGCTCACGACCGTCTCGGCCGCGATGGCCACCGGCCACTCCGTCGTCAAGGCGCGGTCCGCACCGAGGCGGCGGAGCGGTTCACGATCCGCGGCGTCAAGAAGATCAACAGCTCAGTGCGGCGGTCGCTCTCGCGGTAGTTGCTGAAAAGCGCGCCCAGGATCGGAATCCGCGCGAAGAACGGCACCTCGGCCTTCGAGAAGCCACCGTTGCTCGTGTAGATGCCGCCAATGACGGTGGTGTCGCCGTCCTTCAGGAGCACGTTCGTCTTGGCCGTCTTCTTGAGGATCGTCGGGTCGCCGCGGGCGCCGACGTTCTGGAAGTCCGGCGTATTATTCTCAGCCTGAACATCGAGGTAGATGTTGCCGTCCTGCGTGACGTGCGGCTTGACCGTGAGCTTGAGGACGGCGTCGAAGAAGACCGTGTTCACGCCCGCCGCGCTGACCTGCGAGATCGGGATGCTCACGCCTTGGCTGATCGTGGCCTCTTTGTTGTCGAGGGTCGTCACCTTCGGCGACGAGACGATCTTGACCTGCCCCTGACTCTCGGCGGCCGACAGGCGCACGTTCAGGTTGAACGTGCCGTCGACGCTGCCGAAGGTGAGGCCGAGGCCACCGCCGGTGCCCGAGCCGATCACGGCCGGCATGTTCACGATGAAGTTCGGGTTCGTCGACGTGCCCTCGACCGGGGCCTGCCGGTCGTCCGCCGCGCCTCGGATGCCGATGACGCTCGGGAACTTGAGGCCGGTCGGATTGCCCGTCGCTGAGCTCCAGAGCGCGTCGCCGCCCCACTGGATACCGAACTGCGCTTCGCTGTTGGTGTTCACCTCGACGATGCGCGCCTCGATCATCACCTGCGGCGTCTGCGTGTCGAGGCGGCGCACGAGGTCTTCGGCGGCCTCGAGGCTCTCGTCGACGTCCTTGACGATCACCGTGTTCGTGCGGCTGTCGAACTCGACCTTACCGCGCTCGGTCAGCACGCTCTGAATGCGGGCGATCAAGTTTTCGGCCACGGCGTGGTTGATTGAGATGAGCTTGACGTTCAGCGGCTTGAGCTTGTCCTTGAGCTGCTGCGCCTCGAGCTCCAGCTTGCGCTCGGCCGCCAGGTCCTCGGCCGTGCCGACGCGGATGATGTCGCCCTCGCGCACCATGTCGAGGTTCTTAGCGCGAAGCACAATGTCGAGCGCCTGGTCCCACGGCACCATGTTCAGGTGCAGCGTGACGGTGCCCGTCACCTTGTCGCTGATCACGACGTTGACGTTGCCCTCTTTGGAGAGCAGCCGCAGCACGTTGTGAACGTCCGCGTCCTTGATGTCGACGTTGATCTTGCGACCGCCGTAGCGCTTCTTCTTGTTGCCCTTATTGGCGTCTGCCGCCGCTGCCGCGCTCTGCGTCTGGAGCGGGCCCGTATAGACAGCCGCCGACGCCCGATCGAGCGTGACCTCTTGCGAGGCCTGCGCCACAGGCCCGGTGCGGATCCGCGCGGGCTTCTCGAAGCGCCACACCAGCGCGTCGCCTTCGACCGCGACCCGATCGGTGACGCGGTCCCCGAGTGTCACGACGACGCGCACGCGGTCGCCTGCGCCGGGCGCCTGAAAGCTGCTGACGAGCTTCACGGCGCCGTCGAACGCGCTCGTGTCGAGGCTGCGCTCCATGTTCGGGTCGATCGTCGCGCCCTCGAGCTCAAGGATTCGGGTCCGCTCGCCCTCTTGACGCACGGCGTAGCGGGCCTCGCCGGCGATCCGCACACGAATCTCGGTGCTCTGCGGCTTGTCCTCGAAGCGCACGTCAGCCACGCGAACGCTCTGCGCGGGCTTCGCCACAGCGGACACGGTCGGCGCCGCGGCGACCACAGGCTGTGCCACGACCACCGGCGCGACGGCGACGGGCGTGGGTCCGGGCAGCGCGTCCGCCACGTCCCGACGCCGCTGCGCCTCGCTCTTCGCGGTCTTGAGCGCCTGCTCGCTCTCTCCGAGCGCGGCCTTCAAGCGAGCCGCTTCGGCGCGCAGCGCCTCGGCCTCGCGCTCAAGCCCGCTCGCCTTGCCTTGCCCCTTCGCACCCTCGGCGCGTGCACCCACGAGCTCGGCGTCCAGAGCGCGCAGCCGCGTATCAAGCGCAGACGCCGCCTTCGCCGACTCGAGCCGCGCGACCTCGGCGCGCTGCGCAGAGACCTCGGCGGCTCGCGCGCGCTGCTCTGCCTCGAGTCGCGCGGTCGCCTCACGGTTGTTGTCAGCGCGGGCCTGCGCGAGCTGCGCGGAGAGCGCGTTCTCAGCGCCCTCAAGCGCCGCGATGCGCGCGAGCGTCTCGCCGCGTTGCGCGTCGAGCGCCGCGAGCTGGGCCTTGAGCGCGCTACGGTCCTGCTCCGCGGCTTGAGCCCGGGCGTCTGCCTCGCGCGCCTTCTCCATCGCCTGCGTGGCGGCGGCCTCGGCCTGCGCGCGCCTTGCCTCGGCGGCTTGAGCAGCCGCACGCGCGTCAGCGAGCGCCTTCGCGTCGCCGCGGCCTTGCTGCGCCTGTGCCTCGGCCTCGGCTGCCTTGCCGGCTGCCACGCGAGCGGTCTGCTCAGCGGCCGACTTCTCGCCCCGCGCCCGCTCCGCTTCGGCCTGCGCCGTAGCGGCCTGAGCGACCGCGCGCGATGCGACGGCCTCCGCGGCGACCCGCTCCGCCTTCGCCTTCTCGGCGGCGGCGAACGCCGTCGCAGCGGCAGCGCGGGCGGCCTCGGTCTCGCGGCGGGCGGCCTCGGCCTCGGTGCGAGAGCGCTCCGCGGTCAACCGCGCACGCTCTGCTTCGGTCCGCGCCGCTTGCGCGGCCAGCGTCGCGCGGGCGTCAGCCTCACCCATGCGCGCCTCGGCTGCGGCCCGGGCCGCGTCGCCCTCGCGCTTCGCTTGCTCCACGGCAGCGCGCGCCTGCTCGGCCGCGCGCTGAGCTTGCGTTCGCGCATCCGCGGCCTGGCCCTCCGCCGCCCGGGCTCGCGCGTCGGCCTCAGCCGCACGCGCCTCGAGGTCGCGGAGCCGCTGCAGTGTCTCGGCGGAGTCGCCGCCCGCTACGGGGACCGACTTCACGCGGCGCTGGCTGGCGTCGACCGTCACGACGAGGTCGTTGCCCAGAGCGACGACCTTGTAGAGCGCGTCCACCTCAAGGCCAACGATGATGCGCCCGACGCGCGCGCCCGACTCGCTGAACTGCAGCGCCGTGACCTCGCCGACGACGCCGTTACCGATGTCGACGGGCGTCTTGAGGCGCGCGGTATCGGCGTTCGAGATGTCGATGAAGAGCCGCGCCGGATCGGCGAGCTTGAACACCGTGAAGGTCGGCGGGGCCGTCCCGCTGACCACGATCTCAGTCGCATTCGGCGTCTCTCGGACCCGCAGGTCTGAGAGGGCGTTGTGGTCGACCTCGGCCGCGCAGACATAGGCCGGCACCGCCGCCGTGCAGAGCGCGACCAACGGCCAGACAGCGCGGTTACGCGCAGCGAGCGGGGGGAGTCGGCGCATGGGCTTTCCACTCTCCTTCACGGCAGGAGCTCCTGTAGCTCCTGGTCACCAAGGAGCTTCTTCACGATTTCTTGGGCCGGCGGCTGCCCGGGCGCGGGCGGCTGCAGCGGCTTGAGCACGACCTCGTTCCGCGTGATGCGGGTGACGCGATACGGCTCCTTGCCGATCACATCGCCTGCGCGCACAACGTGCCCGATATTCTTGGCGTCGAGCATCATCGCCTTGTGGACCGACGTCCCGGTGATGATGGCCATCAGCTTGAGCCCGCCTGCGTCTTCCTCGCACAGCGGACCGCGGCACGGGCTGTCCACGACGGCCTTGGCGTCCGCAGCCCGCGGCAGGACGTCGTCGAGGAAGTACTTGAACGGGTCGCGGGCATCGCGCAGCTCAAGATCGTCCTTGGCGTTCCAGTCGACCCCCCGGAGCTTCTCCGGGACGTTGGCGAGCTCGTCGCCTGCAGCCGCCGCGCCCTTGCCGCCCGCTTTCTCCGCAGGTTTCGCAGCGGTCGTCGCGCCGCCCGCCGCACCTCGACTGCCGGCGCGCTGCTCGTCTTCGCCACAGGCGGTGAGCAGGCACAGGGCGGCCGCCGCCGCGATCCACGCAGACGTGGACATCCCCATGACTACTTCCCCCCGTCGACCGGCATATTCGCCGGACGGTACATGAACGTCGTCGCCGTGCAAGTCGCTGTCAGGAGGCCATCCGACTCGCCGTCCTTGGACGCCACGGTCGCGAGCGCGATGTTCTCGACGTTGACGATGCGGGTCAGCCGACCGACGTAGAAGAAGAAGGTCGCGATCTGGTGAAAAGTGCCCGTGAGGGTCATCCGCACCGGAATCCGCACGAAGAGTTGCGCGACCTCGGCGGGCTGGCGCTCGAACCGATTGATCTCGAGGCCAACGATCTTGCCCTGGCCGTGGATCTTCTGCAGCAGCGACGCGATCTCTTCGTCTGCTGGCAGGCGGTCGGTCATCTCTTCGCGTTGCCGCTTGAGGGCCTCGACCTCTTCCTCGAACTTCTTGATGTTGGCGATCTTGCCCTGCGCTTCGGTCAGCTTGCCGTTCAGCGTCCGCGTCGACGCGTTCGCGGCCTCGACCTTGGCCTCGACGTCCGCGATGAGCCCGAAGTACCAGCCCGCACCGACAACACCGAGCGCGAGCAAAAGCACAAGGAACTTTTGCGCCGTGGGAATCGCCGAGAATTTCTCGAGTGCATCACCCATGGGAGTTTCCTTCGAGCCTCACTTCTTCTTGCGCTCGGCGGCGGCGCCGATGTCGCCCGCGGCAAGACGCTTGACGTCTGCGGGGCCGTAGAGAGCGAGCGCGTCGACGTCGAAGCGCACGAGCTTGAGCCCAGGCACCGCCGACAGCTCCACCATCTCGGAGAGGTTCAGCCGCACCTCGACGAAGTGCTTCGAGGTGTTCAGGCGGTGCAAGAACTCGGCGAGGTCGTCGTTCGTGCGCGCGTAGCCCTGGATTTTCAGCTTTCGAGACGACTCGACAAAGCTCATGACCCACAGCCGCTTGGGGTCCCAGTCGGGATTCCAGCGACGCTTCTCCTGCGCCAGCTTCTGAATCGGGTCCGAGACTGGCGTGAGCATGACCGAGAGCTCGTCGAGCATCTTGACCGGCCCCGCCTGCCCCTCGAGCAGGCCGTCGAGCACGACCTTCTGCTTCTCGAGCTCGTCCTTCTCGGCCTGCATCAGAGCGATCTGCTTGCTCTTGGCCTCGGCCTCTTTGAGCTGCGCGGTGATCTTGTTGTTCTGGCCCTCGATCCGCGCGAGCTCCGCCTCGGTCTCGCTCTGCCAGTAGTACATCACGCCCACGAGGATCAGCAGTGCGATGCCCATCAGCGCCAAGAACTGCTTGCCGCTCTCCCGCTTACGGGCCTCTTTGACCGGCAGCAGGTTGATGCGGAAGTCGCCTGCCTTGCGCAGGCCGAGGCCGAGCACCACCGCCGCGAGCGGCCGCACCTGGTTGATGTAATCCAGGTTGAAGAGCTTGGGGTCGACCTGCACCCCGCGGAACGGGTCGATCAGCTCACAGGCAACGCCAATGCGGTTCTCGAGGGTGCGGGCGAGCGCGGGGATCTTGGCGCTGCCCCCCGACAGGTAGATGCGCGAGATGCGCCCCTCGCTCGAGGTGGCCATGTAGAAGTCGAGGGAGCGATGGATCTCGCTCGCCATCTGCTCGCTCACGGCCGAGACGACCCGCTCGACCTCTTGCGGCACGACGCTCTCGGCGTCCACGCCCCGCTCGCCGCCGAGCTTGTAGGCCTCGGCCTCGTCGTAGGACACGTTGAGCTGCTTCTGCAGCTCCTCGGTGAACTGGTTGCCGCCCATCGCGATGTCGCGCGTGAAGGTGGTGAGCCCGTTCGCGACGACGTTGATGTTGATGGTGCTCGCGCCGATGTTGATGAGGACGATCGTCTCACCGGGCGGGTAGCCGTAGTTGAGCTCGAAGCCCTGCTGAATCGTCAGGCAGTCGATGCCGACGACGACCGGCTCTAGGCCCGCCTCCCGCGCGACGGAAGCGTACTCGTCGACCATCTCCTTCTTAGCGGCGACGAGGAGCACGTCCATTTGGCCCTGCTCGGGCCGCGTCTGCAGGATCTGGTAGTCGAGGTAGACGTCGTTGACGTCGAACGGGATGTACTGCTCGGCCTCCCACTTGATGCTCTCGTCGAGCTCTTCGGGGGTCATGGCCGGCAGGCTGATCTTCTTGATGATGACCGAGTGGCCGCTGATGGAGAGCGCGCACTCGCGATTTTTGAGCTTCTGCGCGGCCACCATCGCCTGAATGGTGTCGACGACCGCGCCGCTGTTCATCACCGCGCCGTCGACGATGGCCTCGGAGGGGAGAGGCGCCATCGAGAAGCTGGCGAGCTGAATGCCCTTCTTGGACTCCTTCAGCTGCACCAGCTTGATCGAGCTGGTGCCGATGTCGAGCCCTAGGGCGTTTTTTCCACGGGCCATCGAGCGAGACCCCCCCTCACACGTTCCGCGACGATACGACGCTTGCGCGGAATATGCTTTTCGAGCCGCCGGATCGTCAACAAACGTAAGGACTATTACGTTTCGTGCGCTCAGCGCAGGCCGAACTCTTTGATCTTATACAGCAGGGCGCGCGGCGAGAGCTCGAGCAGCTCGGCGGCGCGCGTGCGGTTGCCGCCCGTCGCGTCGAGCGCCTTGCGAATGAGCGCCTCCTCGATCAGCCGCGTGGCGCGCTTGACCGAGAGCTCAGACTCGTCGACGGCCCGACGCACTGGATCGTCCGCCTGCCGGAGCTTGGGCGGCAGGTCGTCCACATCGACCAGCGCGCCGTCGGCCAGCACCAGCGCGCGCTCGATCGTGTTCTCGAGCTCGCGCACATTCCCCGGCCACGCATAGCGCGCGAGCAGGCGGCCCGCGGCGGGGGTCACGCCGTCGACATGGGTGCCGAGCTTGCGATTCAGGACACGCACGAAGTGCTCGACGAGCAACGGGATATCGTCCGCCCGCTCGCGGAGGGGCGGCAGCCGGAGGGTCAGCACGTTCAGCCGATAGAAGAGGTCCTCGCGGAACCGACCGGCGCGGACCTCAGTGGCCAGATCACGCACCGTCGCGGCGACGACCCGAACGTCCACCTTGTGTGAGCGGCTCTCGCCGACGCGGCGCACCTCTTCTTCTTGGAGCACGCGCAGGAGCTTGACCTGCAGGGGCAGCGGCAGCTCACCGATCTCGTCGAGGAAGAACGTCCCGCCGTCCGCCTCCTCGAAGAGCCCGCGTCGGTCGCGCGTGGCGTCGGAGAAGGCGCCGCGAACGTGCCCGAAGAGCTCGGTCTCGAGGAGCTGCTCTGGGATCGCACCGCAGTTGACGGCCACGAAGGGCTTGTTGCGGCGACCGCTCTGGTCGTGGAGCGCGCGCGCGACCAGCTCCTTGCCTGTGCCGCTCTCGCCCTGAATGAGCACCGTAGTCTTGAAGTGCGCGACCTTGCGAATCGTGCCGAAGACGCGCTGCATCGCGTCCGAACCGGCGACGATGCCGCCGAATCCACCGGCGCCGTCGTCGAGCTTAGCGCGCAGGTCTGCGACCTCGGTGCGCAGACGGCTCAACTCGAGCGCGCGGCGGAGGCGAAAGACAACCTCGTCCGTGCGCGCGGGCTTAGGCAGGTAGTCGACCGCCCCGAGCTCGACGGCCTTGAGCGCGGTCTCGACGTCCGCATGCGCGGACATCAGGATCGTGGGGATGCGCGCCGCGGGCGGCCCGAGCGCACGTTGCTGCGTCAAGAAGCCCAAGCCATCAAGGCCGGGCATGAGCAGGTCGCAGAGCACCACGTCCGGTGAG
>Ga0209598_10000604_pt1 | contig 29162 bp, 27 predicted proteins | sample M_140807_EF_Meta_FD_187317 | JGI IMG/M metagenome (GOLD analysis project Ga0209598, IMG submission 187317) | Freshwater microbial communities from Lake Montjoie, Canada to study carbon cycling - M_140807_EF_MetaG (SPAdes) (version 2) | ecosystem: Environmental > Aquatic > Freshwater > Lake...
TGCCCGGTGCCCGGTGATTGGGCGGGGCCTCTGATAGCGAACCAGACCAGTGCCGCGAGCAGACTCAGTGCAAGGCCTGCGAGCATCACCCACCTTGGCCATGCGGCACCAGATCGCGAACGGGCCTCGCCCTGCGTGGCGGGGGTCAACCCGCTCGAATCGGCGCGAACTCTGGATTGAGGGCGTTTCTTGGACACGGAGCCGGGTCTGACGGGAAGGGTCTGTGCTTAAGGCAGTTGGGGGGCGATGCGCCAGGGATTGTGCGCCCTGATCGAAGCCGCAGCGCTTCATCAGTACGGTCGACCGCTTTGCCCCGAAGGGCAATCCAGGTGCCCGCACGAGACTTTAACGACCACTTTGCGTCACACCGCCCACTCATAATAAGCCGGTTAAAACGACCCTAGGAGTACACCCCATGACCATCCGCTTCATTCGTCTGGCGAGCACGCTGTTCGTGCTGGCCTTGACCGCAGCACTCGGACTGTTCAGTCCGGATGCGTCCGCCCAGGCCGGCGGAGCTCGCAAGCCCAACATCCTGGTGATCTGGGGCGATGACATCGGCCAGTTCAACATCAGCGCCTACAACAACGGCATGATGGGCTACAAGACGCCCAACATCGATCGCATCGGCAAGGAAGGCGCGCTCTTCACCGACTGGTATGGCCAGCAAAGCTGCACGGCCGGTCGTGCCGCGTTTGTGACCGGCCAATCGCCGATCCGCACCGGTCTGACCAAGGTCGGTCTGCCGGGTGCACCCGAGGGCTTCAAGCAGGCGGACCCGACGATCGCCACCCTGCTGCGCGCGCAGGGCTACGTCACCGGGCAATTCGGCAAGAACCACCTCGGCGACCGCGACGAGATGCTGCCCTCGAACAACGGCTTCGATGAGTTCTTCGGCAACCTCTACCACCTCAATGCCGAGGAAGAGCCGGAAAATGCCGACTATCCGAAAGACCCGAATTTCCGCAAGAAATTCGGTCCTCGCGGCGTGATCCACAGCTTCGCCGATGGCCGTATCACCGATACCGGCCCGCTCACCAGGAAGCGCATGGAGACCATCGACGAGGAAGTCAATGTCAAGGCGCTGGACTTCATGCAGCGGGCGGCTTCGGCCAACAAGCCTTTCTTCATCTGGTGGAACTCCACCCGGATGCACATCTTTACGCACCTGAAGAAAGAGTCCCAAGGCAAGACTGGTTTGGGCATCTATGCAGATGGCATGGTCGAGCATGACGGGCATGTCGGGCAGCTCCTGGCCAAGCTCAAGGAACTCGGCCTGGATGAAAACACCATCGTGATGTACTCGACCGATAACGGCGCCGAGACCTTCACCTGGCCCGATGGCGGCACCACGATGTTCCGCGGCGAGAAGAACACCAACTGGGAAGGCGGCTATCGCGTCCCGACCCTGATCCGCTGGCCCGGCGTGATCAAGCCCGGCACCGTCATCAACGATATTGCGGCTCACGAAGACATGCTGCCCACCCTGCTGTCCGTCGCAGGCAACCAGACTGCAGTGGCTGATCTCAAGAAGGGACAGCGGATCGGCGGCAAGGACTACAAGGTCCACCTTGACGGCTACGACCTTGGCCCGGCCCTGCGTGGCGAAGGCGCCTGGCCGCGACGCGAGTTCATCTACTGGACCGATGATGGCAGTGTCGCTGCCCTGCGGTATGACAACTGGAAAGTGACCTTCCTGATGCAGGAATCCGAGGGCATGAATGTCTGGCAAAAGCCCTTCACCCAGTTGCGTGCGCCGCTGCTCACCAACCTGCGCATGGACCCCTTCGAGCGGGCTCAGGCAGAGCATGCGGTCGGTTATCAGCGCTGGTATCTGGAACGCATGTATGCAATCGCTCCGGCGGGTGCCTATGTGGGCAACTGGCTGCAAAGCTTCAAGGAATTCCCACCGCGCCAGAAGCCAGGCAGCTTCAACCTGGACCGGGTGATGGAAGCGGTCACCAAGACCAACCAGTAAGCGGCCGGGACGTATCCAAAGAAAAAGGGCGCCTGATCAGGCGCCCTTTTTATTGCTCGTCGTGTTGCTCAGGCAGGGCTCAGGGCTGAACCTGACTCCAGCCCGGTGCCGGATCGAAACGGTTGATGCCAGTCACCCGGCTTGCGGTCTGCGGTCCAAGGTCTCGTTCGAAGACCTGGCCGTGCTGGTTGACCATGAAGCTCATGACACCCGACTGCCCGTATTGCACCGGCCAGGCGATCAGGCCGAAGCCTTTGGACATGCGCGCTCCGTCCTTGTAGTTTTGAGTGCCGCCGGCCGCGTTGGGCCCTTGTGCGGTGAGGATACGGTAGTTGTAGCCGTGATAGCCGGTACCTGGCTTCTTCGGGGCGAAGCCCATGCCCAGTGGACTGTCTGCACCGAGTGCCGGATCCCAGATCAGGCCGTCACGCTTGCCCGGGCTGCTGAGCAGCTTCTGCGCGTATTCGGTCACGCCATCGCCGTTGCGATCGGCCGAGGCATATTCACGCTGCGCATCGACATAGGCGAGGCTTGCCTTGATGGCCGAGCGCTCGTTCGAGCCGATGCGCTGGTTCAGGATGGCTTCACGCCCCCCTGCTGCATCGAAGGCCCATTGACCGTTGGCAGACTGCTTGAGCGGCAGGGGCAGGGTCCAGGCTTGATTGCCCACCTGCAGTTCGGCGCGCGTGCCGTTGACCTTGATCTCTCGTTTCTGGGCTGCCTTCTCGAGGAAGAGCAGACGATCTTCCGCCGAGGCTTCATCCAGACCCATCAGACGATAGGCCTGCTCACCAACGACCATGCGAAGCATCGCCGGATCGGTTGTGGCAATCGATTGGATCAGGGCATCTGCGGCCTGCGTCGGGGTGGCGTAGGCGGTTTGAGCCTGCGCTGCCGATACCGTGAATCCGGCCATGACGAACAGGCCGGCAGCCATTGCCGAGGCCGGGGACGGAACGCTCGCCGAGCGTGTGGAGTGTTTCTGGGTGTTGATCATCTTCATGACTCCTGTGCCATCAACGACCATGGCCACCGCGGCCACCGCCTGCGCCGCCGCCCATACCGCCACCCCCCATGCCGCCACGGCCGCCTGGTGCGGCCTGCGGACGTGCCGCGGGTCCGGCTGACGCACGCGCTGCACTGGCCTGGCCCATCGAAGCGCGGCTGGCCTGGCCTCTGGCCGCATCAGCACGCGCGGCATCCGGATTGCGAATCCCGCTCATGGCATTGCCACCGGCAGAGCGATCACCGACCGAGCCCGGGAAATCGCCTCGACCACCGGCTGGCGCAGCACGATCGCTTGCGCCACCGACGCGATCAGCCACGGCGCTTCTGTCTGCACCGCCACTGGCGCGATTGGACGCTGCCGCACCGGCAGCACCGCCCGCAGCACGGCCGGTATCAACGCCGCGCGACTGCATGACGTCGTTGGCTCGAGCGCGATCGGCATCACGCCCATCGCCCGCATCCCTGCCCCGGTAAGCCTGTCGATCAGCCACGCCGTCGCTGCCTCGCGCGCCGAATTGCTCGCGGCTGCGATTGTCTGCATAGGGCACGTTGCCGCGACGCTCCGGGTTGTGGACGAAGGTGTTGTTGGTGTTGCTGATCTGGCGGTTGATGTTGACGTTGTTGTAGCGATTAACGTTGATGTTGACGTTGTTGTAGCCCCAGTTGAAGCCGCCCCAGCAGCTGTTGGAGATGCCGACGATCGCTGCTCCCCAGATCATGCCGGCGACAAACGCGCCACCAGTGGGCGGGTAGTAATAGGGCGGCGGCGGCCAGTAAACCGGCGGATACGACGGATAAGCCCAGGTGCCATAGACCACCGTGGGCTGATAGACCGGAACATAGATGACATCCGGCTTGGCCGGTTCGACCACGATCACCTGCTTGCTTGCCTCGGTCTTGACGATGACCGTCTGCTGCTCGCTCGACTTCAGGTTGCCGGCCTCCTGGGCCTTGCGGCGCAGGTACTGAACCCGATCCATCACGCGGCCCGGATCGGCCAGGAATGCGTCGCCCATTCGCTGAACATCAGCCGGGTGATCACCCATCATCGACAGCACCTGCGGGAAGGCCACCAGTGACTGCACTGAGGGCTCCCAGGGCTGGTTCTGCACCTGCTTGACGGCTGCATCACCCTTCAAATCGGGCCGTGCCTTCGACCAGGAGGCGGCATCCTTGACATCCAATGGATAGGTGCTGGCCATCAGGATCTGGGACAGCAGCGCATCCGGATACAGCGCGATCGGCGCCAGCATCTGGTCGAGCTCTTCATCCTTGAAGACCGCGTTTTGCGCCTGCGCGGTCGATGTCATCAGAAAGAGCACCGCCAGCAACAGCGAGAATCCGCGTTCAAGCACGCCACGAAGTGGGCGCTTCGAATGGGCAATCGACATCATTGAACTGACCTCTGCGAAGAATGGGTGAGGGTTGTACAGGGTGGGTCGTTCCGGCTTGATGACCGTTGCGACCCGCCCAGCCTCAGAATCGGAATGTGGCGCCGATCGAGGGTCCACTCAGGGTGAACTTGCGGAAGACCTCGTTATTGTCATCCTGCAGGTTCAGATGGCGATAAGACAAGACGACATCACCCCATCCGAATGTGTAAGCAACGCCCAGCAAGGCCTGCCAGGTGAACTTGGAGGTGCCCGCACCGACATCCACGTAGTAGGGCATCGACCAGTTGTCATCGAATCGATAACGACCCCGCAGACCGACGATTCCGTCAAACGGATTGCGCGACGCTTCGATCGATCCAGTGCGACCCAGCACCGGCGTGTTGTTCGGCAGCGTGACGGTCGCTGACAGACTCCAGTCGAAATTAGCTTCCAGTCGGCCGAACCGGGCACCGGCAATCACATCGGCATGCAAGGCCGGGGTGTGCGCGATCGTGTAGCCACCCACCACGTTCCAGAGTGCCGTCTTGATCTTGGTCGTGGAACCGGTATCGAGCACCGCGCCCGACCCGATGTTGGGCAGCCGGTTGCCGCCAACCGTGACGTCGGTCAGCACCGATCCCGTGCCGGAGGCCCGGACACCGATGTAATCGACCATCACAGACCAGGGGCCGCGGCGCGCTTCGCCGTTGAGCATCAGCGCGAAATTGAGCTTGGTCAGGTACTGGTTGGGGCCGATTTCGGTATTGATCAGGCCATCGCCGATGCCGGAACCGCCAGACCCGCCTGAACCACCGCCGCCGCCACCGCCAATACCGCCACCGATGCCACCCTGTGGTAGCTCATACTGGATTTTCGCATTGATCGTCGGCAGCCAGATATACGGCGTCAGCGAGAAACGCCAAGTGTCAGATGATCCACCCCACGTCGGGGTTGCGTTGCTTGATTGCGCCTGAGCCAACCCTGCGCAACCCATTCCGAAAAGCAGTGCGGCACACGCCACTCGAATCCTGGTCATTCGAGACTCCTCTCTGAATTGTTCTGAAACCTGCGCATCCTGCCACAGCATGGCAGGATGAGTCGCTTGAGCGTGTTTCGGATTGCCCCAGGGGGCAAACGCGACACTCGAATCCAAAGCACTCAATGACCTCGAGTCCCCGTCTATTCCGGTTAAGCCATGCATCAGTTGGGCGTGCGCACTAGCGCCTGGGCTCAACGGTTCGCTCGCGCGCTGATGCAAGGCCTGCTGGCCGCCGCCTTGCTGACCGGCCCGATTGCCGAAGCAGTCGAGCCCGGAGCGCCCTGGCGAATCGCGATCCTGATGGCCGCCGACCCGGCCTTGCCGGCCATGCAACAGCACGACCGGGCGCTGCGCGCAGCGCTTCAGGCTGCCGCGCCTAATGGCGTGACGTTCTTTACCGATTCGATCGACACCTACCGCTTCGATTACCGGCGGTTTTCAACTCAGTTCATCGATTTGCAGCGGCGCAAATACGAAGGTCAAACGATCGACCTGGTGATCGGTGTGGGCGACCCTGCCATCGAAGCCGTCAGAGACCAGCGCGATGCCGTCTGGCCGGGCACACCGGTGGTGCTGGCCGCCCTCGACAAGGAGGCTCTCGACGGCACCCGCATTCCCAAGGACATGGTTTCGGTGCAGTGGACACTCGACATCGAAGGCACCCTGTCGCTGATCGAATCCTTGCAGCCGGGTGCCCGCCGACTGATCGTGGTGGGCGGCAGCACCGACTTTGATCGAGCCCTGAGCCAGCGGGTCATGTCGGGTGCCAAGGCCCGCGCCCGTTGGCAGACCGAGTCCTGGAACACCCTGCCGGTCCCTGAACTGCGAGCACGCTTAGCTGGCTTGGATACCTCGACTGCAGTGTTCTACACCACGATTTCACGCAGCGTGAACGGCGAGTCGATGTTTCCGGGGGTGGTGCTGGCCGAACTGACGGCTGTTTCGAAGGCGCCCATCTACGGGCTGTATGACTCGTATTTCGACCGAGGACTGACTGCAGGCAGCGTCATCGACTTCGAGCGCAGCGGACGCGAGGCCGCGCAGGCCGCCATTGCCATCCTGAACGGCAGCACCGGCGCACCCGGGGCGAGCACCCCGACCTTGTCCCGCTGCATCGCAGACTATCGCCAACTGAGCCGATATGAACTGCCCATGGCGGCGCTGCCGCCGGGCTGCGACCTGCGCAACCCCCCTCGCAACCTGTGGACCGAGTATCGACAAACCGTGCTGGTGGCCGGCACCGTCTTGCTGCTGCAGGCCCTGACGATTGGCGCGCTGCTGCTGCAGCGGCGCTGGCGCCGCCAAGCCGAGGCCGACGCCGGGCAGCGCGGCATCGAACTGGCGCGTGCCATGCGATTCGCAGCCATGGGCGAACTGACCGCCTCGATCGCGCATGAAATCAACCAGCCACTGGGCGCGATCCTGGCCAATGCCGAAGCCGCCGAACTGATGCTGCGAAACGGCGATGCCAGCGCGCAAGCGCTTGCCCAGATCCTCGCCGACATCCAGAGTCAGGACCTGCGTGCCACCGAGGTGATTCGCAGGCTTCGAAACCTGCTCGAGAAAAACGAGGTGCTTCAGTCGCCCATGGCCTTTCACGCCGCGCTGCGCGATGCGCTGTCCCTGATCGAGCCGGAAGCGCGACGTCGCGACATCGATCTGCACAGTGCACTGGAGGCGATTGATGACCAGATCCTGGGCGATCCGGTGCAATTGCAGCAGGTCGTGGTCAACCTGATCCTGAACGCCATGGATGCAATCGATCAGGGCTCGCCGCCCCTCAGGCGCCTGGGCATCCGAACCCGCGATGGCGCAGACTGCATCGAGGTCGAGATCAGCGATACCGGGATCGGCATCGACCCTGCGGATCGCGACTCGATCTTCGAGTCGTTCTACACCACCAAACCTCACGGGATGGGGCTCGGCTTGCCGATCGTTCGCGCCATCGTCGCGGCCCACCTGGGATCAATCAAACTGGCACCCGGTGACACCGGTGGTACCGTCGCGACCGTGTCCCTGCCGCGTCGCCTGAACCAGAGCGCATTGAACGGGCCGTCCAGACTCGACGCTGCACCCGCTTTCACGACTGCACCATGACCTCATTTGAACCTGAATCGATCATCCATCTGGTCGACGACGACGAGGCGATTCGCGTCGCCATCTCCCGGCTGCTGAGCGCTGCCGGGTTCAGTGTCCGCACCTACTCCTGCGCGGGCGAGTTTCTGATCGCATTCGATGAGACCGCAGCCGCAGGATGCCTGATCCTGGACCTGCATATGCCGGGGCCTGATGGCATGGCGCTCTATGAGGCGCTCAAAAAGCGCGGCTTCGACCTGCCCACCATTTTTCTGACTGGCCGCGGTGATATCGCCAGCAGCGTGCGGGCCCTGAAAGCAGGCGCCAGTGACTTTCTCACCAAGCCAATTCGGGGTGAGGCACTCATCGAGGCGGTTCGAGGTGCATTGCTGGCCGACGAACAACACCGTGCACAGCGCCACCGCAAAGCCGCACTCAAAGCGCGATTCGATGCGCTCAATGAGCGCGAACGCAAGGTGCTCGAATATGTTCTTCGCGGCATGCTGAACAAGCAGATCGCCTACGAGCTGTCGCTCAGCGAGCGAACCATCAAATCCGCCAGAGCCTCGGTGATGCACAAGCTTGAGGTGCAGTCTCTGCCCGATCTGGCGCGACTGGCACAGGAATCAGGCCTTTCACCCGGCTTTTCCGCAGCACTCGGCTAACATCGCGCCCATGCCCGAGTCTCCCATCCTGGCCCTGTCCCGGCTCGATCCGGTCGTGCTGCTGTGCCTTGCAGGCCTGCTCGGCCTGTTCATCGGCAGCTTTCTGAATGTGGTGATCCATCGCCTGCCGAAAATGATGGAAGCCGACTGGCAGGCACAGGCCGCGGAACTGCGCGGCGAGCCCGCCCCGGTGCGCGAACCCTTCAACCTGATGCGACCGCGATCGCGCTGCCCGCACTGCGGCACGCCGATTCGGGCCTGGCACAACATCCCGGTGATCTCCTGGCTGCTGCTGCGCGGGCGCTGCGCGCACTGCGCGGCACCGATCTCGGCGCGCTACCCGCTGGTCGAACTCATCACCGGCCTGCTGGCACTGGCTGCGATCGCGCGCTTCGGTGCGACCGCAGCCGGCCTGGGCGCGCTGATCGTGAGCTTCACACTGATCGCCCTGACCTGCATCGACCTGGACACGATGCTGCTACCCGACGACCTGACCCTGCCCCTGCTCTGGCTGGGCCTGCTCTTCAATCTGTGGGGCGTGTTCGTGCCGATCGATCAGGCGGTGATTGGCGCCATGCTGGGCTACGGCTGCCTGTGGTCCATCTACTGGCTCTTCAAACTGGTGACCGGCAAGGAAGGCATGGGCTATGGCGATTTCAAGCTGCTGGCAGCGCTGGGCGCCTGGTTCGGCTGGCAGGCCTTGCCCTCGATCATCCTGCTGGCCGCCGGCGTGGGTGCGGTGGTGGGCATCGGTCTGATGGTCTTTCGACGCCATCGCAGCGATGTGCCCATCCCATTCGGCCCCTACCTGGCCGGAGCCGGGCTGCTGGCCCTGTACTTCGCCGAGCCGATTGGCGCGCTGTTTCATCCCGGTTGACCGCTCATGAATCGCGCCTCGCATCGCCCCCCTGTGATCGGCCTGACCGGCGGCATCGGCAGCGGCAAGAGCACGGTCGCAGACCTTCTCGTGGCTAAAGGGGGTGCGCTGGTCGACACCGATCAGATCGCGCACCAGCTGACCGCTCCGGGCGGTGCCGCCATCACGCCAATCCGTGCACTTTTCGGCGACAGCGTGATTGCGCCCGACGGGCGCATGGACCGTCCGGCCATGCGCGCACTCGCCTTCTCCGACCCACAGGCCCGCAAGCAGCTCGAAGGCATCCTGCATCCGCTGATCCGCGAGCAGACCGATGCGCAGGTGGCCGCAGCCATCGCATCGGGTGCGCCCTATGTGCTGATCGCCGTGCCCCTGCTGGTTGAAGGTGGCCGCTGGCAGGGTCGTTACGATCGGATCCTGGTGGTCGATTGCCCCACGGAGGTCCAGATCGAGCGGGTCATGCGACGCAGTCAACTCGAGCGCGCCCAGGTTGAAGCCATCATGGCCGCCCAGGCCACGCGCGAGCAGCGGCTCGCAGCGGCCACCGACGTGATCGACAACGGTGGCGCGGCACAGGCGCTGCCCGGACAGGTCGATGCCATCGATTCGCTGTATCGACGTTTGTCATTACAGAACGAATGATTCAGAATCGGCCGTGCACCGGACCTGTGCCGTGCGCCTCGCCGACCAGGACGACCCGCGTTGATCCTCTACGAATACCCTCTGAACGAACGGATCCGCACGCTGCTCAGGCTTGAAGACCTGTTCGCGCGCTTCGACCACTTCGCCTCGCAGTCCGGTGGGCTCGAACACCATGTGGCGCTGACCAGCCTCTTCGAGATCCTCGAAGTGGCGTCCCGCGCCGACCTCAAGTCAGACCTGCTTCAGGAACTCGAGCGCCAGAAGCAATCGCTGGGTGCGTTTCGCGGCAATCCTCAGGTGTCGGCCGCAGCCCTCGATCAGGTGCTGGGTCGCATCGATGCGGCTGCACAGGAGCTGGTGGCCACCACCGGCAAGACGGGTCAGCACATTCGGGACAACGAGTGGCTGATGAGCATCCGCAACCGGGCGGCGATTGCCGGCGGAACCTGCGAATTCGATCTGCCGTCCTACCATGCCTGGATGAACCGGCAAAGCGAAAGCCGCCAGCAGGACATTGCCGGCTGGATTGCGCCGTTTCGGCCGCTCAGGAGCAGCCTGGCCATCGTGCTGCAACTGCTGCGCGAGTCGGCCCATCAATCGATGGTGAGCACGCAACAGGGCAGCTACCAGCAGGCGCTCGGCGGGCGCGCCTTCCACATGCTGCAGATCCGGGTCGATCCGGCCACCGGCGCGATTCCCGAGATCTCGGCCAACAAGTACATGCTCTGGATCCGCTTCACTGCCCAGGGCGGCGATCTGCGACCACGTCCATTCGACGGCAACGTCGAATTCGAACTGTCGCTGTGCAATCTCTGAAAGATTGGCCATGCCCGGTCCGATCGTCGACTGCCCGATCTGCAAGCGCAAGACCGAGTTTTCCCCGTCAAACCGCTGGCGCCCCTTCTGTTCGGAGCGCTGCAAGCTGATCGACATGGGTGCCTGGGCCAGCGGCAGTTATGCCATTGAAGGCGAGCTCAAAGACCTTCACCCCGACGCCGCCGACGACAGCGATCACTCAGGCCCTCTTCGCAGCTGATTGCAGCTGATCGCCGCAGGCCCGATCAGGCCCAGGCGGCTCTCATGATCGCCACGCCATGTGCCCCCGCCTGCCGTGCTGCCGGCAAGTCAGCCGGTTTCATCCCGCCCAGTGCGTACACCGGCAGCCGACTCAGGCTCAGCTGACTGCCGAGCGCATCGAACCCCAGGGTCGGCGCACCCGGATGGCTGTCGGTCGGCGCCACCGGGCCGAACACCGCGAAGTCGCAGCCCAGCGATGCGGCCGCATCCAGGTCGGCACGATCATGGCAAGACGCACCCACCCAGGGCAGTGCCGGGCGCGCGCGCATTGCAGTCAGGTCGCGGCTGGTCAGGTGCACGCCGTCTGCTCGCTCCCAGAAGGCCTTCGGGTGACGGCTGCTCACGATCAGCTTCAATGGCAGGCGGGATCGCAGGGCGATGAGCCGCTCGAAAAGTTTCGAAAAATCTTGTTCTGGCAGATCGGGTTCGCGCAACTGCACCCAGACAGGCTGCGAGGCCGGCGCCTCATGTAGCAAGGCGTCAAGTGAGCGCTCGAACACCTGGACACCGATCAGCGAGGCACAGGAAATCCGGTAGATCGAAGGCAGGCTGAGCCAGCGGATGGGCTCAATCGATGCCGGCAGCAGGGGCTCGAGATCGAGTGCGAAAGGCGAGCGCCAGGCCAGTGTCTGGCCCTCTCGAGACTCGGGCTCGCCCTGCCAGGCGCGCACCCGCCTGAAAAACAGCCGCACGGTCGCATGAGGATAGGTGTGACCGACCACAATCCACGGGGTCGAACTGACCTCGGTCAGTCCCAGTTCCTCGTGCAGTTCACGGGCCATGGCCTGGGCGATGGTCTCACCGGGTTCGACCTTGCCGCCTGGAAATTCCCAGTAGCCGGCATAGGGGCGGCCCTGCGGCCGGCAGGCCAGCAGGACCTGGCCGTCAGGCCGCTCGATGACACCGACCGCGACATCAACGACGCGGGACGTCGGATCGCTCATCGAGGCTCAGCGCGTGCCGGTGGCAGGTTTGACGGCCTTGCCTGGTCGGACCGGTTTGGTCCGGGCAGACTTGCCCGCGGCCCTGGGCGATTTCGCCGGGGCATGGCTGCCCGCCCAGTCGCGCGCAAATTGCCAGGCGACCCGACCCGATCGGGACCCGCGCTCGAGCGCCCAGCGCAAGGCATCGCCACGCGCATCCTCGATCTGCTTTTCAGAGCAGCCGAAATGGGTCAGCCAATGGCCGACCACGATCAGGTAGTCGTCCTGACGGAAGGGATAGAAATTGACCCACAGCCCGAAGCGCTCGGAGAGCGAGATTTTTTCTTCGGAGGTTTCGCCCGGATGGATCTCGCCGTCCTCGGTGTGCACCGCAGCGAGGTTCTCGCTCATCTTCTCGGGCATCAGGTGGCGTCGATTGCTGGTGGCATAAATCAGCACGTTGTCGGATGCCGCCGCGATCGAGCCATCGAGCGCCACCTTCATCGCCTTGTAGCCGGCCTCGCCTTCCTCGAAGGACAGGTCATCGCAGAACACGATGAACTTCTCGGGGCGCTCGGCCACCAGGTCGACGATGTCGGGCAGATCGACCAGATCGGCCTTGTCGACCTCGATCAGGCGCAAGCCCTCGTCGGCATGCGCATTCAGGCAGGCCTTGATCAGCGAGGACTTGCCGGTGCCGCGCGAGCCGGTCAGCAGCACATTGTTGGCCGGACGGCCCTGAACGAACTGGCGGGTGTTGCGCTCGATCAGCCGCTTGGCTTCGTCGATGTTCTGCAGATCATCGAGCGAGATCGCCGAGCGGTGGCGCACCGGCTGCAGCCAGGACTGAAAGCCCAGGCCGCTTGAGCGCCTGCGCCAGCGAAAGGCGACGGCTGCATCCCAGTCGGGCTCGACCGCCTGCGGCAGCAGCGGCTCGATGCGGTTGAGAACGGACAGGAACTGGTCGGCCAGTTGCTGCAGGCGATCGGGATCGAGGGGCATCGGCAATATCGCAGGAAGTGGGCGGCAAAAAAGCGCGGTGATCGGGATCAGGACCGGTAATCGGCGTTGATCGAGACGTAGTCGTGCGACAGGTCGCAGGTCCAGACGGTGGTGGCATGCATGCCGCGATTGAGCAGCACCCGCACGGTGATCTCGGCCTCTTTCATGACGCGCTGCCCGTCCTCTTCGCGATACGCCGGATTGCGCCCGCCCCGGGTGGCGACATGCACATCGCCCAGGTACAGGTCGATCTTCGTCTGATCGAGGTCATCGATGCCGGCATAGCCAACCGCAGCGAGAATGCGACCGAGGTTCGGGTCGGATGCGAAAAATGCGGTCTTCACCAGCGGTGAATGGGCGATCGCATAGGCTACCGCTGCGGCCTCGGCCGGGGTGCCTGCGTTTTCGACCTGGACGGTGATGAATTTGGTGGCGCCTTCACCATCGCGAACAATGGCCTGCGCCAGTTCGCGGGCCACCTCGATGATCGCGCCGCGCAGTGCCTGCGCAGCAGCAGTGGCTGCGTCTTCAATGGCCACCGTGCCTGCACCGGTGGCGATCAATACGAAGGAGTCATTGGTCGAGGTGTCACCATCGATGGTGATGCGATTGAAGCTGGCATCGGCCGCCTCACGCACCCACTGCTGCAACAGCGCCTGAGGCACCTTCGCGTCGGTGGCCATGAAGCCGAGCATGGTGGCCATGTTCGGTCGGATCATGCCGGCGCCCTTCGCGATGCCGGTGACCACCGCAGTGCGCCCGTCGATGCTGACCGTGCGCGAAGCCGCCTTGGGCAGGGTGTCGGTGGTCATGATCGACTCGGCCGCAGCGGCCCAGTTGTCGGACTTCAGGTCGGCGATCGCCTCGGGCAATCCAGCCACCAGCCGGTCGACCGGCAAGGGCTCGAGGATCACACCGGTCGAGAAGGGCAGCACCTGCGATGGGCTGCATTCAAGCAGACGGGCCACCGCGTCACAGGTCTGGCGTGCCGCGGCCAGTCCAGTCTCGCCAGTGCCGGCGTTGGCATTGCCGGTATTCACCACGAAGGCGCGAACGCCCTGGCCGGCGGCCAGATGCTCGCGGCAAACCTGGACGGGCGCCGCACAGAAACGATTGCGCGTGAACACGCCGGCGGCCGTGGCGCCCGGTGCAAGGCGGGCAAGCAGGACGTCGCGCCGATTCGGCTTTCGGATCGCGGCACGTGCGGTGCCGAGTTCAAGGCCTGCAACCGGGGCGAGCCGGGCGGGATCGGGAGCTGACAGATTGACGGGCATCGCGGGTTCCTGGGCGAAGTAACAGGGCGGGATCGGGCGCGGGCAGCGCGGGCCGCGCGATTGTACTGCCGTGCGATCAAAGCCCTGATCAGTCGAAGAGGCTGTCGAGGCGCTGTTTGATGGTGTCGGCGATATACAGCGCGATGGCCTGGATGGTCGAGGTCGGGTTCACACCCCCCGAGGTCACGAAGACACTGCCATCAACGATGAAGAGGTTCTTCACATCGTGGCTGCGCCCCCACTCATTGACCACCGACTGCTGCGGATCGGTCCCCATGCGGGCGGTGCCCATCAGATGCCAGCCGGCATACAGCAGGGGCGCGGTGCTCACCACATCGCGGGCACCGGCCGTGCGCAGGGCGGTGGTTGCGGTGGACACCGCATGCTCGAGCATGCGGCGGCTGTTCTCGCTCAGCGTGTAATCGATCTTCGGCGCCGGGATGCCATGGGCATCTTTGAGCACCGGGTCCAGGGTGACGGTGTTGTGCGCCTCGGGCAGGTCCTCGCAAATCCCGATGATCGCCATGCTGCGATCGAACAGCGAACGGAAGGCCTGATGATGGCCCGCCCCCCAGGGGATGCGGCCCGAGGCCATGCCGCCCAGCGCAGTCATCACCGGGCCCTGGCCGCGGTTGATCTGCCAGGAATAGCCGCGCACGAAACCGCGCGAACGGTCGGTCTCGTAGAACTCATGGCTCCAGGTTCCGATCGGCGGACCGCGATAGCCATCCAGGGGCTCATCGAAAAATCCCCGCACCATGGCATAGGGATGGAACATCAGGTTCTTGCCGACCAGGCCGCTCGAATTGGCCAGCCCGTTCGGAAAACGCGCTGAAGTCGAGTTGAGCAGGATGCGAGGCGTGCCGATTCCGTTGCAGGCCATGATCACGATCTCGGCCGGCTGGAACTGCTCGTGACCATCGGCGTCGTAGTAGATCGCACCGGTGGCCATGCCGGCCTCATTGACGGTGATCTCGCGCACACGGCAGCGGGTGCGCAACTCGACACGCTGACGAATCGCGGCTGGCCAGTAGGTGATGTCGGTGCTCGCCTTGGCGCCCTGAGCGCAGCCGGCGATGCAATGGCCCAGATTGATGCAGGGCGCGCGCCCTTCGTATTCCTGAGTCGCCATGGCGGTGTCGGAGGGCCACCAGTGCCAGCCGAGCTGGTTCATTGCGCGGCCGATGCGCTCGCCGGTGCGTCCCAGCGGCACCGGCGGCATCACCGCGTCCTTGGGCGGATAGGCTGGGTCGCCTGCCAGACCGGAAATCCCCATCATCCGGTCATTCAGCGCGAAATACGGCTCGAGCGTGGCGTAGTCGATCGGCCAGTCATCGGCCACCCCATCGAGGCTTCGGACCCGAAAGTCAGACGGATGCAGCCGCGGAAAATGTCCGGCATACAGAATGGTGCCGCCGCCCACGCCATTGAAATTGGCAATCCGGATCGGGGTGTTGTCTTCGTTGATCGGATAGTCGCTGGCCAGTCCGCGGCGATTCGGATTGACATGGAAGTCACCGAGCTGGCGCTCCTCCCAGTCGCGGCCGTTGCTCGGATACTCGCCCGGCTTGACCCAGTCTCCCTGCTCAAGGCACAGGATGCGCATCCGGGTCTCGGCCAGGCTCCAGGCCACGGCTGCGCCTGACGCGCCGGCCCCGATGATCAGCACATCGACGGGTTCATTCCTGACGGGCGGGTTCGAACTCATGCATGCATCCTGATGGACTCAGGCGCGCGCGGTATTCGTGCGCGGCGGGCCCATCAGCCCGTGCGAGGCCAGTGGCGGGTACTTGAGCATCGCGGCCTCGATGGGTTCGGTGCCCCAACCGGGCCGATCCGGTATCACCAGATGGCCGTCCTGATACTCGGGCACATGACTGAAGAGCTCGTGATCCCAGGCGATGCGGTCGATGTCGACCTCCATGATTCGCAAATTGGGAATGGCTGCACAGAAGTGCGCGTTCATCATCGTGCACAGATGGCCATAGAAGTTGTGGCAAGCCACATTCACTTCATGCGCTTCAGCGGCTGCGGCAATTTTCATCGACTGCCACACGCCGTTCCACGGGGTATCGACAATCGCCACATCCATAGCCTGCGCCTTGAAGAACGGCATGAACTGCTGCACGCCGATCAGCGTCTCGCCGGAGGCAATCGGGTGCGGGCTGCGGGCGCGCAGATGGGCCAGCGCCTGCGGGTCGCGCGTGTCGAACTCGATCCAGAACATGTCCAGATCAGCAATCGCGCGCAGCACCTTCAAGGCGCCTTCGGTGCGCATGTTGAAGTTCAGATCGAGCAGGATGTCGACATCGGGGCCAGCCGCTTCGCGCATGATCTGCAGGTGCTCGCGCAGGCCGCGGATCATCGTGCGCTCGGCATTCAGCCCCGGCTCGAAGGGCCGTGCAAAGCCCGGTGCCCAACCCAGAATCTTGCCGTCCTCGTAGCGAAAGATGTTGGTCTTGAGCGCGGTGAAGCCTTTGTCGCGCACTTCGCGCGCCAGCGCACGTGTGCCATCGGCATTGCTGATCGTGGGCTGGTAATGCGGGGCGCGGGTGGCACGCCAGGTCACGCAATGTGACCAGTACACGCGCATCCGGTCGCGCATCTTGCCGCCCAGCAATTCATAGCAGGGCACGCCCAGGGTCTTGGCCTTGGCATCGAGCAGCGCATTTTCTATTGCACCCAGGCCCTGCCCCACCACCCCGCCCGCCCCGGGCCGGGTCATGCCGAAGAGTTCCTCGCGAATGCGCTCATGGTTCATCACCGACTGGCCGACGACCTTGCCTGCCAGCTGGTTGATGACCGCGCCCACGCCGGGTGAGCCAAAGCCTTCATCGAACTCACTCCAGCCCACCGTGCCGTCTTCAGTGGTGATCTTCACGAAGTAGTAGTTGCGCCAGGAGGCGCTGCAGGACAGGGTCTTGACTTCAGCAATACGGGGGTTGGCCATGGCGGTCTCTTGAGTGTGTGTGATCGACGGGCTGAATGATCAGGCGTCGCGATAGATGGGCCCGCGGGCACGCACCGGATCGAGCAGATCGAAATCGCCCTGCTCGATCATGAAGCCCTTCGGATAGGGCGCCCGAGGCTCCATGCCGATCGCGCGCATCACGCGGTCGTCCCGGTAGTAGCAGCGCGCAACGACCTCCTCGACCACGGCGGCCAGCGCTACATGCTGCTGTCGGAAGGCCTGAACGGTGATCTCGATCTGCTGCGCATCCTGGTCGGCGAATTCGCACGCACCGATCTGCGCAAGCTGACGCAAAGCAGACTGGATGGCCACCGCGTCACGGCCCAGCGAGGCTTCGATGTCGCGCAGGATCAGCGGGTCGTCGGCACCGGGCATGCCATCGGCCTCGCAGGGCGCAATGACCAGACCGGCCAGGCGTTGCAGCGAACGCCGCTGGGTGGGCGTCAGCAATGCCGCAGCCTGTGATGCTGTCGTCGAATCCAAAGCGCCCTCCTTGCGGCATCCGCTCACGCCCAATCGCATTGAATCAGGCGCCGGCAGCAAGGTTGCCAGCGCCCTGCACCCGACCGCAACCCGGGCAGGCGAATTGAATTCCAATTGTTCGGTCTGCTACACGATCTGAACGGGGTGACGCGGGCCAGAGCCCTGTGCCATCATCGACCCATGAAAATCGACACCCAACAGAGCGCAGACGCGCTGACGGCCTCGCTTTCAGGGCGCCTGGACATCACTACAGCACCGTTGCTTGAAGAGGCGCTTCAACTCGACGGCATCCGTCACCTGAGCCTTGACATGGCCGAGTGTTCATTCGTGTCGAGCGCCGGATTGCGCGAGATCCTGAAGGCACAAAAGCGAGTGACCAGCCAGGGCGGCAAGACCGTCCTGGTCAATGTCACGCCCGAGGTTCATCAGGTCCTGGAGATGACCGGGCTGGCACGCCTCATCGAGATTCGCCGAAAGGCCCGTGAAATCTCGCTCGATGGGCTCGAATTCCTGTCGGCCGGTGTGTGCGGCGAATGCTATCGCCTTGATCGCGAGAGCATCGTCAAGCTCTACAACGAAGGCATCGGCGCTGACATCGCCGAGAAAGAAAAGGCCTTTGCAATGGCCGCCTTCGTGGCCGGCATTCCGACCGCGATTTCGTACGACGTGGTGTCCTGCGGAACCCGCACCGGCGTCGTCTACGAAATGCTCGATGCCAGGCTGTTCAGCGCCGTGATCCGCGACAGTCTGCAGGCCATTGACGATCATGGGCGCCTGCTGGCCGAGGTCGCGAAAGCCCTGCACGCCAGCGAGGCCGACCCAGACGTGTTTCCCGATTTCAAGGCCGCAATGTCGGCTTACATCGCCAACCTGAATCAGTACCTTCCTGCCGAGGATGTCGCGCTGCTGCAGTCCAGACTGGCCGCCATGCCGGACGGTGATCGCTGCGTGCATTTCGATCTGCACACCAGCAACATCATGCTGCGCGGCAACGAGCCGGTGATCATCGACATGGGCGACCTCTCCCGGGGCAGCCCGGTGTTCGACGTCGGCCTGCTCTACATGATTTTCGGTCTGCCCGAACTCGGCATCTGCGAGATCGCAACACGCATCCCGAATGATCAGGGTGAAAAGCTCTGGAAAGCGTTCGAGAAGCACTACTACGCCGATCTGCCGGAACAAGAGCACGCGTTCTTCAGAGACAACCGCCATTTCCTGGCGGCCACGCGTCTGATCTACACGATCAAGTTCCTGCCGAAGCTGCGCGAGGGATCGCTGCAGTGGCTGCGCGACCTGCTGCTGCCGCAGATCAGAATCGAAGCAGCCCGGGCGGTCAGATAGCCCGGGGCGAGTCCTCGGATCGGGTTTCCCGCGTCCCGGATGGCCCGTGACATCCGGGCGGGTTCAGCGCCGGCAAGCCGCGTTCAGGCCAGCTTGCCGTGGCACTGCTTGAATTTTTTTCCACTGCCGCAGGGGCAGGGATCATTGCGGCCGATCTTCTCGCCGAAGCGCCGGAAAGGCGCCTCGCCGCTTGAACCATCGTCCGCAACAGGTGGTGCTTCCTGAAGCGAAATCGCAATCGACTCCGGGTCGGCATCGGGTGCTGCATTGAACTGAGCATGGGTATAGGAGGCCTGGGCAAATGACTGCTCAGCCTGCCGCTCCACCTGCTGTTCGACCTGCGCAGCTTCTTCAGCGCTCTGGATGCGCACATTCATCAGCGTGCGGGTGACTTCGTCACGCACCGATTGCAGCATCGACTCGAACAGCTCGAAGGCTTCGCGCTTGTATTCCTGCTTCGGGTTTTTCTGCGCATAGCCGCGCAGGTGAATACCCTGACGCAGATGGTCGAGCGCGGACAGGTGCTCACGCCAGCGCTGGTCGATCGACTGCAGCATGATCGAACGCTCGAAGCGCTCGAAACCCTCGCGTCCGACCAGTGCGACCTTGTCGGCATAGCGTTGATCGGCCGCCTTGAGCACAGCCGCAAGCAGGTCTTCGTCGCTCGCATCGCCTGCGACCATGTCGGTCAGCGGGATGTCGAGCTCCCAGTCGTCCTTCAGGATCCGCTGCAGGCCGGGCAGGTCCCATTGCTCTTCGACGCTGTCGGGCGGGACATGCTGGCGAAACAGGTCGGTGAACACACCATGGCGCAGGCTGCCGATCATTGACTCGGTTTCGCCCGACTCGAGCAGCTCATTGCGCTGCTGGTAGATCACCTTGCGCTGATCGTTTGAAACGTCGTCGTATTCGAGCAGCTGCTTGCGGATGTCGAAGTTGCGTGCCTCGACCTTGCGCTGCGCGCTTTCGATCGACCGGGTGACCATGCCGGCTTCGATGGCCTCGCCCTCGGGCAGCTTCAGGCGATCCATGATCGACTTCAGGCGATCGCCTGCAAAGATCTTGAGCAGCGGGTCGTCCATCGACAGGTAAAAGCGCGATGAGCCGGCGTCGCCCTGGCGCCCCGAGCGACCGCGCAACTGATTGTCGATGCGTCGGGACTCATGGCGCTCGGTGCCGATGATGTGCAGGCCGCCCGAGGCCAGCACCTGCTCATGCAGTGCCTGCCACTGAGCCTTGAGTGCATCGGCCTGGGCAGTGCGGGCTGCCTCGTCGAGGTCCTCGCGGGCCATGAACTGGTCGATCTGCTTGGACACATTGCCGCCGAGCACGATGTCAGTGCCTCGGCCGGCCATGTTGGTGGCGATGGTGATTGCACCGGGGCGGCCAGCCTCGATCACGATCTGTGCCTCCTGCTCGTGCTGCTTGGCATTGAGGACGTTGTGCGGCAGACCTTCCTGCTTCAGCAGACCCGAGAGCAGTTCGGAATTTTCAATCGAGGTGGTCCCCACCAGGACCGGCTGGCCGCGGCCGTGGCAGTCGCGGATGTCGGCGAGGATCGCGCCGAATTTCTCGTTTGCGGTCCGGAACACCTGATCCTGACGGTCCTTGCGAACCATCGGGCGATGGGTCGGGATGATCACCGTCTCAAGGCTGTAGATCTCCTGGAACTCATAGGCCTCGGTGTCCGCCGTACCGGTCATGCCGGAGAGCTTGGCGTACATCCGGAAGTAGTTCTGGAAGGTGATCGAGGCGAGCGTCTGGTTCTCGGACTGGATCTTCACGCCTTCCTTGGCCTCGACCGCCTGATGCAGTCCGTCGGACCAGCGTCGACCGGGCATCAAGCGGCCGGTGAATTCATCGACGATGATCACCTCACCGTTTTGCACCACGTACTGCTGATCCCGGAAGAACAGCGTGTGCGCGCGCAGCGCCACGGTCAGGTGGTGCATCGACTGGATATTGGCCGCGTCGTACAGGCTCGCGCCTTCCGGCAGGATGCCCAGCTGGGTCAGGATGTGTTCGGCTTTTTCGTGCCCGGCTTCGGACAAATGAACCTGATGGCCCTTGCGGTCGACCCAGTAGTCGCCCGGGGGATCAGGCTCGTTGGGCTTGGGCTCGGACTCCATCGGCTCGAGCATCGGCGGCACCTGCCGCATGCGCACATAGAGCTCGGTGTGGTCTTCGGCCTGCCCCGAAATGATCAGCGGCGTGCGGGCCTCGTCGATCAGGATGGAGTCGACCTCGTCGACAATTGCATACGTCAGGCTGCGCTGAACACGCTCGCTGACGTCATAGACCATGTTGTCGCGCAGGTAGTCGAAGCCGAATTCGTTGTTGGTGCCGTAGGTAATGTCGCAGGCATAGGCCTGCTGCTTCAGTCCGTGCGGCATCTGGGTGAGGTTCACCCCCACACTCAGGCCCAGGAAGCGGTAGACCCGGCCCATCCATTCGGCATCTCGCTGGGCAAGATAGTCGTTGACGGTGACCACATGCACGCCCTGGCCAGACAGTGCATTCAGGTAGGCCGGCAGCGTGGCCATCAGGGTCTTGCCCTCACCGGTGCGCATCTCGGAGATCTTGCCGTGATGCATCGCCATGCCGCCGATCATCTGGACATCGAAATGGCGCATGCCCAGCACACGGCGGGCCGCTTCGCGGCACACTGCAAAGGCTTCGGGCAGGATGTCGTCGAGACTCTCACCCGCGGCGAGGCGCGCGCGCAAGGCCGGTGTGCGGGCCGTGAGTTCTTCGTCGGACAGGGGGGTCAGGCCGGCTTCAAGCGCGTTGATCCGCGCTACCACCTTGCGATAATCCTTGAGCAGCCGTTCATTTCGGCTGCCGAAGATTCGGGTCAGAAAGTTCTGGAACATGGTGGGCGCAAGCAGTCCACTGTCTCACTTGGACAATCTGTAACTTTAGCATGCAGGCCCATCCCTTCTCTGCCCGACCGCAGCCGGCTGAAAGCCGCGTTACAGTGGCTATTCGACATCTGACCGAATGAAGACTCCGCCCCAGAAAGCCGCCATCGCCTGGCTGCGCACCGAACCCGCCTTCGCAGCGCTGGGGGAGCAGGCTGCGCGCATGGCCGCACTCGAGCGGGATCTGCGTTCAGCCCTGCCCGGCATTGCGCTCACCGTGGTGAGCTTTGAGCGCAGCCAACTGGTGGTCGGCGCCGCGCATGCCGCGGTGGCTGCAAAAGTCCGGCAGATCGAGCCTTCGCTGATCGCTGCATTGCGACAGCGCGGCTGGCAAGTTGATGCGATCCGGTTCAAGCCCCATTGGCGCCCGCCCGCTGTACCGATCGTCCGTCCGGTCAAGGCGGCTCCCGGTGAAAGCGCCGTTGCGCAGGTCGCGGCGCTGGCCCGTCAGGTCCGGCATACCGGACTGAGCGAGGCGCTGTCGCGTCTGGCGCGCAGACACGGCGGATAAATCGGCAGCGAGGCCTTAGCCCGCGCTCAGCTGCTCGAAGACCAGCACCCCAAAAAAGACCAAGCCGGCGACGACTCCAACCCGCAGGCATCGCAGCGACCAGGTCATCCATTTGCGATCGCCGGTCAGTAGCCAAAGCGCTGCCGTCACCATGGTGGCGATTGCCACCGCAATCATCAGGGCCCGAAAGATTGGCATCAGGCGCCCTCAGGCCCCGGCCCAGTCGAGTTCGAACAAGCGCGGCGCCTCGCGACGCTGGGCAAAGCTGACCATCTCCCAGGCACTTTCATCGGCGAGCAGGGCGCGCAGCAGGATGTTGTTGAGGGCATGCCCTGATTTGTGGGCCGAATAGGCTGCGAGCAGCGGATGGCCGATCAGGTAGAGGTCGCCAATCGCATCGAGGATCTTGTGCTTGACGAATTCATCGTCGGAGCGAAGGCCATCGCTGTTGAGCACACGGTATTCGTCCATCACGATCGCGTTGCCCAGGCTGCCGCCCTGCGCGAGGCCGTGGGATCGAAGCGCCTCGACATCCTGCATGAACCCGAAGGTGCGCGCGCGCGCAATGGCGCTGAGATAGGACTGCTGGGCGAAATCAACCTCGACCTGCTGCACGGTGGCATCGATGGCTGGATGCCCGAAGTCGATCGAAAAGCCGAGCTTGAAGCCGAAGTGCGGATCCAGACGCGCCCATTTGTCGCCGTCACGGACTTCGACTGCCCGCTTGACCCGGATGAATCGCTTGGCGGCTGATTGCTCCTCGACCCCGACCGACTGGATCAGAAAAACGAATGAGCTGGCCGAGCCATCCAGGATGGGAATTTCGGCAGCGGTGACATCGACAAAAAGGTTGTCGATGCCCAGGCCGGCCAGCGCAGACATCAGGTGCTCGACGGTGGCCACCTTGACCGCTTCGCCGCCCGCAGGGTCCGGCGCGATCAGGGTCGAGGCCATGCGGGTGTCACCCACCTGCTGGGCCTGTGCCCGGATTTCGACCGGCTCAGGCAGGTCGGTGCGCCGAAAGATGATTCCGGTATTGGGCGCAGCAGGCCGAAGGGTGAGTTCGACCCGCTGACCCGAGTGCAGTCCGACCCCCTGGGTACGGACCAGCGACTTGATGGTGCGTTGTCTGAGCACTCAGAGCTGCTTGAGCAAGCTGCCCGCGTCGCTCACCTCGAACTTGCCGGGTGCTTCGCGGTTGAGCTGTTTGACCACGCCGTCTTCGACGAGCATGGAGTAGCGGTCCGAGCGCAGACCCATGCCGCGGGCGGTCAGGTCGAGGGTCAGTCCAGTGGCACGGGCGAACTCAGCGCTGCCGTCTGCCATCATGCGGACCTTGCCGCCGGCCTGCTGGTCACGGCCCCAGGCGCCCATCACGAAGGCGTCATTGACCGAAATGCACCAGACCTCGTCGACGCCCTTGGCGCGCAAGGCATCGAAGTGCTCGACATAGCCCGGCACATGCTTGGCCGAGCAGGTGGGTGTGAACGCGCCGGGCAGACCGAAGATGGCAATTTTCTTGCCCTTGGTCAGATCGGACACTTTGAAGGCATTCGGTCCGACGCTGCAGCCATTGCCTTCGACTTCAACGAATTCGGTCAGCGTTGCCTCGGGCAGGCGGTCCCCGATATTGATCGTCATGCTCGCGATTCCTGTGGTGGGTCTGTGTCATGCGCCGGCCCGGCCTTCCGGACAGGTCGCGGGCGAATTGTATCCCTGAGCCCCGGCCACATGGCCGAGGCTGACCCGTCAGTCAGGGCATTTCCCGGAGGCGGGGGATATGCCCGGTGCTTCACAGGCTCAGTCAGCCTGGCGGCGCAGGAAGGCCGGAATGTCGAGGCGATCGACACCCTTCTCCTCGAGTGCAGCGACCTGAGCCGATGCACTGCCGCGTCCGTTGCGCCAGACGGCCGGGGTGTCGAGGCTGCCGTATGACGGCTCCTGCGAGACCGCGTCATGGGTGCCGGTGGCACGGAAGGTCTGCGACACGAGCTGCGGCTTGCGGGCGGTGCGACCAATGCCGGTGGCGACCACGGTCACGCGCAGTGCATCGCCCATGTTCTCGTCGTAGACCGTGCCATGAATGATGGTCGCGTCGTCGGCGCAGAACTGCTTGATGGTGTTGATCACCTCGTTGGTCTCGCGCAGCTTGAGCGAGCGGCTCGAGGTGATGTTGACGATCACGCCACGCGCACCCGACAGGTCGACACCATCGAGCAGCGGCGAGGAGACAGCCTGCTCGGCAGCCAGTCGGGCGCGATCCAGGCCCGAGGACTCGCCGATGCCCATCATCGCCTTGCCCTGCTCGCCCATGATCGTCTGGACGTCAGCGAAGTCGACGTTGACCAGACCCGGCACATTGATGATCTCGGCGATACCGGCCACCGCGTTGTGCAGCACGTCGTCGGCACGGCGAAACGCATCTTCCAGAGAAGCATCTTCGTCCATCACATCGAAGAGTTTCTGGTTGAGCACGACGATCAGCGAGTCGACATGCTCGACCAGCTGGTCGATGCCTTCGTCGGCAATGCGCATCTTCTTGCTGCCTTCGAAATCGAAGGGCTTGGTGACCACGCCGACGGTCAGGATGCCCATCTCCTTGGCCACCGCGGCGACCACCGGCGATGCGCCAGTGCCAGTGCCCTTGCCCATGCCGGCGGTGATGAACACCATGTTGGCACCGGCCAGTGCAGCTTCAATTTGTTCGCGCTCGGCCTCGCAGGCGGCACGACCAGCCACCGGATTGGCGCCCGCGCCCAGCCCGGCATCGCCGAGCTGGATGATGCCCGGGGCGAGCGAGCGCTTGAGTGCCTGGCGGTCGGTGTTGACCGCAATGAAATCCACACCCTGCACGCCGCGGCTGATCATGTGGTTGACGGCATTGCCGCCGGCTCCACCAACACCGATCACCTTGATGACTGCGCCATCGGGCTGCTCATCGATCATTTCGAAACTGGACATCTTCTTCGTGCCTCCAACTGATAGGGACTGACTGGGTTTGAATAACTGACTGACTGAAAAAACCGAAACCGACTGCGGGGCGGGTAATCAAAAATTCCCCAGGAACCACTCCTTCATGCGGCGCAGGGTTTCCTTGAAGGATCCCGACTGCTCCGCCACCTTGCGACCTCGCTGCCGCTGCACAGCCGCTTCTTCGAGCAGACCGAGCACGGTTGCGAAACGCGGCGTCCTGACCACATCGGACAGGCCGCCGGTATATCCGGGCACACCGATTCGCACCGGCTTCAAAAAGATGTCCTCGCCCAACTCGGTCATGCCGGGCAACTGGCTGGTGCCGCCGGTGATGACCACGCCCGAGGACAGCAGCTCTTCGTATCCGGACTCGCGGATCGCCTGCTGCACGAGGGAAAACAGTTCTTCGACTCGCGGTTCGATCACCGCTGCAAGCGCCTGACGCGACAACTGGCGCGGGCCCCGATCACCGATGCCCGGCACTTCGATGCGCGCGGAGGGATCGGCCAGCACCTGCTTGGCGATGCCGAAGCGCACCTTGATCTCCTCGGCATCCGGGGTCGGCGTGCGCAGTGCCATCGCGATGTCACTGCTGATCTGATCTCCGGCAATCGGAATCACGGCGGTGTGACGAATCGAGCCGCCAGTGAAGATCGCGATGTCGGTGGTGCCACCGCCGATGTCGACGAGTGCAACGCCGAGCTCTTTTTCATCATCTGTCAGCACGGCCGTGCTCGAGGCCAACGGCTGCAGGATCAGGTCATGGACTTCGAGCCCGCAGCGGCGCACGCACTTGATGATGTTCTGCGCAGCCGACACGGCGCCGGTCACGATGTGCACCTTCACATCCAGACGCACACCGCTCATGCCGATCGGCTCGCGGATGTCCTCCTGGCCGTCGATGATGAATTCCTGCGGGAGCACGTGCAGGATCTGCTGATCGGTCGGGATGTTCACCGCTTTGGCGGTCTCGATCACCCGGGCGACATCCGCGGCGCTGACTTCCTTGTCCTTGATCGCCACCATGCCGATCGAGTTGAAACTGCGGATATGGCTGCCTGCGATGCCGGTGTACACATTGCGGATCTTGCAATCGGCCATCAGCTCGGCTTCTTCGAGCGCCTGCTGGATCGATGCGACCGTGGTCTCGATGTTGACGACCACACCCTTCTTGAGCCCGCGTGACTCGTGCTGACCCAGTCCGACGATTTCATAGGTTCCGTCGCCGCGCATTTCGGCGACCACGGCCACCACCTTTGAGGTGCCGATGTCCAGACCGACGATCAGGTCCTCGCTTTTACGTGTCATGGCGTGCGTTTGCCTTCGAGGGTTGGCTTCGAGTCGAGCGCGCCCGGCGCGCGCACGACGAAGCCATTGGGATAGCGCAGATCCACCGAGACGATGTCGCGGCTCAGACGTGACTGGACCTGCTGATGAACCGTGACCCAGCGACTGATCCGGTCGGCGATCGAGGTGTCCTGCTCGCGCCCCAGCAACAGCATCAGACCGTCGTCCAGACGCGCGCTCCAGGCATATCGACTCGACAGCATCACCGACTCAGGCGTGCGCCCGAGCGGGGCGAGCTGCTCGCGCAACTCGGCCCATCTTCGGGTGACCAGGGCTTCGCTGCCGGCAGGGCCGTTGAACTCAAGCAGGTCGGTCACCGCTTCGGCATCGGCGACATTGGCCGAGAACAGCTCACCCTGCCGGTTGACCAGTCGCCCATCGCTCCAGATCGCCAGCGGCTGATGCTCCTCGATGCCGACTCGCAAGGTGTCGGGCCAGACGCGGCGTACCTCGGCCCGCCTGACCCAGGGCACCTGCTCGTAACGCTCGCGCACCGTCTCGAGGTTGAGGCTGAAGAAGTTGCCCTTGAACTGGGTTGCGCCGGCCGAGCGCAACACTGCGGTGGTGACATGCTGCAGGGCCTGATCCGGACGAGAGGGCTCGATGACCACGGTCTGCAGGGCAAAGGCGGGGCGCTGCGTCAGCCACATGACGGCGCCATACAGCAGCGCGGCAGCCGCCACCGCCATCAGGCCATTGGCCAGGGCGTTGAGCAGGCGCACGTCATGCCAGGGATTCACTGCGGCCCCCCGGTCTTGAGTCGGGCGCTGGCCAGGACCTGCAGGCACAGGTCTTCGTAGGACAGGCCCTGTGCCCGGGCGGCCATCGGCACGAGCGAGTGCCCGGTCATGCCCGGAGAAGTATTGATCTCGAGCAGGAAGGGCGCATCGTCGCTGCGGCGAAGCATGACATCGACCCGGGCCCAGCCCTCGCAGCCGATCGCATGAAAGGCGGCCAAGGCAATGTCGCGGATCTGCTGCGACAAGGCCTGCGGCAGGTTCGCCGGGCACTCGTAGCGGGTGTCGTCGCGGAAGTACTTGTTCTGATAATCGTAGTTTCCGGCCGGCGCGATGATCTCGATCACCGGCAGCGCCTGAGCCTGCTCGCCGGCTCCGAGGATTGCCACCGTGAGCTCTCGACCGTCGATGAACTGCTCGCACAGGACGTCGTCATCATGGCGTCGGGCGATCGAGTAGGCCGCCTCGCACTGATCGGTCGAGACCAGCTTGGTGAACCCGATGGTCGAGCCTTCACGCGAGGGTTTGACCGCAAGCGGCATGCCGAATCGCTGCACCGCGCTGTGAACGTCTGCGCCCGAGCGGGCCATCAGGAAACCGGGCGTTGGAAGATCGTGGGTGAGCCAGATCCGCTTGGTGTAGACCTTGTCCATCGCGATGGCAGAGGCCATCACCCCGGAACCGGTGTAAGGAATGCCCAGCAATTCGAGTGCACCCTGAACCGTGCCGTCCTCGCCATAGCGTCCGTGCAGGGTAATGAATGCGCGCTCGAAGCCCTCGCGAACCAGGTCATCGAGCGGGCGCTGCGACGGGTCGAAGGCATGCGCATCGACGCCCCGGGCGCGCAGCGCCTCGAGCACGCCGCTGCCCGACATGATCGAGACCTCGCGCTCGGATGAGCGCCCGCCCATCAGCACGGCCACCTTGCCGAAATCAGTCACCGATGAGCTCCTTCAAGCGGGCCGGGACCGTGCCGATCGATCCTGCGCCCATCGTGATCACAACATCGCCATCGCGCACCGCATCGAGAATGGCCGCCGGCATCTGGGCTGCGTCCTCGACAAAGACCGGCTCGACCTTGCCCGCGATGCGAACGGCTCGCACCAGCGTGCGCCCGTCTGCCGCGACAATCGGCGCCTCGCCGGCGGCATAGACTTCGGCCAGCAGCAGGGCATCGGCGCCCGAAAGCACCCGCACGAAGTCTTCGAACAGATCGCGGGTCCGGGTGTAGCGATGCGGCTGAAAAGCAAGCATCAGGCGGCGGCCCGGAAAGGCACCGCGGGCGGCTGCAATCGTGGCCGCCATCTCGGCCGGATGGTGACCATAGTCATCGACCAGCGTGAACTGCCCGCCGCCTTGAGCCACCGGGACCGGGAACTCGCCGAAGCGCTGGAAGCGCCTGCCCACCCCGTTGAACTGCGCCAGAGCCGAGACGATTGCATCATCGCTCACCCCCAGTTCATCGGCCACGGCGATCGCCGCGAGCGCATTCTGGACATTGTGCAGACCCGGCAGGTTGACCGCGACCTCCAGCGGTTCACGGGTCACGCCATTGACCCGATGCAGCATGAATCGCATGCGGCCGTTGTCGGGCTGCGGGTCGACCGCGCGGAACTGGGCCTCGGGGGCAAAGCCGTAGGTGATGATCGGCTTGGAAATGAAGGGCATGACTTCGCGCACATGCGGGTCGTCGACACAGACCACCGCGGCGCCGTAGAAGGGCAGACGCTGGGTGAATTCGACGAAGGCCTGACGCAGCCGGGCGAAATCATGCCCGTAGGTTTCCATGTGGTCGGCATCGATGTTCGTGATCACCGCGATCATCGGCGCCAGGTTCAGGAACGAGGCATCGGATTCGTCGGCCTCGACCACGATGTAGTCGCCGGTGCCCAGCTTGGCATTGGCTCCGGCGCTGTTGAGCCGACCGCCGATCACAAAGGTTGG
>Ga0209598_10000605_pt1 | contig 29155 bp, 20 predicted proteins | sample M_140807_EF_Meta_FD_187317 | JGI IMG/M metagenome (GOLD analysis project Ga0209598, IMG submission 187317) | Freshwater microbial communities from Lake Montjoie, Canada to study carbon cycling - M_140807_EF_MetaG (SPAdes) (version 2) | ecosystem: Environmental > Aquatic > Freshwater > Lake...
CCGCGCCTTGACCGTGCGCAGGCCGTGGCCACGGAGTTTGGCGTACCGCACGCGACGACCTCCGCCGATGAGGCACTCGCCATTGCAGGGGTCGATGCGGTGGTGGTGGACACACCGGACATCTTCCATCACGACCTCGTGATGGCCGCCGCACGGGCCGGCAAGCATGTGTTCTGCGAAAAGCCCCTGGCAACAGCGCTTGCGGACGCACGCGAGATGGCTGATGCCGTCCGTCGCGCTGGCGTGCGATCGATGATGGGATTCTCAACCCGCTTCTCCCCGTTGACCCGCACGATCCACGACGCGATTGCTGACGGCCAGATCGGCCGCGTCTTTCACGTTCATGCACAGTCGTTCAGCGCGGGCCTTCTCGCCGCGCAACCAAGGTGGTCGTGGCGCACGGACAAGGATCGGTCCGGCACCGGGGTGATTGGCGACATCGGTGCCCATGCACTGGATACGTGCCAGTACCTCCTTGGCCCCATCGTGGCGGTGGCCTCGTCAATGCATACCTGCATCCCGGAACTGGTCGATCCCGCGACCGGCGCGAAACACGCGCAGGAGGTCGACGATGACACGGTCCTTCTGGTGCGGTTCGCGACTGGCGCACATGGAAGCGTCGCGTTGTCGCGCGTCGGGGCGGTCCATGCCTCCTACCCGATCGGCCGTCGCCACATGCTATTCAGTGGTTCGGGCGGTGGCCTTCTCTGGGAGAACGGTGTTGCCACCCTCTATCCATATGGTGGCGAACCGAAGCAACTGGAGGGAGAACCACCACTTTGGGGGGTCGACCATCACGAGTTCATCGTTGGCTGGGGAAGGCAGAACCTCGAACCATTCCTCGACTCGATCAGGACCGGACGTGATGTCGCTCCCTCAATCCACGATGGACTGCAGACCCAGGCAGTCCTCGACGCCGCGGTTCGGGCATCGTCATCCGGGCGGTGGGAAGAGGTCACGCAGGTCTGACGCTGGACAGCGGGACACGGGCATCTCTCCCGGCGGAATGCCTCGGCAGTGACGAAGATCTGTCTGAATTGGGCAGGTCAAGTGGGCACACAGGGACCGCTGGCGTCCAGATAGCCCCGTCACGTCTCGAGAAACACTTCCGCGAGGGCGCCGGCGATCCCAGGGGGGCGCCTCACCACCGACCGCGCGCACCCCTGCTGAAATCGCAACAAGCGTTGGCGACCCGGCGCACATCAATCAGGTAGGTGAGGATTGGGGGATAGGAGAGGTCGGGCGTCTCCCCTCCCTACGACCCCACCACAACCTCGGGGGGATGGCGAAAACTTGCTGCTTGCGCATCCACCCGTCCATCAATCGCGTCCCCGCGGTGGACGTACGTGCGGGTGCCGAAGGTGAACGCGCCCTCAGATGCGCCTTCAGGCGGGTAGAAAGCAAGTGTGATCTGGCCGGTGCCCGAACCGCCAGTGCCCATTGAACCCGCGTACTTGCCTGCCTGGTGGGGAAACCCATGGTTGGAAGGGTGGTCAAAGATGGCGACGCCGTGCCACGGCCCCGTGCCCGGACCTTCACGGTACGGGCGCGCACCCGGTTGGTCCACCAGCACTTCCGGAGCGCCGGCCGGCGGCGGGTACGGTGGTTCGCCTGACGGGCCGCTCCCGTCAACCCACATCGCGGGATAGGCGCGCTCCGCGCCCGGCGCTGGGGGAACCGGTGTCCCGCTGTCGTTCGTCATCGACCCAATGTTCGGGATGTCCATTTCAGAGGGAAGGCGCAATGCTACAAGGAACGGACTGGTCCCGCGATCACGCAACCAACGCACCTCGGAAGTTGTGTCGATGTACCGGGCAGCCTCTGAAGCCCACCAGAACCGGTGGGTGCGGGTCTCCTCGCAAAACGGGTCCCCAAACGTGTCGACGTACGTCAGGTCGTGGACGACCTCGGCGTACACCGGCCCGGAAATGACGCGCCGGAACCCACGGTGCACCATCCGACCACCCGGACCGTACGGGGGTTCATCCCAGTCCGACCAGATGTTGACCGACCCACCCTCACTATGCCCGCCATAGGCAATTCCAAGACCGGTGTGATGAGGGTGGTCAGCGGAACCCTGGCCCCGGACAACGCTTGCCCCGGACGGACCAATGATTGGCCAGAAGTACGGCCGGCGCCCTCCGGTAGTTATGTACGACGCGAATGGTTCACCCGCAGCGCGAACGATCACCCGGTCGAGTTTCTGAACCACAGACATCGGCCATGGTGGAACGACGCTTGCAATCGGTGCCCCTAGGACGCGCAAGTGTCTTACCGACCCCGCACGTACCGAACCCGGCAAGATGAAGCGGAGGGTGCCCGAATGCGCGTCGAACTGGGCCACAAGGATGCCATCGGGTCCGCCGGACGCATCCTCGTCGTGCAGGAGGCAGATGCCAGCCTCGGCAGCGCCGTGATGGTCCGATCCGACCGCGCCCGGTGCCACGAGACCGAGGGCGTCGCGACTGACTGTCACCGAGATCAGGGGGGATTCATGGGACTGGCTTCCGGCATGGACGGTAAGCGTGAGTGACACCCGGCATCTCTCCTTGCGAAAAAGGACACACCGAACCATGAGCGGCCCGGCGAACCAACCTCACCACCTCCCGGTATTACCGGGGAACGATTCACAACGGCGGGCGTGACCTCTGGATCGGGTACCGTCACCTCGGTCACGCGGCGAAAGACGGTACCGGACCGACCGTCGGCCAGGCCACGGCGCAAGTCCGGACCCCAATAGGGTAGGAGATAGGAAATGAGCGAGGCATTCGGGAATCGGGTCGCATTCGTGACCGGAGGCGGGTCCGGCATCGGCCGTGCCACATCACTACGACTTGCCGGAAGAGGGGCGTCCGTAGCCGTCGTCGACCGGAACCCGGCAGGCGCGGCCGAGACGGTCGAACTGATCGTCGCAACCGGGGGACGTGCGATTGCGATCGACGCCGACGCAACAAGTGAAGACGCGGTCAACGAGGCCGTCCGTCGGGCTACTTCTGACCTCGGTAGCGCCCCAACGATCCTGGTCAACAACGCATCATCTGGCGGGGGCGACGACCCACTCTCGACGTCCGTGGAGACGTGGGACCGGGTCATGGTCGGGGCCTTGCGGAGCCAGTTCGTCGTCTCCAAGGCAATCCTGCCAGGAATGATCGATGCCGGCCGGGGATCGATCGTCTGTGTCTCGACGGTCAATGGCCTGATGGGCATCGGTGACGACGCCTACAGCGCCGCCAAGGCCGGGGTGATCAATTTCGCCAAGAACCTGGCGGTGCGGTATGGCCAGTACGGGATCCGTGCGAATGTCGTCTGTCCGGGAACAGTCCAGACGCCGGCTTGGACAAGACGACTGGAACGGACCCCGGACATCTTCGAGCGACTGACGCCCTGGTACCCGATCGGCCGGGTCGGGCAGGCAGACGACATCGCGGCCGCAATCACCTTCCTCGCATCGGACGACGCCAGTTTCATCACGGGCGTGGTCCTACCCGTGGACGGGGGCCTCACGGCCGGGATGTGGCGGATGGGACGCGACCTGCAGGGCGACTGACGGCGCACGCTTCTCCCCCTCGCACGTCGTAACGGGGGAGGGGAGAAGCGTGCAGATCAATGGAATGAGGTCGCCGGGTGGCAGGAATCCCACCCGCCACGCAGTTGTGGTCAGTGCAGATGAACAGTGCGTCCGGTCGCAATTGATTCGTAGGCTGCCTCGGCAAGTTGGACGGCCCGGCGTCCATCCTCAGATGTCACCACCGGCGCCTCGTCGTGCAACACCCACTTGGCAAAGCTGCTTAGTTCGCTCTGGACGGATCGGCCAGCATCGCGTTCGACAGGCACCTCCACCTCCGTCCCGTCAATCAGTCGGTACGAGACATGATTGCGCGCCCAGTCGTAGAAGATGCTTCCACGATCACCCGTTACCAGACCTTCGGTCGCGCCGATGACCGTCGCCACCGACGATTCGAGCACTCCAAGCCCGCCGTTGCGGAACCGGAGGGTCACTACCACGTGATCCTCGTAGTCGTATTCAGGCCGGGTGAAGTTGGCAGCCATGGCAGTGACCTCGGCCACTTCGCCGAAGATCGACCGCATGAAGTCGAACTCGTGCACGTTGACCTCGTGCAGGAGGCCCCCGGTATTGGCACGCTTGGAACGCCAGGTCGCCGCCCATGGCCCATCCGCGCCACGGCGTGCGCATCGCAGGATCCGCACGGCAAACGGCTTGCCCACCGTTCCTTCACTGACGAGACGGCGGACGGTCGCAAAGACGGTGATCAGGCGAAGGACCTGACCAACCATCAACTTGCGTCCGAGTTCGTGGGCGCGGGCGATCATCACGTCGCAGTCGGCAAGGGTCAGCGCCATCGGCTTCTCGCAAAAGACATCCTTGCCAGCGGCGAGCGCAGCGAGGACGACGTCCTTGTGGGTGAAGTTCGGGGTTGCCACGATGACCCCATCGATGGACGGGTCCGCGAGGACCGTCGCCACGTCAGTCGTCACCCGGACAGTCTGCCCCTTGGTGGCGGCTTGGGTAGCCACTGCTTCGGCACGGGTGATATCCAAATCGCAGGCCACGGCCAGACGAACCTCGGGCAGGGTCACCAATTGGGTCGCATGCGACCCACCCATGGTGCCGCAACCGATCAACCCCACGGAAAGCGTGCGTTTCTCGCTCATGTCTCTCTCCAATTCCAGTCAGGGCTGGTTTGCCTGGGACACCGTGCTAGCCAGCAATGAGTCCAGCGAGGTATCCATGGGCACGTAAGGCGTTGGCGTTGACCGCTTCCAAAGTGCCAAGGCCCAGTGTCTCGACAATTGCCGGGCCAGCAAACCCATGCGCCTTCAGCGTTCCGATGATGGTCGGGAAGTCCACGTCACCATCACCAGCCGTCACGTCAACCGCACGGTTGGGGCCACTCCCACCAGTTTCGTCCTTCAGGCAGGTTGCCACAACGTACTTGATCAGTTTGGTGAGGGCAGGTTCCGGCCGTTCGCCTGCGTAATACAGGAGATTGCCGGGGTCGAAGCACAGGCGGTACGCCGGGTGGTCAACCCGCTCAATCGCATGGAGACAGTCGTCGCTCGTAGTCGAGAGTCCACCATGCGGCTTGAGGGCGATCGTGACACCATGGTCAGCCGCAATTGGAGCGGCGGCACGCATGACGGCGAAGTAATCGTCATACCGCTCAGGATGGCTGGAGCCCATCTCCAGCAAGATTCGGACGTCGAGGGCGGAGGCATGTCCGATCATTGTTCGTACGTACCTGATTGCCACGTCGTGGCCCTTGTCCAACGGGACATTCGAGGGGATCATCCGCACCGAAAGTCCGTGGGCGCGGACCCGGGCCGAAACTTCGGCAGCCTCGGCAGGTGTGGTGTCACCGGTCACCACCGCGTCCTGATGCATCAGCAGGAGGCCAAAATTCGCGAACCCCGCAGCGGCGATCCCGCCGAGGGCGTCGTCAAAGGTGAACTTGCCCCACGGGCGGTTCATGCATCCCAGTTGTATGGTCATCGCTCTCTCCAGTTTCAGTGTGCGAGGGCAGCGCGAAGCATGGCCAAGGCCTCGGGAACACCTTGGTCCGGGTGGGCGTTGCCCTCCATCTCGAGGCTGAGCGCCCCGCGGTAGCCGTGCCGGCGAAAGATGTCCAGGATGCGTGGATAGTCCAGATCAAGTGTGTAATACAGCCCACCACCGGGGTACGCCTTTGCCTGGACGAGGACGGCGTGTGGCGCCATCTGCTCGATTTCGGCGTACAGGTCCCCTTCCAGGAAGTTTCCGGTGTCGATCATCGCCTTCAACCATGGCGAGTTCAGGGTCTCGATGATCCGGCACGTCCCCGCAGCGCTTGCCGTGAACCCCCAATGGTTCTCCAGTGCCAAGACGACCCCTTCGCGCTCTGCCGTCTTCAAGCACTCGGCAAACGACTCGAAGATCCAGCCCCAAGCATCGTCTTCGGTGTATCCGGGTACCGGAGGCTCATGTCCACGGCGCGCCATGTATTCAGAGAAGTCGGTCACCGTCCGCCACCGGCCACCAAAGACACGCACCACGGGCGCACCAACCTGGGCAGCTACCTCGATGTACTTGTTGACAATCCCGACCTGTTCGTGGCGTGCCTCGGCGGTCGTCTTGACGAAGTCATGGTGGGCCGACACAGACAGGAAGTGGACCCCGGCATGCAGGGCATGAAGCTTCAAGCCGTTGAGATACGCCCGATCCGTCGACGGCATGTGTACGCCAAGCACCTCGAAACCGGTGCATCCAAGCGCGGCGGTGCGGTCAATCATCGTCTCGATTGCGGGGATCGGTTCATTGCACTCCGGTCCCTTGCTCAGTCGGTGAAAGGAGTAACTCGAGATGCCAAGTTCCACGTCGCTTCCCTCTCAGTCCCACAAGACACTAGATGTCGTACGTTGCGTTGGGAGGATATCCCGCGCGGTCCATCGAAGCGGGGAAACGCGACAAGTCGCAGAACCCAGTATTGTCTCGGCGTGAACAGTGAAGGAAAAATGGGCGAGTCGCCCGCGGGCGCCGACCAGTCTGATGGGGAAACCCTCGGAGCGATCCTCGCCCGCCAGAGGCAAGCCTTCCACACAGAGGCCCTGCCTACCTACGAGGAAAGGGTCGCGCACCTTCGAGCGATCCAACGGTTCGTACGGGATCACAAGCAGGCAATCTGCGATGCAATCAGCGCTGACTATGGCCACCGGTCACCCCATGAAACCCTGCTCACCGAGGTCCTGCCAGTCATTCAGGGGATCGATCACGCGTGCCGCCACCTCAGGAGTTGGATGAGGGTCCAGCGGAGATCGGTGGACATCACTTTCCTAGGATCTCGCAACCGGGTCATCCCGCAACCACTGGGTGTGATCGGCGCCATCGTTCCCTGGAACTTCCCCCTGAACTTGAGTTTCGTGCCACTGACAGCAATCTTCGCCGCCGGGAACCGGGCGATGGTCAAGATGAGCGAGAACTCGCGCACGCTCACTCGGTTGCTTATCGAAAGGATGCCGGCATACTTGCCCACCGATCGGCTGACCTTCATCGAGGAAACCGGAGGCATCGGCGAGGCGTTCAGCTCACTACCGTTCGACCACTTGCTATTCACTGGCTCCGGTGAGACCGGTCGGCGGGTCATGTCGGCAGCCGCTGCCAACCTCGTTCCGGTCACGCTCGAACTTGGAGGCCGGTCGCCGGCGATCGTCTGCGAGGACTTCCCAGTCGCAACCGCGGCAGAACGCATCATCCAGGTCAAGTGCCTGAATGCCGGCCAGATTTGCACGACCGTCGATCACGCGTTTGTTCCCCACGCGGCAGTGGACGCATTCGTGTCGCACGCCCGCATGGTCGTTCCACGCCAGTACCGGTCGATTGACACGCCGGACTACACATCCGTTATCGATGACCGGTCTTTCAACCGGTTGAAGGCCACGATCGAAGACGCGCGGTCACGCGGCGCAACGGTCATCCCTTTGCTGCCGGGTCCGCCTTGGAATGCGACAACCCGGAAGTTCGCGCCACATCTCGTTCTGAACGCCCCCGCCGATGCGGGCGTCATGACTCGCGAGATTTTTGGGCCAATCCTGCCGGTGATCGGCTACACCAACCTCGACGAAGTGGTGGCGACGATCATCGCCGGTCCTCGCCCGCTCGCCCTCTACCCGTTCACCAATGACGAGTCAGTGGCCCAACGGATTGTGGATCGCGTGATGTCCGGTGGCGTCACGGTCAACCACGCCCTCCTGCATGTTGCCCAGCACGATCTGCCGTTCGGCGGGGTCGGCGCGTCTGGAATGGGTCACTATCACGGTCGCGAGGGCTTCACGACCTTTTCCAAGATGCGCCCGGTTCTCTATCAGGGGCCGATAGACGCGATGCGGTGGCTTTCACCGCCGTACGGAACGCTTGCTTCGCGTGTCCTTAGCATCCTGACACGGTGACGCACATCAGCCGGGGGCAAGTTCGCCGGGGACGCACCTGTGAACCCGGCTATCAGGGAACCCTACGCGGGGGAAGCAGGGACGTAGGCCGACGGTTCGTCCCGCGCTTCCGGGATCCCATGCACGGACAGTATCCGAGGAACGAGTTGGCGCATGGACTCTTCAACCGTGTGCGGTTTCAGGTAGAAAGCCGGGATCGGCGGGACAATGCGCACACCCATCCGAGACAACTTGAGCAAGTTTTCAAGATGGATCGCATGGAGGGGTGTCTCCCTCGGGATGAGGGTGAGCACCCGGTATTCCTTCAAGGTCACGTCAGCAGCGCGCTCGAGGAGATTTCCTGACGCACCGGTCGCGATCCCCGAAAGGGTTCCCATGCTGCACGGCACGACGATCATGCCCGCGGTGTTCAAGCCGCCACTGGCGATGGGCGCGCCGATGTCGCCAACCGGGTAGGTCGTGACCATTCCACGGTCGCGCCATGCAGCCGCACTCACGGCAAGGTCAACGTCGAGTTCCTCTCGCCAGACACGCTGGCCCGCAGGTGTGGCTACAAGGATGACTGGGTAACCGTAATCCTGAAGTTGATCGACGATGAGCCGGGCAAGCAGGTGCCCACTTGCACCGGTAATGCCCACGATGACTGGCGGTCGTACGGACATGGGTTGTCGCCTTCCGGTTCCGGCCTACCGGCCAAAGAACCACCCCACAAGCAGGTCTCCAGACGTCATCAGGAAGAGCGAGACGGCAAGGAATCCGTTTACGTTGAAGAACGCAATGTTCATCTTCGAGAGATCGTCAGGGGACACGATTGAGTGTTCATAGATGAGCAGTCCCGCCGCTCCCATCACGCCGACCCAGTAGGTCACCCCTAAGCCGCACACCACTCCCACGGCACCAAAGAAGATGATGGTTACCACGTGACAGGCGCGGGCAATCTGGAGACCCCGCGCGAGGCCGAACCTCGACGGAATCGAGAACAGCCCCTGTTGGCGGTCGACGTCGATATCTTGACAGGCATAGATGATGTCAAAACCCGCTAGCCAGAAGACAACCGCGAGTCCCAGCAGGAGTGGTTCGGTCGTCACCGCACCGGTGACACCAACCCACGCCCCAATGGGTGCGAGGGCTATCGAGCAACCAAGGACGAAATGGCACAGCCACGTGAACCGCTTGGTGAACGAATAGAGCGTCAACAGGACGACGGCGCCCGGCATCAGGATCAGGCATAAGTCATTGAGTTGCGAGGCCGCGATCGCAAGGGCAATCCCGGAAACCACCGCCGCAATCGACATGTCACGGACGGACAAGAGGCCACGTTGCAAGGCGCGACCCGCGGTGCGTGGGTTTCTCGCATCGATCTGGCGGTCGATGAGACGGTTGAGCGTCATGGCGAACGTCCGGGCCGACGCCATCGCAACCGTGATCCATGCGAACTGCACGAAACTCGGCAGTCCCCGGGCAGCGAGGATCATCCCGAGGTACGCGAATGGCAGCGCAAAGATCGTGTGTTCGAACTTGATTGCATCGAGAAAGACAGCCACCTTGTTCCGGCTGGCCGTTGGTGGAGGCACACTGACCGCAGTCATCGCGGGACCATCCTCCGCACGTGAACACGCGCTAGATCATTATTTCGTCTGAGTCCGCGTCGTCAAGACTGATAGCCTGGTTCAGGCTCATGGCCTTGCGCACCAGTTCCTCGTCACGACGCTCGTGAAACCCACGCCAAAATGAGCCGAGAGTCCACACCGCACCCGCACAGGCAGCCAGTGTTCCCACGACAACCGCGACGGTTCCAAGCAAATAGTAGATGTTGATGTATTCCACGGCAGCGCGCCCGAGGCGTGCGTCCAGGGTGGTAACGAACCCGAGATGCGCCTCCATGAGTGGCGCCGCCTTCGCGCCGATCGCAAATACCTGCCACATCGCCGCCACGGCTACGGGGTCATGGGTCAGCACCCACAGCGCTCCGCACGAGCCGCCGGCCAAGGCAAGACCGGCAATCATCGTCAAGCGCGCACGCCATGCCAGGTAGCGTGAAGACTGGGAAGGCGTGGTCGGCCGAAACAGGAAGATCACCGAGAACAGGCCGAAGGTGCTCACGTTGAACCATGCATTCGCCATCTGCAACGTCGGACCATCGACGATCCCCCACTGGGCGAGCGAGGGGAACTCGGCAAGGATCAGGGCGGTCATCGGTTCGCCCCACAGGAAGTCATGGACGGCCATGTTGACGAAGCTGGCGATTGAAGTTGCGAGGAAAATGGGCAGGAACGCGAGGTCGAGGGCAGCCGCCGCTGCCAGGAATGGCACCGCCGCGAACTGGTGATTTTCGTGGACCTGCGTGATGGTCATGAAGTAGGCGCTGGCGAGGTACGCGTGCGAGGCAAGCACGACACGGAGATTGAGTGGACCCGTCAGGCGAAGGGCGGCAAAAAGCGCGAATGCTCCGAAGGCGAGCCGGCCAGCCGTGGCGAAGGTCAGGTGTCCGGGCAGGAGTATCGGCCCGATGCCTCCGACGGGGAGGGAATCGAAGACCGCGAGTGCCCCCGGACCCAACTTGAGCCACCAAAGGTTGTGGCCATTGGCCGAAACCGAAGGCATCACCTGCGTGAGCGCGGCAAACACCGTGAAGGCATCACCAAGCGTGCCGGCGTCCTGCCATGGTTTCACAATGAAGGTGGCAACGACGACCGCGACCATTCCGAACGATGCCAGTCCGATCGGGCCAACCCGACGCCACGCAATCCACAGCACGAAAGGCAGGAAGACCCAGGCCTGAGGCTTGGTAAGCATCGCCGCCGCCGTCAACCCCCCGGCAATCCCACCGGTGATCGGAACAATGAACTGGGGTAACCACCTCCATCTGCCGAGGTGGCGCAGGGGCCACCAAGATGGGACCGCGAAGAGGACACCGGTAGCGAACGCGAGCAGGTAGGTGTGAATGGTGTCGCCCTGACCCCAGTACCCCGTATCAAAGAGGGCAGCGGGGTTCCACACGTACACCGTCATCGCAAACCAACCACGCCAGAAGGTGCGCGAGGCGCCTGAGACCAAGGCAAAGATAGTCAGGGCAAGGGCAAAGTGCCCGGCAACAGGCATCAACTTGACACAGACGCGCAACCACGCGTCATCAATGTCCGGCACGACTTTCACCCCAGGCGGACGAATGATGGTGGCAGGTGGGGGGGGAGGTGGGTCGGTGGGCACTGCCGGATCCGGTGGTGGGTCACCTTCGTCTTCACCGAAAAGGGGTGCCTGATCCCGAGTGTAGGCGAGACGCACCACCGATTGGCGTCCATTGGTCCGGTACTGCACTGCAGGGCCTTCGGGCACAGGCGGTGGCACACTGTCCTCATCGGGAACACTCTCGTTTGCGCCGTTGTCGGGCGCGGGCGGTGTACCTTCATCGAGAGGCAGGACGGATGGGGTCGCAATCGCCGGGATTGCTGCGGGATCCACCGCTGCGGTGTTAGCAGCGGGAACAACTGGACCCCGATCAGGCACAACGGTGGGGGAGATTGGGGAGGCCGTCGCCTGTGGCGCCCCGGGCGTGATGATCGTCTCATTGGTTCCGGTTGCAGGTGACTCCGGCGCGATGATTGCGATCCCCGGTGAATCCGGCAACAACGCACCACCTGCGACGTTGCCTGTCTCAACGGCAGGCTCGGGCGCGGGATTTTGCTCTTCCCCCGGCTCCGTCTCAACGGCTAGTAGAGTGAGGCTCGTGAGGTAGGTCATGACCTCGACAGCAAAGGGTGGAGGCGACAGGTCATCCGGACGAGGAACCGTCCTCGCCAGTTCAACAGCTCCACGGTAGACCCACGCCGAGCCTGGCGGGTAGATCAGATAGGTGTCGGGATAGACGCCGGCGTATGCCTGATCCATTCCGCGTACCGCGATCACTCGCGTCCAGTGCATGAAATGCGAGATGTCGGCATCCGGGTGGTCGGGTAGCCGGACGATGCCCCAGGCAACCATCGCGGCACCACCTAGGCTCCCCACCATCATCGAGACGTAGATGACCATCCTGACCGTCAGCAGGCTGAACCGCAACACGCCAAGCGCAATCCGCCGGGCAGTCAGGGTCCGCGGGACCGATAGGATCTCCGCACCCACGGAGACTGGGCGGACATCTGAAACCTTGCGGAAACCCTTCAATGGTTCGGTCGCTCGCGCACCGCGGGCACCCCCGCGGCGGGCACCCAATGGAAACATCTCACGACTTCCACGTGAACTCGGCCGGGGTTCGTCGTCGGGAACCCTCGTTCGCGAGGGACCTGAATCTCGCGTCACACTAGCCCACCCGTGCAGGCCGGCCGGTCGGAACCTGCGCGATGACGACATTGTGGGCGCACAGGATATTCACCACAGGCAGACGTTCCACGATGGCTTCGGCGAGTTGGAACCCGCCTAGAAGCCACTCAGGTGCGAACTCGGGCACCAATCCGGAACGGAAAGACCTGACCGACACGCCACCTCCACCTTCGAGGGCCGAGACAACTTCCTCGAGGGGAATGAGCCGTTCCTCGCCGGTGTCCTGCGGCAAACGCTTCATGAGGTATGGCCAGTACGGGTTCTTGGGATTGTGGTCCCACACTACGACCATGCCTCCCGGCCTCACCACGCGAAGCATCTCGGCGAGTGTCTCGGCAATTCGGACCGGGTCAGTGATGTGATGGAGAGTAGCGATGGTGATCGCCAGGTCGAATGATCCACGCTGGAATGGCAACCTCTCGCCCCGACCGACGACCACTTCGGCACGCCCGTCGCGGGACGCCTCAGTCAACATCCCTAGGGAGGCATCCACGCCATAGGTCTCGTACCCAAGTGTGCGAAGCGCACCAGCGAAGGCGCCGGTACCGCATCCCACATCGAGTACCTCACCACGATAGGGAGCGAGACTCCGCACCACACCAACACGCTTGTCCCGATAGTGCCGGTTGACATGCACCGGGATCGTTCCGTCGTAATGGGGCGCGACTGCGTCGTAGAGGTCGCGTTGCAGGCGCGCCCAGTCGGAGGTTTCACCCGGAAGCAGGACCGGAATGCCGTCTATCACCGGATAGCGCGCCGAACATGAGCGACAGACGAGCACAACCTGGGACGAGACAGACGCCCCGTCAGCAGGAAGGCTGACGGGTGAACCGCACGCAACGCAGGCAAGCTTGCCAACGAGGGCCTCGGAGATCGCAGTTCCTTGTCTACCCGAAGGCGTGCTGGTCATCCGCTCGTCCCCGCCTGGGCAATGGTGGAACCGGCATCGACCATCGCCCCGGCGCGGTAATTGGTCACGCAGAACTCCCGCGCCTTGGTGAACTCAGCAACCAAACGTGCATCATCCTGGGCGGGCAACGCATGCGGGGTCAGTTCCACAACGAGGACGCCCCGGTATTGCCGTCGGCCAAGCCACCGTACAAATGGTTCAAGCGGCAGGTTCCCGCGTCCCGGCGGCAGGTGTTGGTTCCGCCCGTCGAAGTCGGAGAGGTGGACGTGCGCAATCCGGCCACCAAGCCGGGATGCGACTTCCAGCAGATCGTCACCAGTCGTGCCGGCATGGGTGGTGTCGAGGCAGACCCGGGAGAACCCTCCAAGTGACGCCCAATCATTCAATACGTGCATGTCGAACCTGCGCCCGAGAAGGGTTCGCAACGGCATGTTTTCCACGACAATGGCAACCGGAGTAGAAACTTGCAGCAGGTCAAGTCCTCCGTCAGTCAGCCATGAGGCAAATCGTCGCATGGATGCCGAAGCACCGGGCAAAGGCACAAAGACCTGACGTCCGAACCCCTGAACGGTTGCAACCCTGAAGCGTTCAGGAACGTGGACGTTGAGCGTCCGTGCCCCAACATCCTCGCAGAGGCGGACCGCCTGCTTGACCCGGCCGATCTCATCAGATGGCCAACCAGCTATGCGCGCCTTCGGGAATGGTCCGTGAACACTAAGGACAGGCATCCCCGTCTCAGACGTCAGTCGACGGAGGTAGCGCGCTTGCCGGGTGTCCCACCGTTCATCGACGATGACCTCGACCCCGTGATAGCCCGCCAGACCAGCCATCTCGAAGATGCGCGACAGACCGTGGGTGTACGCCGAACCGGTCGAAAGTGCAACCTGCACATCGCCGTTGGTGGCAACCGGATGCCCTCCCTGGTCACCCGCCGAACCGGGTGTAGGCGACGCACCGGATTGAACTGCACGCAACCCCATCGGCACGGATTTTAGCCGGTGATGCTCCGTCGGCCTCAAGGACCGACGCGTGGACGATCCGACTCCGGCGGGAGCGTGGGCAGGGAGCTCCGTACGACCTCCCCGTCCTCGAGAAGGATCTGGTGGGTAAACAGCTGGGGGTCGAAAGCCTGAGAGTGGGAGATCAGGAAGACTTGCCTGAAGTGGCTGGCAATCGGCCCATCAGGACCGCGAAGCAAATCGACGAGCGCCAGTGTCCGATCTCGGTCAAAACTCGAGAGTGGCTCATCAAGGAACAGGAAGCCCGGAACGGCGCCGATTTCCCTGGGCAGGGCTGCGATGGCAAATCCCAAACGCAGGGAAAGCGAGAACTGGTCCTGGGTGCCTCCGGAGAAGAGTGACCGGCGGACCCACCCGTTCTTTCGTTCATCCCAGACCTCAAGCCTGAAGTCGCTGTCAAGCCGCGGGAACCGATAGCGGTTGGCAGTCAACCGTGGAAGCACCACAGCCATCTGGTTCTGGGTATCCGGCAGGATGGCATCGATCATCCGCTTCCGGGTCGTCTCAAGGATCATGGTTGCCCGACGCCTGGCCTCAAGGTCAATCCGCGCCACCCTCAGAGAAGCCTCAGCACTCTCAACAGAGACGGGATCCTCGTGTCCCAAGGTCACGTATGCCTCGTCCCGCGACATCTCCGCAGCGTAGGTCCGTCCACCGAGATCACGGATGGCACCGTCAAGGGTGACCCGATCGGGCAACGCGGGATCCGCAAGTTCGGGAAACGCGTTCTCGATGATCTCGGCAAGGTCAACGGCTTCCGCAGAAGATTCAGCCGAATTTATCGGGCGATTGAATGCTGACGCTTCGGCAACCGCGCCCGCGTACTCATCCAGGCATCGCCGACGCACCTCATCCTGACGGTTCACCGCGGCGCCGAGACGACGATTTGCTTCTTCACGCATACGTTCCGATCCATCGCGATCAATCTTCGCGATGGTTGAGTTGAACGTGTTCAAGAGCGACACATCCGGTGTGGACAGTGGTTCTGTGCGCACCAGGCTCTCCACGCGTGGAATGCCGAACGGTGCACACGCCGCATTCGAAGCATCGATGCACGCGGCTAGTCCGTCCCAGGCCTCAACCTGTTCTGATATGGCCGTTGCGTGACTGGCTCGTGCCTGGTCAGCCGAACCAGATGCACGAACGAACTCGTTCGCGCGACCTTCGAACCGGGTCACCACGCGTTCGGCATCACCAACAATCCGGCGGATGACGACTGCCAAGGGTTCACAGGCACTCCATGCGCCACTCCCACCAGACGAGAAAGCGGCCCGCAGTCCACGCACCTCGGCGTCGACAACGTCGCGATCGATGGCGTCAGTCATCGTTTGGTCAACGACAATCCCGCGAACGGTGCGCCATTGGTCGATTACACGCCGAAGCGTCTCGCGCACGGTGCCATCGCCGGACGCGATTCGTGCCTCACCTTCGGAGATCGAAGCCACAAGGCTTTCGTCATCGTCAAGCGAGAGGTCGTCACGAACCCCATCCCGACGGCGGACTATGCCCGCGAGGCTGTTCTCCTGGTCCAAAACCTGCCGTCCAAGCAACTGGTGTCCACCAGCCTCGCGTGCAAGCCGGTCGGACGCCTCGTCAGCAATCCTGTGCGCATCCTCAATCAACTTGACGGCGGCGGAATAGTCCGTCCCCAACTCAATGCCAAGTGCGGTAGCCTCGGTTTGGCACCGGGCAATGGATTCATCCAGGCTCGATGAAGCACCTTGCGCGATGCGCAGGAGCCCGGGCAGTTGACCCAACCGGACCAACTCCGCCCGTAGCGCCTTGCCCTCACCCTCAATTCCGGCCAGACGGGACTTCGCGTCCTCCAGTCGGGTTGCATCGAACTCGGGAAAGGGCGAGGTGAGGAGTTCGTCGAGTTCCCGCAGACGAACCTCCGCGGCGCGAGGCGACGACGGTAGCGGTTCACCTCGTTCGGCAAGTGCGTGCTTGGCAGTTTCGGCGACCTCCCGGAAGTGATCCACGTCGGGTGGTGCGAGAACGGGTACCGAATGTTCGCGGAGCTGTTCAATCTCGGCGTCGGATGCGTCGCGTACTTCGGTCACCCGCGCGTGACCGGTCTCCAAGTGCAGGGAGACCACCTGGGCACCAACTCGTTCGTGTGACACCGCAAGACGCAGGGCGATTCCTGACGAGAGCACCACCCCTTCAGGATTGTCGAGCACGCCAAGGACGAGGCCTCTCAACTGGCTGACGCGGCGCTCGGCCTCACGCAAGGAAATGACCGCTTGCAAGGCGTCGCCAAGGGCAGTGCGCACATCGTGCATTCGTTGACGCTCCACAACTGCGTCGCGAACCGCACCAAGGCGCCGGACCTCATCCTGAACAGACGCGTACTTGGCCCGCAGGTCGGCGATGCCCTGTTCAATCCGTGCATGATCGTCCACGCGATCTTGCGCCTCCGTTGCCGCACGACGATAGGTCTCGACTTCATGGAGACGCCGGAGGAGCGTGGTCAGTTGATCGGCGCGGCGTTTGGCATTCGCGTGCGCCAGAATTCGCGGTTCGAGGGCCCTGACCTCGCCCTGGAGTTCCTGGAGGCGTTCCGTTGCATCGGTCTCTTCTCGCAGGATCTCGTGCAGGTCGCGCTGCAATCGGATACGAGCATCGCGGCGCGCAGCGGCACGCGCGAGGTCGTTCACAATCCCCGGGCGAATGCTGGCCCATGTTGAAACCGTCTGGAGTTGGCCTTGAATGGCAACCAGGCCATCTCGAACTTCCCGAAGTGACGGGAGCGCGGTCTCGGCCGCGATTGCATCATCGAGACGTATGGACTCCACGTCAAGATTGCGAGCCTCCCTGTCAGCTGCCACATGTGCATCACGCAGCGCCCGCCACGCCGCTATCGCCTCGTCGAGCGATCGGATTGCCAGCAGCCTCCTAGCCGCGGTTTCGGCGAGATCGTTCGCCTCGGCAAGGTTGCGCCGGGAAGCGTCAAGATCTGATTGTGCTTCGCGAAGGCGCAAGGCATGGTCTCTCAAGCAGGCAAGACGGAGTTTCGCGGTGTGGATCTCGAAATCTCGGGCGAGTCGTGCCAGGTTCGCCGAGGCGCGAGCGAGCTTCACGCGCGCCTCATGCACCTTGAGATCGGCATCGTGCGTGCGGTCGGGGCGAAGCAACTGTGCGACCTTGGTCAACCGGTCAAGGTTCAGGAGCGATGCAACCGAAGCCTCGCGTTGGCGTCGATCCTGGACCTCGAGGCTTCCAAGTTGCTTCTGGGGCACAAAGCACGAGTTCAACAGGGCCTCGGACGTGAGGCCCCCGAGTTCCATGATGATGCGCCGATTGACAGGGGAAACCGACGTGACGCGTTCACCCTCTCCATTGCCACGCAGGACGTAGACAGATGCCTGGGGGATGATCCGACGACCAACACTCCTGATCTCGCGCTCCACCCGCAGGGTATCGGGTGGGCCATCCCCGAGGTCTATCCGGACGACGACAGATACCTGGGCAAAATCGGCATCGTGGGGGATTGCTTCCGCGTGCGTGCAGCCACCGAGGTGCTCACCAAACAGCCCGAAGTGGATAGCCTCGAAGAGCGTGGACTTGCCCGCCTCGTTGTTTCCCTCGATCAGGATGCTTGCCCGATCAGGAAAGACAATGTCGACCTTTCGGAGGCGCTTGTACCGGACGACGGTCAACCGCTCAATGGTGATCATGCCTGCACCCCCTCGTCAACAGGACGAGGCGACGCCGTTGCGTCACCTTGGTCGCTCGTGAAGGCACGGTCACTGCCACCGACGAAATAGGGCGCGATGAGATCGAATGCGCGTTCGAGGAACTCGCGCTCGGCATCAGTTGCCTGGCCACGCATCGTGTCGACCGTGGCGGCGATCTCCTCTGCCTGTGACCGCCGTTCAAGCGACACGCCAGGTACGGCGATGCCCTCGGGCATGAGCCCAGACGCATCGAGATCAAAGGTGAAGAACCCCTTGACGCCGGCCTCGTGCACGGCCGAGAGGTTGAGTCCCTCGTAGACCTCCCGGGCGACTGGACCGTGGATCCGCATCGTGGCAAGGGTGTCAGGGTTCTCCCGGGATGCAATGCGATCCAGGAGAACTTCGGTCGGGGTCTCGACATCAGGGCGCAAACCACCGAGACCGACAGGTTGGAGTTCGACCCCAGTCACCTCAAGGGTGACGCGCGCCTGCGGGGTGATTGGCTTCCGTTGAAGACTCCTGGTGCCATCAGCCCGGAGTTCCATGATCCAGAAGCCCGGCTTGCCACTCATTTCGCCGAAGGTCATCCACTCGGTAGCACCTGGAACGAGAACCTGACACGGACGTCCACCCGCAGTCGCAATTGTTGTCGTGAACGAATGATGGACGTGACCGGCGATGAAGACATCCGCACCAAGCGCGGCGATGGTGTCGCGTTTGACAACAGGCTCGAAACTTCCGGGAAACGAGTGTCCCTCAATCGACGCGTGCGTGACGACGACTGTCCAATCGGGTGCACCATCGACGAGCGAAGGGAGGTTCGCGGCAGCGAGGGGATCACCGCCATCGGTACCGACCGCCGACCATGAGGCCCCGGCAATCAGGATCCGTTGCCCACCGAGGTTGAGCACGACATGTTCCAGTTCACCCGGTCCGCCCGGTTTGCCGAGATAGTGGAGAAGTCCTGCCTCGGCAAATTCGTCAAACGGCGCGTACCCACCGTGATCGGTTGTCTGGCGAGGTGAATCGTGGTTGCCGCCGACGGCAACAACAGCGATGCCAGCATCGCGCAATTGGGCGAGAAAGTTCGCGAACGCCGCGCGCTCGAGGTTGCGCGGGTCAAGCGCATCAAACGTGTCCCCCGCAAGGACGACGAGATCCGCGCGTTCAGCAACCGCACCGTCGACAACCTGCCTGAACGCCTGCCGAAGGCGGGTGCGTCGTTCGTCGAGTCGCGCCGCCGGCATGCGCGCCACGTAGCGATTGAGATGGTTGTCCGCGGTAACCACGACGCGCACAGTCATCTCGGGCGCCTATCCGGTCGGGGAGCCATCGAGGCACTGACTTCACGGTCCGCCTGAACGTCGTCGATAGCCATCGCACCTAGAACGTGTGTTCGCATTGGCGAAACGATAGCACATGCCAATACACAATTGCGTGCCAGCGTGGCCGAAATCGTGACCACCTATCACAACAGGGACGGTGAGCGGACGCTACTCCGGCGCGTGCGTTACCCGGGCGGATTGGTGACCGCGTTGATGCTTCGGCGTGCCCGGGCGAACAGACGCCCACTAGCCCGTCCCGCAGCCATTGCCACAGATCCGGTGTCAACGTTGCGGACTGCTCGAACCGCACCTGACACGGAATCAGCCGCCCCGGGTGCAACACCTTGGGCAGCTTTGATCATTCCGGGGGCCGCGGCCTGCGCTGCGCGGACCATGCCTGGCGTGGCCGCCTGCGCGGCGCGGATTGCGGATGGGGCAGCTGCCTGGGCAATCCGACCGGCAAGTGGCGACACCATCCCCACCATCCGGATCGCTGCCGGTATCCCGACGTTCACCGCTACGTCAGCGGCTCTGGTTGCGGCATCGATCACGGCAGCATCACGCGCGGCCTTCGCCACGGTTGCTCGCCCTAGTTCACCCATCTGCCTCGGCATGCCAGGAAACCGGGTCATGGACCCCAAGGATGGCGCCAAAGGTGGTGCGGCATTACGCCGTTCCATCCAGTTGCCGACCGCAATCAGGCCACCCCAGACGATCAGCAGGGCCAGAACCGTAAAGCCGACGGTGGTCGACTCGTCTCGCTGTCCCCAGAAGAATGAATAGAACAGGTTCGCTGCATACATGACGGGAAGCAGCACGAGCAGGACCTTGACCGTGCGGTTCGTCCGTTCGACGACAAAACGACGCAAGGGTGGAACCCACCACAAGGCCATCCCCGCCAACATCACGATGGTGAACACGTTCATGACCGTTCCATCATACCCCGCACCTTGAGTATCCCAATCCCCAACGCGCGACACGCCTGCCTAGGCTTGGGTGGTGTACCGTCCGGTTGGTACAGTAAGCGCATCGGATGAGCATCAACGCCCGCGATTCCATTCTTGCGGCAGCCGCGCAACTGATTTCGCGCGAAGGTGCGCGGCGGCTAACCCTCAATGCCGTGGCCGCCGAGGCACGCTTGAGCAAGGGTGGCTTGCTCTACCACTTCTCCTCGAAGGATGACCTCATCCGCGGGCTTGTGGAAACGCTTGTCGCCCAATTCGACGCCGAGGTGGAGACCTTCACGGTGCCCGGCAAGCCCGGTGCCTGGACGCGTGCCTATCTCGATGCGGCGATCAACACATCGGCTCCCGCGTCGGAAACGCATGCCTCCAAGGCGTCTGCCGGACATGGACCGGCCCTGACGAGTACGGGCATCGCCGCCGCAGTCTCCAACAACCCGGCCTTGCTGGAACCGGTTCGGGAGGCATACCGCCGGTGGCAGCAGAATCTCGAAAGCGATGGCATCGACCCGGTTGATGCAACGATAGTCCGTCTGGCCTGTGACGGACTCTGGCTTTCGGATCTCATTGGTCTCGATCCCGTGCCCGAGCCTTTGCACACAGCAGTTGTCTCGCGGATGCGCGCCATGACCACCAGCGCCGACCTCACCAAAACCGTGACGACATTCCCGGAAAACGACAACCAGCCACGGTGATCCACGGAGTTCAGTAGATGTCCACAACGGTCAAGCCAGAAACCAATGGCCCGCCCACCCGTCGGACGCGCCGTCAAGCCAGAAAAGGTGCACCTCCGGACAACACGCCGGAACCTGGAAGGGTTGATGGACCTGCATTCACTGCCGATGGCCGGTTGCGTCTTCCGGCAACCCGACACCTTTCCTCGGAAATGGTGATGCTTGGCGGCGTCCTGCTGTTCCTGATCGGGGGCACTTGGGACGTCTCCTGGCATATCGTGGCCGGGCGCGAAACGTTCTGGAGCCCACCCCATCTGGTCCTGTACGCCGGAATCCTGCTCATCTTCGGAACAGCGTTGCACGGCGTATCCAGCGCGTGGCAGTCCGGGAGATTGCCGACCGCCAGTTCATTGATCGGGATTGCCGGGTCTGCAATGTCGCTCGCGTCGGCGCCGCTGGATGACTTCTGGCACCGCGTCTACGGTCTCGATGTGACCATATGGAGCCCGCCACACCTCCTACTCATCGGAGGTGTGACCCTGGCATCGTTCAGTGCCATGGTGGGGATTGCACAAGTTGTCAGCCGGGCCGCGGGCGGGGCGTCGTGGCACGCGTTTTCGGCCGGCTGGACCCCTGCCACCACGGCGCTGTTCTTTTCCGGCGGCCTGTTCATGGCCGTGGGAGGCGCATCCCTCGGCGAGTATGACTTCGACGTCGCGTGGTCGTCGGTTGCGTACCACCCGCCGCTGCTTGCCGCCCTGACGGCGTTCGGCCTGGTCCTCACGGCCAGAGCGCAACGGCGCGTCGGTGGAGCAACGCTGACGGCGGCGACCTTCACCATCCTCCACGTCTTGCTTGACTGGATCCAACTTGGTTTATCCATGCCTCGGCCTCAGGTGCCGCTTGTACTGCTTGCTGCACCAGTGATTGACATGGTGCTGATCCTTGGCGCAACCGGCCACAGGCGCACCATTGGGCCCGTGGGGACAGTTGCCGGTGCCGGCGCGCTGTACGCGGCGACGCTGATGCTCGTGCAGTGGCCCTACACCACAGCCCTTGCCGGCAGTGTCTGGTCACTTTCCGTCCTGACGCGCGCCGCCGTCCCAACCCTTGCATCCGGAGCCATCGGGGCGGTCGCCGGCTGGATTGTCGGTTCGAAAATCGGTGGGCAACCGGCACTTGGTGGCATTCCGGACGGCGCGAAGGTTTCCCGTTCAAGGTGGCCAGAGTTCATCCTCGCAGCCGCCTCGATTGGCCTCGCCGGGACCGCGATCGCCCCGGCCGTGCGGAACAACGGAGCGCCCCGCCCGATCTGGGGCACCGAAGCAAACAGCCTGGTCGATGCGCCTGTCGTGGGCCAGCTCACACTACGTCCGGCGTCCCCAGTTGTGGGTGAACCGATGACGATGCGGGTGATGTTTACCGATGCCACGGTGCTGCAGACGGTTGGCCGTTCCCCCGCGGTCCCATTTGAGAGCCCGCGGGCTGGAGACATTGCCGAGGGCGTGATGCAGGCGGCAGGAGCGCCCGGGATCTACGAGGTCACCTTCACGCCACGCGAAGCCGGACGCCGTTGGCTGACCATTTACCTGCCCGGCGAGTTCGGGCGAATGGCGGCATCGTCGGCCTTCACCGTCGGCAGCACGGCTTCCGGTTCTTTGGCGCCACCATCATCGACGCGAAGCATTGTCATGCGCCCCGAACCCGGTCCCGATGAGAACGCTCCGGGTTGGCTTGAACCCGTGACCGGCGCCGGCATCGGACTGGTGCTCGCCGGGTCTCTTGCCGTCACTGCCTGGGTCCTGCGACGCATCGACGTTCGCTGAACCGGACATTGCCACGTGTCCGAGGACACGCGAGGTGCCAAACAGCCCCGATACAAATCACTCCGACCGCGCGGCGGCGGGATGCGGCAACGCGGCCACCCGCGGCGTGAGTCGGGCAGATTCGCCGGGCGTTGTTGTTGCATGCGGGGCCGCGCAAGCGTGGGCCCGGGGATCACGAACCCACCAGCCGCGTTCGGGGCATCGGGTTGGTCCGGGGAGATCGGCACGATGGGACGGGCAGGCAGGCGACGACTACCCGACCCTGACAACAACCCCCCACTCACGTCCCATTCGACGGCAGACCAGACGGGAGCCGCCAGCGGACCACCGGTCATCGAGACGCCACCCGCACCAGTGGTGGCAAGTCCGCAGGCGTTGCGGATTGTGCCAGCATCGATCCCGCTCCCCGGTGATGCTGGTGCAGCGATCACGGTTCCAAGGGGTGCCCGCGCGCTCCGCATCGTGACCGGGAAACAAAAGACCACCCCAACCACCCGGAAGCCCTCGTCACCATCGCTGAAACCTGTCGGCACCGACACGCTTTCCGTCGTGACGCCACCTGTGCCATGGTTACGCCTGGACACCCCTTCGTACGTAGCGCGCCAGGTGCTATCCGCAACGGACCCGGCCACCGACCCTTCCCAACCGAACATCCTCGTGAACGGAGACTGCCTCGAAGCACTCCGTCACATTCCGTCAAACTCGATTGATCTGATCTTTGCTGACCCGCCATACAACCTCCAGTTGCGGGCAACCGACTTGCGTCGCCCCAACGAGACCGCGGTTGATGGGGTCTTCGATGCGTGGGACGCTTTCGCCAGTTTCGAGGAATACGACCGCTTCACCGAAAAATGGGTTCAGGAGTGCCGTCGGATCCTTTCACCACAGGGAAGCCTGTGGGTGATTGGGTCGTACCACAATATTTTCCGCGTCGGGACACGCCTGCAAGATGCAGGTTTCTGGCTGCTGAACGACGTGGTGTGGATCAAGGCAAACCCGATGCCCCACTTCCGTGGTGTGCGCTTCACGAACGCGCACGAGACCATGATCTGGGCCAAGAAGAGTGAGACCTCGACGCGAACTACCTTCAATTACCGGGCGATGAAGGAGTTGAACGGGGGCAAGCAGATGCGATCGGACTGGTACATGCCAATCTGCGGCGGTCGCGAACGGCTGCGGGATGAATCCGGCCGAAAGATTCACAGTACCCAGAAGCCGGCGTCACTGCTTGAGCGCATCGTCTTGGCGACGAGCCGACCGGGTGACCTGGTGCTCGATCCGTTCGCCGGCACCGGTACGACCGGACTTGCTGCCCAACGGCTCGGACGGAGATGGCTGATGATCGAACGCGACCCGGGTTACTGCGACGCCATCGAGGGCCGGCTTGGCGTGGCATCCGCCGCACCCATCGCGACCATCGAATCGAAAGATACGGGCCACGAAGTGGGCCAAGCCTAGACCACTCCTGACGGGCTACCCAAGCGACCCGCAAGCCAAATCAGCTGGGACGTGGTAGGGGTGGCTCAGGCGCATTGCCGATTGCCGGGCCACCTTGTCCAATCCCACCAAGGACCGCGTCGAGGGCCCGTGCAAGATCCCTGGTTGCATACGACGCCCGTTCCTGGCCGGTCCACACCGGACGCAGGTAGTAGTCGATCAATCCGGTCAACTGTTCCCAGGATTCGTGCAGTGGCCGGACAGCAATGACCTGTTGCGCCGCTTGGATCGCAGCAGCTCGGTTCCTCGTCGCCGCGGCTCCGGTCATGAAGCGCGGTTCGGAACCTCGGATGATCGGCGAAGCAATCCCGGTCCGCAGTGCCCTTTGGTCTCCCTCCGGACCGGCGAGATACCTCGCAAGGTCCCAGGCCTGATCGACGTTTGCCGTCGATGCGCCAATCGAGATGAACGACCAATCGGCATATGTCGCGGACTGCTTCGACGATGGAAGCGGGAACACGTCCCAATCAAAACCGAGGTTTCGGGTCGAAAGCAGGGGAAGCGAGTGCTGGTACCAGATCCACATGGCAATCTGGCCCCCATCAAACGTGTAGGACTGCCCATTGGGGTTTTGCTGTTCATTCGGGGCGACGCCATACCGCCACACCAGATCAGACGCCCATTGCAGGGCCTCATGCACCCCGGCCTCGGCGTAGCGAGATCGCGAAACTTCCCGGGTGAACTCCGCTGCCCCATTCTGGCGGATGAGTGACGCCCAGAATGGCCGGCCGGTCACCAACGTGCCGAACTGGCGGAACCCCCCGCCCGACCCGCGTTGCGTCAACTGGCTAGCCTTTTCCAGGAAGTGACCCCACGTCCAATCGGGACTTCCCCAGGTTGCGGGAGGAAGCGATAGCCCGGAAAACGCCGATTTGTTGACGTACAGGACCAACTGGCGAGCTTGGTAGGGCAGTCCGAACAATCGGCCACGGAAGGCGCTGGCATCGAGGTAGCCCGGCTGATAATCGGCGAGAAACGCTCGACCAGACGCCCCTTGCAAGCGCTGCAGGGGGTAGAACGCCCCGGCCTTGAGTAGTGGCAGGGCGTTTGGCCCGTCGTAGACAACCACGTCGGGCATCTGGCCAGACGCCGCGAATGCCATGAGCTTGTCGTTGTACCGATCAAACCTCTCGGTCATGATCGTGACATTCACATCTTCACGCTCACTCGTGAAAGTGGAAATCTGCTGTTCAAGCAGCTTGTCGGTCGGTACGGGTGTGGGGTTGCCAGTTCCCGGTGTCGGTACCGCACCACCTGCCGCCGCCGCCGCGGAGGCAAACTGACCAGCCACCTGATTCCAGTTAAGTCGGTTGTTGATCCCGGGACCGGCCGTGAACGGCAAGGGAAGTTCAGGCCCCCAGGAGTACCACTTGAGAGTGACCGGTACTTTCTCGACCTGTCGCCCACACGCCGAGGCACCCATGACTGCGGGCAGCAGTGCCAGGCTGGAGGTCATGGCACCCAGCCGCATCAGGGAGCGTCGCGTCGCCCAACCGGCCCGGATTACGTAGCCAGAAGAGGCATCGCGCCCCACGGCGCCCGGCCTCTCTACCTGGGCTTCGCCAGCGCGCCGGGACAGCACCATGCATCGACCCTTCGAGCTTCCCGTCGGCACTTCCGCACCGATCGGAATGACATCCGGAACCTGCTCTCCAAGACGTGACGGAGAAGCGAAGACCCGGGTTGGGGTGCCAGCCGACCCCGATCCTGCTGTCCAACACGAGCGGGGCAGGATTGAGCCAACCGTGCCGATCACCCGGCGCGGCGATTGTACGCCGCCCGGGATGATGGCGACTTGTCATCATTCCGGGTATCAGGCAGCCGGAAGGATGAACCCCCATATCGCGACGAAGTGGACGACTGAAGCAGTCAGGACGAACCCGTGCCACACGGCCGAGTACCAGACCCAATTCTTAAGCAGATGGAACAGGACCCCGACGGTGTAGATCACGCCTCCGGCGACGAGGAGCCCGAGAACAACCGGGTCGAGATCGCTGAACAGGTGGTCGGCGCCGATGACAACGACCCAACCCATTGCCATGTAGAGGGCGACAAAAAGGATGGGAAACCTGAACTTCAGGATGAACTTCAGGGCGATCCCGATCCCCGCAAGAGCCCAGACAAGGGTTAGAAGGTAGCCACCGCCATCGCGGAAGCCGATCCATGCGAACGGCGTGTACGTGCCCGCGATAAGCAGGAAGATGGCAATGTGATCCAGCATTCGCCAGTTCCGGTTACCCCGGCTGCCTGCCACGTGGCGGAAGTACCGGTTGTAGACCATCGACGCGACTGAAGAGGCTGCAAGGGTACCTCCATAGATGAGCCCGGCGAGTGCGCGGTTCCAGTCCTGGAAAAACGACTGCATCGCCAGAAGTGCAAAACCGGCACACCCGAACGCTGCCGTCAGCTTGAGGATCAACGCATCTGCGGCAATGATTGGCCGGTGGGGATAGCTGGGCAACATGGGCGCACTTTTATCAGGGGTGAGGGGAGAACCTGTATGGCTTTTCAGCGGACCAATCCTCTTTTCGTGGGAAATCCTGCGCCGGGTGATGGTACCGATGGATCAAGGGCACGCCATGCGAGTGGGCCTTTGAACCGAGACCGGTTTCAGGGAATGTCAGGCGTGCAGTGAAGACGGGTCGAAGTTGCCTCCGCACAGGACAATCGCAACTCGCTCGCCGGCGCTGGGAACGTACGCCCCCGAAGTGATCGCGGCGAGGGCAGCCGCCCCGCCAGGTTCCAAAGCAACCCGAAGGCTGTCCCATGCCTGCAATTGCGCATTGCGTATCGCGTCATCCTCTACCAGGACAACCCGGTCGATGAACTGTCGGGCGGTGTCAAAGGTGAGACTGCCGATGCGCGTGGCACCGAGACTGTCGACCGCGATGCCTCCGGTCGGGACATCCACCGGCATCCCCGCCTTCATGGCATCGTGAAGGGTCGCGCACGCAAACGGTTCCACCCCGACGACCCGAACGCGACCGCCAAACCACGACGCAACGCCGCCGATCAGGCCGCCACCACCAACCGCCACCATGATCGTGTCCACATCGGGTACCTGGCCCTCAAGTTCCATCGCGAGGGTCCCCGCACCGGCAAGGACCTCGGGCTGATCATAGGGATGCACCATCAAGGCACCGGTGAGGGCGGCCCGCGCCTGCATCGCCAAGTACGTTTCCGGGAACCGTTGGCCGACGATCGTGACGTCGGCACCGTAGGCAACAAGACGAGCCACCTTGGAGGGAGAGGCAACTTCAGGAACGTAGATCTCAGCTCTGAACCCAAGGGACAACGAGGCAAGGGCAACGGCTGCCCCGTGATTGCCACCAGATGCGGCAATGACACCTGATTCGGGCACGTTCCCTGAAAGGATACGGTTGAACGCGCCACGCGCCTTGAATGAACCGGACCGTTGAAGCGATTCGAGCTTGAGCGCGAGGTGTCCGGCAGATCCGAACGACCCGTCTTCAAGATTCATCACCGGTGTGACCCGGACGCGCCCGGCAATGCGTCGCGAAGCCTCAGCGATATCGGCCGGTGTAACCACGGCAATTCTCCTCAACCGAGCAACCGGCAACCATCTCACCCGACACTTGGCGTCTCGATTGTACGGACGCCTCACAGGACCACGTTGAAGGGGAGCGCGCGGGTCGCGGGTCGGTCAACCCCGGCCCCCGGGCACGAGGTCAAGGAGGCTCCATCCCCGGCCCCGGGGACGGCGGCCATACGCGGCTGCAAAGTGGCCGACCGCCTGTTCCCAACTGACTTCCTGGCCAAGGCGAGCTTCGCTCTCACGAAACTGCGCCAACCGCACGAGAATGTCTGCCGAGCGCTCGCCGGGGAAGGCACCGTGGAGACCTTGGGCGCGCATCGACCGCTGCATCCCCTGAAAAAACCCGAAGTACCACCGGCTCCACGCTTCCCTGGCAGCCTGACCCAACGTCGCACCACCTGGCAGGCGGGTCTCCCGCTCCGGCGATACCGAGATCAAGGCCAAGAGACCCGGATACGTTCCGACGCGTGACGCGCCCACCTTCGTCAAACCGGTCTGGCGCTCGAAGGCCCTCCGTTCCACGAAGACCTGCTGCTGCTCCGCATCGGACGATGAAAAGTATTCGCTGACCTCGGCCTCAAGTTCGCGGATGCCGAGTTGCCGGGCTGCCGCCACCCGATGATGGCCGTCAAGAACGTAGTAGTCATAGCCAAACTTGTAAAGCTCAAGGGGTGGCATGGGCATGCCATGCTCAAGCCGATCCTTCACTCCCTTGAACCGTGCGGTGTCATCCTTGCGAGCCCGTCGGGGAAGGAATGACGCGTTCAGCTCGTGACCACGGCCAACACTCCCGGTGATCCGGTCCACCGGAACTTCACGCATACCCAATCTCACCGAAGTAAGTGCCCCGGACCGGGCGACATCGCGTGCGAAGTTGCGAAGGCCGTCCGTAGGAACGGAAATCGGCGCGGGCGCCGTCCGGACATACATGACCGGACACGGCGCCGTCCGCAGAAGCTCATCGGCAACGCTTCCCGCAACCAGGCGTGCAAGACCACTGTGAGGTTCACTGGCAAGGATCAGCAGGTCGATGCGCAGGGCCGTGGCCAACGTGGCGATCACCTGACCAGGAGGCCCGACGCGCACTGCGGGCAGGACCGTCATTCCGTGCGCCCGTAAGCGGTCGGCTATCTCTTCAAGATAGACGGTTGCCCCGATTGCGACGGGATCAGCCGCCGAGACGCCACCGCTCAGCCCGACCTGGCTCAAATACGCTTCGCCCAAGCCCGTTCCGAGTTGACCGCCTGACGAGAGTTCCGTCGCCATCGAAGGCAAGACCGTGAGCGGTGACGACGCAACAACCCGGATGAGGTGCAAGGCCGCACCTGTGGCCTTGACCAAGGCCACCGCATGAGGGATCGCCGCTTCGGCAACCGCCGTTCCGTCAAGTGGCACCAGGATGTTCCGGATTGCCTGGCGATCAGACGTGACCGCCCCGGCTATGGTCG
>Ga0209598_10000608_pt1 | contig 29129 bp, 28 predicted proteins | sample M_140807_EF_Meta_FD_187317 | JGI IMG/M metagenome (GOLD analysis project Ga0209598, IMG submission 187317) | Freshwater microbial communities from Lake Montjoie, Canada to study carbon cycling - M_140807_EF_MetaG (SPAdes) (version 2) | ecosystem: Environmental > Aquatic > Freshwater > Lake...
CGCTCTGGGCGATATTTTGGCCTGTCGATTGGTTGAGGGTTTGTAGGTCGGAAGGGGGGGAGGGATGACGGCGTGAGATCTTTTCGGTGGGCACGGTGGGGGCTTTGGAATCGGGTCGAGTAAGCCCGTAGATTAAGGCAGCCAGAGCGACGAGAAAGAGGGCGATGGGCCAGGGGGATTTCACGGGAATCAATGGGCGGGCATGGCGATCCACGGAGGGACAACACTTCCCTGTATCCAGTTATTGCGGCGACGGACTTCATCATCCGTGAGGCGTGGATCTTTCAGATAGATGTAGTAATCGTCTTGGCGTTCGAACAGGTCGCCTATGGCTTCCCGGGTTTCGCTGACCACCATGGTACTGGTGATCCGAATGTGGAAATAACCACGGATCAGTTCATCATACTTCGACGGTAGCAGTCTGAACTGAAAGGGGATGAGGGTTTTGGTTGGGATAACTTCCCGGATCTTTGCGTCGGAGCCCTCGGGAGTCTCATGAGGAACGGAATCCCAGCGCCCATTGGCCTGATAAAAAACACGGATGGAAGGGCCAAGGATAAAGAATCGACGGGATGAGTCATAGTTTTGGAGGAACAGATTCGCACGGACATTGCCGTCGCCCTTGGCATCGAAGGAGTCCACATCGGCCCTGAGCTGACGAAAGGCAATTTCCTCAGTGATGCGTTTCTTTTCCTGTTTCGCCCAAAGTTGGCGTCCTTGGGACCAGGCGATGATCCGGTCAGTCGAGTAGAGGAGGGATGCTCCCAAAAGCAGGGTGGCCAGAAAGAAGGAGGCTGGTCCCCGCCAATCCCCGACGGGTGCGGGTTTGGGCGTTTCTTGTGTCGCCAATCCTTTGGGGGGTTTTTCGAAAACCGGCCCCTGCCTTTCGATTAGGGAAGAGCGAACAGCTGTGGCGGAGGGTTTTTCCGTGAGAGCTAATTGTCCGGCGGACATCTGGAATACTCGGTCGGCGAGAGAGGCGAGTTGGTCACCGTGGGTGACGGCGAAGATGGCAAGTTTCCGTTCGTCCCGAAGTTCACGGAGAACTGTGAGGATTTCTTCTTCGGCCAATGGATCGAGATTGCTGGTGGGTTCATCCAGAAGGAGAAGGGCAGGTTCATGTTGGAGAGCGCGGGCCAAGGAGACGCGGCGCTGTTGGCCGCCAGAAAGTTCATTAGGAAAGGCGTCCCAACGTTCTCCCATGCCCAGACGGGTGAGAAGTTTTTGGGCACGGCTGTAGGCCTGATGTTGGGATTCGCCGGCAAGGAGTCCCGGTAGGGCAGCATTATCTAGGGCGGCAAGTCCGGGGAGGAGGGAATTGGTTTGAAGCATGAAGCCTATTCGGCGGGAGCGGAGATAGGCGAGTTTCCGAGGAGAGAGTTGAAGGAGGTCCGTTCCCTCAAGGTGGAGGGTGCCATGGTCGGGTCGTGCGAGTGCTCCCAAGAGGGCCATTAGGGTGGATTTTCCCGAACCGGAACGACCACAGACGGCGACGAATTCACCCGCCTGGATTTCTAGGGAGACCTGGTGGACGGCCGCGATGGAACCTCGCCGGGCGGGATAGATCCGGCTGAGATTGCGGGCAGAGAGGACCACGCTCATTCGTTGTTCTCCCGGAGAAGTTGGTAGACCTCACGGCCCGCAAGACGCCAGGAAGGAAGCAGGGCGCCGAGACCGGCGACCAGAGAGCAAAGGAGGAGGCTCAGTAGAGCGGAAAAAATCTGGGAGGAGAGAGAAGGGAGTTCGAAGGTGATTCCGCGGGAGGTTAGGAGATATCCGAAAGTTCGGACGAATACGGCCAGTCCGGTGGCGCCTAGGAGAACGCCAAAAAGGGCGCCTAGGAAAGCGCAGAGGGCGGCTTCCATTGCCAGCCACAAGGAGAGTCCCATTCGAGAAAGGCCCATAGCGAGGAGTAATCCGAGTTCCGCTTTTCGCTCAGCCACGATCCCGGCGTAGACAACAAGAATGAGAAGTCCGCCCATCCAAAGGCCAACGAGGGTGAATGCGATCGAGCCGGTGAGGATGGTTCGGATCGATTGGCGGACCTGAATCCCGAGTCCGGATCCGCTAATGACCTGAACTTCAGGGACGGAGGAGAGGGCGAAGCGGACATGTCCCGCCCCAGCGCCGGGCGACAAGCGAAGGAGAAGGGCAGAGGCGGAACCGGTGACCGGAAGGGTTCCGAACGATTGGACTCCGTGGGATCTGGATTCATTCGCAAGTTCGTCCACGGTAGAAAAAGATCCAAAGACTGATCGTTCTGTGGGGCCAACACCCGTTAGGTCGAGTTTTCCCCAGACGACCAAACTTTTTCCAAGGAAATTCATGGTTGAGCCCAAGGGTTCTGGCCGGCGTCCACCGATGAGGACATCGCCTTGGGAGAACGGGCGGGGCAGGTGTTCTCTGATCCAGGGTTGTAAGGTGAAATCATTGGAAGGATCGAAGGCGATCAGGTCGGTTTCGCCATGGCCTTCATCCGAGGGGATGGAAAAGTGGCGTTGGAGGGAGACTTTTTCCAGCCCGGGGAGAGTTTCGATTTGTTTTAAAACCGATGGGTCAAGTTGAGGGGCGTTGGGTTCCCCCGTGAGAAGGGCGGCGGTTAGGTTGTGGGTAGTTCCTTTGGGTAGGATAAGGAGATCAGCCCCCAAGCGATCCAAGGAGGTTTCGAGTCCGCGGCGAATCGAATCTCGGACGACCAAAGTGAGAAATATTGAAGCGGAGCCGACGGCGACGGCGAAGGCCAGAAGGAGGTAACGACCGGGGCTTCGTCGGGCCTCCTGGAGGACCAGACGAAATCCTAGGGGGAAAAGGCGGAATCCGTGTGGCAGGGTGGTTAGACCGTGCAGCTACGACTGAATTTCATCTCCTCCACTTTAGAGGGAACGATGACGCAGTCGTGGTGTCCGCCGAAGTTGGGCATGTAGCCGACCTGCTCAAGGGTATCTTGGCGGAAGACAAAGGCACCGGATTCCATTCGTTGGAATCCCGAAAAGATCACCAAGGCATATTTCCCATCATAGGTAGTGGCTGTGGTCTGGGTATCGACTCCGACATTTCGAAACTTTTTCACAACTTTCCAGTCCTTGGTGCTCACGACATAAACATCCGATTTCATCGGCTTTGGTCGGAGAACGGTGAAGAAGCATTTTGAACCATCGATGGAGAAGTTGACGTGGAAAGGGGAGGGGTACTCTCCCTGCCACTCCTTATCCTTGACGAAGGTGGTCCGTTTCCATGCACGGGGATCGTCGCTGGAGGTGTCGAATACGGCAACGTTGTTGGCGCGGAGATTGTTCATCATAACCAGGTGATTGCCTGAAGGGTTGAATCCCGTTTCATGGATTGGGTTACCGACAGAGGGAAGGGTAACCTCCCAAGTGTCTGGGCTGTTCGAGACTTTTTTCACCGGCCAGTTATCGGCGAGACCTTCGTTCGCCATCACGTAGCAAACTGGCTCCATGGAGGTGCGGTCGATGATAAAACCTCCCCCGCACATGCGAAGGCCGGCGATGGAGTAGCGATTACGAGGATCGTGCAGGCAAAAATCCAGACCCGTCAGGGTATGGGGGCTAGCACCGGGAGTTTGGCCTTTCTCGACGAGGAGTTCTGCCATGGGAGCCATCTCGTAGTTAAGTTTGTTTCCCTTCGTCCCGTAATAGTCGTATTTCCCGTCTTTTCCTGGAGCCAGTTTAATGAGTCGGATGGTTCCACCCTTCGTCCAAGTTTCAGCCAGAACCTTCGAGTTGGGGACCCAATCGCCCCGGAAGGAGGTAAGGACCTTGGTTTTATCCTCGCCGCGGGCCCGAGAGAAAAATCCCACCACATCCTTCTGACCGTCGGCGCAGGCAAAACCATTTCCATCTGGGAAAGGGACAGTATGGACGCCTAAACCGATTCCCGTCGTTTCGGAAACATCCTCAAGGAGTTCCATCTGATTTGATTTCCCATCGTACCCGACGCGGTAGATGTGATTCCCCATCCCGTATTTGTCGAGCATGCCGTGCTCTTTGATTTTTGTATTGAGGCCGTACATCAGGACATTATCGCCACCTTGGGTGGAGTTAATGAATTCAAAGCCTTTATAGGGGTCTCCGCTATCGGCGTAGAAGGCAGCTAAATGGTGGGAGATCGGGCAGGAGTCCCCGTAGTTCCAGTAGGAAATCCATGAGAGGGTTTTTTGAGTTCCCAGATCGACGGCATGGGTCCCTCCGCCCAGCTTTTGTGGGGTGAGATAGATATATTTTCCGAGGGATTCGCGGATCCCTTGGTAGATGGCGTCTTCGACTAGGATCCCGTCTTCGTTTTTGGCGGCGTAGGAGGTGCCGGGAAGGTAGCGGGTTAGACCGGCACCCGTAAGCCCGGCCAGACCAGCGAATCCGTAATAAAAGAAGCGACGGCGCGAGATTTTTGCCAGATGAGGGCTTTTCATTCTTCCTCAACATTAACCCCTCGAGATGAGGTCTCAATGAAGTTTTAGGTCAATCAATAGTAACAATAATTCTTACAACAAAATTACAACATGCCTTTGTCTAAAATTGCTGGGATAGAACTTACCGGTCTTGATCTGCAATGAGTTATAAATCTCATCTCGCGGGGGTTTGATTCCCTTCGCCCACATAATCCTTTCCTTGGTCGTTTACGCGAGACTCAAATTGATTAGAATGCCTCGATGAGCGATATAAAAAGCGGGTCCGTAGTCAAATTTGCGGTGGTAGGACTGATTCTGGTTCTGGTGTCGACTGGTGCGGCCTATCTCTTGCTCCCCAAGCTAATCTTTCGGTGGTTGGGGGGAGATGAATTTCGTCTGCTCGCATCCAAGCAGCTTTCGACTGTGCTCAAGACGGAGGGGGAGTTGGAGCCCTTGACTTGGTCATCCTTTACCGTGCAATCCGGAGGATTTACAAGTCGTCCGGATGCCGCTGGTCCGTGGTTATGGAAAATTCAAAACGTGAAAACCAGCATCTCTGTCCGGCTTCTGCTCGACCGGGTTCTGCGATTTCCTGAAATCACGATCGATTCCGTGGCGCTTTCTCAGGGATCAAAGCCGAATTTGCTGCCGGTGGTGCCTGCGCCGGCGGAGGGTCGGATCGACAAGAAGTCGTCCTCTGAACTTCTGAAGGATGTGCAGATCGGAAGGATGCGAATCCAAAGCTTCGGATTGAAGCCCTCATCGGCGACCAGCGGATGGGGTGTACAGGGTGTTCAAGTGGAACTAAAGCCAGCTCCCCAACAGACCGAATTTGAGCTCCAAAAAGGGGATATCCTCACGCCTCTTGATTGGGTTGGGACAGTGAATCTGGATCAAGTCAAGGGACAGTACCTCGACCCGACCCTGCGACTGCAAGAGCTACTGATCCAATCGAAATCTGGGGGGACCCTGACGGCTTCCGGGGAGTTTTCCTTGAGCCCCTCTATTCAGGGGAAGGGTAAAATGACTTGGCAAAACTGGCCTATTCCGGGCGGCAAGCTCGGAGTGGGATTGTTTAATATCCCTGCGACAATGTCCGGTGAGTTCGAGTTGACCGAATGGCGTACGGGTGGTCCATCCGGCAAGGGGGTGGTTCGTTTGGTGGGTGCAAGGCTCGAGCCCGGCCAAGGATCCCAGACCATATTGGGGCTGCTTGCTCTCCTCACGGGGGATAATCGGCTACAACAAAGCAATCCGCTCGCCACGGCCCAGGCGAAATTCTCACTGCAACCAGGAATCTACGACGTCAATCAAATCATAGCGGAAGCTCCCGGGGTGCTGCGTGTCGTGGGCCAAATCCGGATGAATGGTCAAAATCTCGGTGGCCAAATTCAACTTGGTTTGGAACGCGGTTTAGGTGGAAAGGTGAACGGACTGACGGGTGGTGAGTGCTTTCGGCGGGAAGAGGGCGGGTACCTTTACGAAGCCGTCAATCTTTCGGGAACCATGGAACGCCCGCAAAACGATCTGGAGCCCAAGCTGAAGCAGGCTTTAACCCGGACGGCGGTTCGGACAACGGTGGACATCATTCAAAAAGCTACCGGGAATACGGATCCCAACACACCCGCAGGGGCGGCTGGCCAGATTCTTAAATCGCTCTTTGGACCGGCACCCAAATAAAAAAACTTTTATCCGTAGCTTTTAAAGTACTTCTTTTTGTCTTCCTCGGGGGTGGAGGGCATAGGTGCGGACAGGGGGGCGGATTTAGCGGGCTGGGCAGGGGTGGGAGCGGCCTCCTCCTCAAGCATCTCTTCCTCGAGGGCAGACATATCCACCTGGGGTCCTCGGTCAGGCATCATCCCAGCGGGCGTGCCGCCGCTGGCTTCCACGAAAGCCAGTTGCACCTGCTGGAGCGCTTCCGTGAGAATCTTTGCTTCTTGGGTGTTCAGATTGCCCTCGGTCTTGGCTTTGATGAGTTCCAAGTGATCGATCATCATCTTGGCGGCTTGAAGATTCGGGGGCAGACGTTCTCCCTCAGGAGTGGGAATCCGGCCTAGGACGTAAAGGATGTTCTGGGCCTGCACCATGACAAACTGAACGAATTTCCGAGTCATCTCGGTTGAGGTGACGGGATTGGTTTTTTGGATTTCCGCCATAAAGCGCGATCGGGTCTAGAGTTTACCCAGGTTGTTCTGGGTTTTGGCGCGACGGCGTGAAGAAGCTTGTTTCGGGGTAGGGGAACGCCAGGTCGCCGATCTCTTTTTCAGTGATTGAGGTTTAGGCTGGAAAGGACTCTCAAAGGCCTCGCTAAAGGTCCAGATTTCTTGAAAATCGTCCGGCTGGTCGGTTTCGCTCTTTCCGAGGATTCCATTCTGAACGAGCTGGAAAACGATTTCACCCACATGCGAGCAGCGGAAGATTCCCCACTCTCCGAGAACCGTTTTGGCCATCGGCCCAAACTCCTTCAGCGCAAGGTCACGAAACCCCTCAAGGAGCTCCTTGCCGCTGACATGAGCCGGCTTTTTTCCCGGAGCGTTCCGGCCGAGCCGTTGGATCGAATGATCAAGGGATTGGCGGATAAAATGGTAGGCGCTGGGCGTGAAGCGGTTGTCCGTAGAACGAATCTTGATGATCGCCTGGTCGAAATTCAGGTGCGCCATAGTTCAAGAATGGACGCAAAGCGGCACTTTGTCTACGGGTGTGCGCCGTGCCGTGCCCATCGCCAGAGCGAAAAAAGAATCATGACCGTACCGATCACTACCATGATCCATCGCTCCCGCCGACGCAGCGTCCAGGGGTTCACGGGCAGATGAGATTCACGATCCGACCTGGGACGACGATGATCTTTTGGATCTTTTTCCCGCCCGTCCATACGGGGAGGTCAGCATGGGTGTTCACCAGGGCTTCAATCTGTTCCTTGGTCGAAGCCGGAGGAAGCAGGATTTTCCCTCGGAGTTTGCTATTCACTTGAACCGGCAGCTCGATGACGTCGTCCTGCAGATCCTCCTTACGGTAGGCGGGCCATGAGGCGGTGCTGATCAGTGCCTCCCCGCCGAGGCGGTGATGGATCTCCTCAGCAAGATGGGGAGCAAAGGGGGCTAGGATTGTGGCTAAATGTCGCAAAGCGGCCTTGGGGCGTGAAGGTAAGGAGGTGAGGTGGTTGACCAAAATCATGAGAGCCGAAATAGCGGTGTTGAACTGGAGGCCCTCGATATCGGCTTCGACTTTGGCGGTCGTCTTGGCCAGGGCTTTGACCGTTTCGGTGGAAGGAGGTTCTTCGGTGAGGGCTTTCGAGGGGATCCATTCCCCAGATTCGGTTTCCTCACAAATCAGACGCCAAACCCGGGCGAGGAAACGGACGGAACCCTCCATTCCTTTGGAACTCCAGGGTTTCATCTGTTCCAGTGGACCCATGAACATTTCAAAGACCCGCAAAGCATCTGCCCCGTGCTCGGCGATCACTTCGTCGGGATTGACCACGTTACCAACCGACTTGGACATTTTCCTGTTATCTTCGCCGAGGATGATTCCTTGATTGACCAGCCGGCGGAACGGTTCGGGGTGCGAGACGAGTCCGGCGTCGAAGAGGACCTTATGCCAAAAACGCGCATAGAGGAGATGAAGAACGGCATGTTCGGCTCCACCGACATAGAGATCCACCCCGCCGCCCTGCATCCAGTACTTTTCAGCGGACGTACTCCATGGGGCGGTCGAATTGGTGGGATCGCAAAAACGAAGGTAGTACCAGCAAGAACCGGCCCACTGGGGCATGGTGTTGAGCTCCCGGGTCGCTCCATCGGGCAGGTTCTTCCAGGAAGCGGCTTTTCCCAGGGGGGGCTCCCCCGTGGGTGAGGGGTGGTAGTCGGTGAGCTCGGGAAGGGTTAGGGGAAGGTCTTGATCTGGGAGGGGGTGATGTTGCCCGTTACGCCAAACAATGGGGAAAGGTTCCCCCCAGTAACGTTGGCGGGAGAAAAGCCAGTCGCGCAGTTTGTAGCGGACCTGCCGCCGCCCCTGATTCTTTTTCTCCAGTTCCTCGATCATGCTCATTTTGGATTCCGGGGTTTTTAATCCATCCAAAAAACCAGAATCGAAATTGATGCCATCCTCCGTGAAGCAACCCTCTTCCGTCTCGCCAGAAGCAGACCGGATGACGTACCGGATCGGAAGGTGGAATGTTTTGGCGAACTCGAAATCCCTCTCATCGTGGGCCGGAACGGCCATGACGGCTCCGGTGCCATAGGAGGCGAGAACATAATCCGCCACCCAAATGGGAATTTTCTCTCCGTTGACTGGATTGATGACCCAAGAACCTAAAGGGGCACCCGTCTTCGTTTTGGCGAGTTCGGTGCGCTCGAGGTCGGACTTTGCGGCACTTTCCTGCCGATACTTCTCCACCGCTTCCCGTTGGGCCGAGGAGGTGAGGGAGGGGAGGAGAGGGTGTTCAGGAGCTAGAACCACGTAGGTTGCCCCGAAGAGGGTGTCGGGTCGGGTGGTGTAGACGGTGATTTTTTCCGTTGAATCGGCTACGGTGAAATCCACCTCAGCACCCTCGCTTTTTCCGATCCAGTTACGCTGCATTTCCTTGAGGGATTCCGGCCACTCCAGGAGGTTCAGGTCCTGAAGTAATCTCTCGGCGTAGGCGGTGATCTTCAGCATCCATTGACGCATGGGGCGCCGCTCAACGGGATGGTTTCCGCGTTCCGAACGGGGCCCTTCCGGGGTGGTGAGAACTTCCTCGTTAGCCAGTACGGTCCCTAGGACCGGGCAATACCAGACGGGGGCTTCGGCCACATAGGCGAGGCCCTTTTCATACAGCTTCAGGAAAATCCACTGGGTCCAGCGGAAGTATTTTGGGTCCGTGGTATCGATTTCGCGGGACCAGTCGTAGCTAAATCCCATGGCTTGAATTTGACGCCGGAAATTATCGACATTCTTTTTGGTGGTGAGGCGAGGATGGGTTCCTGTTTGGACCGCGTGCTGTTCGGCGGGAAGGCCAAAGGCATCCCAACCCATGGGGTGAAGGACATTATGGCCGCGCATCCGCCAGTATCGGGCCACGATGTCCGTGGCGGTGTAGCCCTCCAAGTGTCCAACATGAAGACCGGATCCCGAAGGGTAGGGAAACATGTCGAGGATGTAGCGTTTGGGTTTTTCTGAACCCGGTTCGCCGGGTTGGGCGGCGCGGAAACAGCCGGATTCAGCCCAGCGCTGCTGCCAGCGAGGCTCGAGTTCGGCAAAGGGATAAGGCGCGCGGATTGGCATTTGAATGAAGAGGCGATATTAAACGCAAAGCCTTATGCCAAGTCGAACCTCCCGTCGGCCCGTTTTGTGGATCGCGACCCGCAATCGGGGTAAAACCCTTGAATTCCAAAATATGCTGGGAAATCAATGGAAAGTTTGTGATTTGCATGCCTTGCCAGGGATGAAGGAAATCCGGGAGACCGGTCGAACATTTTTGGCCAACGCCAAGATCAAGGCCCTGGCGGTAAGCCGGGCGATGCCGGATCGCCTAGTTTTGGCAGATGACAGTGGATTGGTGGTTCCATCGATCGGCGGAAAACCCGGTGTTCGGTCGGCTCGCTTTTCGGGTCCTCAAGCCTCTGATGGGAGTAACCGAGCGAAGCTCTTGAAACTGTTGGAAAAGACCCCAGGGAGTAGTCGGAAGGCCTATTTTCAAGCCACTTTGGTTCTGGCTCAAAAAGGTCGTATTCTTGCGGTTCGAACCGGACGAGTTTGGGGTCGGATCACTGAAACCGAGCATGGGATGGGTGGTTTCGGCTATGACGCAATCTTTCAACCGGTTGGCTACAAAAATACTTTTGGACAGCTTTCCGAGCGAACCAAGGATCGCATTAGCCACCGGGCCAAGGCGGTGAAGGGTATTAGGAGATTCTTTAGCTCGAATAATGGTAAAATAAAGCTGAAGGATTCTATTTGATACAATATTTATTGTGCGACAAACAGGCTAAAGAGAGTGTGGCCTATCATTATTGGATCAAGCCCCAACGTTTGGTTATGGGCCAGTAAACGAACGCCCCTTTTCCGACAAGATTGGCCGCTGGAACTGGACCCCACCCGCGTGAATCGAAGCTATTGGGACTATTGTCCCCCATGGCCCAGTAGTCCTTGCCTGGGACGCGATACGTGTCGTCCGGAGAGTTGAGATAGGTTGGGCCTAGAGTGTAGCCGGGATAGCCATCCTTTTGGGCGGCTACACGTCGGCAGGCTGGAGACAGCGCAGGTTGGCCGTTAATCCATAGTTCGGGCGGTTGCACCTGTAAAAGATCCCCGCCCAAGGCCACGCATCGCTTGATATAGTATTGGGATCCCTCAATTCCACGTAGCCGCAGACCGGATTCAATTCCTTCGATGTTTTCCGTGGTGAAAACAAAGGTGTCGGCGCGATCGGGCTTTTTGAACTGATAGATAAGTTTATTGACGAAAAGGTGGTCTCCGGTGGCGGAGCTGAAGTTAGCGAGAACGTCTCCGGTTTTCACCCGGTCGCCGGCCCGGATCCGTAGGCCGCCTTCGCGTGATTCCTGTAAACTAGTCCAGATGGATTCCGTCCAGCCATCTGCCACCACTTCTGTGGTAGTCCAAGGAATGATTCCGAAGAGTCGTGTCTCGCGGACGGAAAGAATATTTCCATCCTGCGGGGCGACCATTCGATGATAGCTTTTCCCTTGGAGGCCTAGATCCAGAATCCGGATCAACGGTCCAGGCGGAGGATTGTTTTCGGGTTGATTGAGAATACCGAGCAAGGTGGGTCGCATCGAGTGGGTTGGGATTTTAAAGGGCTGCAGAATGTAGGCCCTCACCCCAAGCGCCAAAGCGATGGCCACCAAAGCCACTTCGGCATTTTCTTTTCGACCGTGATGCCGCTCGGTTCGCAATAGATCGCCATACTTTTCATCCAGCTGGCGCATGATCTCTGTCCGCTTTTCTCCCGCGATGGTTAACCGTAGCCCCTCACGGCAGAGTCCCCTCGCCTCTTGCAGTCGATTGAGCACCGGTGTCGGAAGGACGTCTTTACCGTAGCGATAACGCTTGGCGAGAAAGTGAGCCACACCCCGGATCTGTTTTCTTTCCGCCTTAGCTCTACCTAAAAAGAAGAGGTCGGTCATCGATCAATCTCCAAAAGCCTTAAGAACCTGCAAGAAAGCTTCCTGCGGAATATTGACCTTGCCGAACTGTTTCATGCGTTTCTTGCCTTCTTTCTGTTTTTCCAGAAGCTTGCGCTTTCGAGTGATATCACCTCCATAACACTTCGCTGTTACGTTCTTCCCCATGCTCTTCACATCTTCGCGGGCGACAATCTTTCCCCCAATGGCAGCCTGGAGGGCTACCTTGAAAAGTTGCGGTGGGATCACTTCCTTGAGTTTGGCGGTCAGCGCCCTTCCTCTCGCGGGAGCCTTATCCCGATGCACGATGCAGGAAAATGCGTCCATGGGTTCCCCGTTGACCAAGATCTCCAACTTCACGAGGTCATCGGCACGGTACGGCCCGTGCTCGTAATCCATGGAACCATATCCACGGGTGATGCTTTTGATCCGGTCGCTGAAATCAACGAGAATTTCGCTTAAGGGAATTTCGGTGCTCAGCATAACACGCTTGGCATCCAAGGAATCGGTCTTGGTTATCTCCCCCCTCTTTTCCCTGACCATCGCCACCAAGTCTCCGATATTCTCATTCGGACACAAAAGAAACACGGTCACCATGGGTTCACGGATTTCCTCAATCACGCTGGGGTCAGGAAGCTGGACGGGATTCTCCACTGAAAGTATTTTTCCACTCGTTAACCGTACCTCGTAAATCACGCTGGGATAGGTCGAGAGAACCTCCATTCCAAACTCCCGGGAAAGCCGCTCTTGGACAATTTCCATGTGGAGTAAACCCAAGAATCCGCATCGAAATCCAAACCCAAGAGCTGGCGAGCTTTCAGGAATGTAGACGAGAGAAGAATCGTTAACCTGTAACTTTCCCAGGGCCAATTTTAGCTTCTCAAAATCATCTGTATTGATCGGGTAGAGACCTGAAAAAACCATTGGCTGGACCTTGCGGAAGCCGGTCAAAGGTTCTTTGGCGGGGCGGATGGCGTTGGTGATGGTATCGCCGATGTCGATTTCTGCGGTGGTTTTGAGGTTGGCCACCAAATAACCAGAATCGCCCGGTCCGAGGCGCTTGCCGGGGGTCATTTTAGGACTGAAGGTGCCTACCTCTTTCACCTCATACTTGCGGCCACTTTGCATCAGCATGATCGGAGTCCCGGCGGTCAATTCTCCGGAAATTACGCGCACGTAGGCAATCACCCCGCGGAACGTGTCAAAGACACTATCGAAAACCAAAGCCTTGAGTTCGGGGGCATCAGCCCCCTTGGGAGGCGGGAGACGGTGTATAATAGCTTCCAAAACATCCCCGATCCCCTGCCCTGTCTTGGCGCTGACCAGAATGGCCTCCTCCCCAGGAATCGCGAGAATCTCCTCCAGCTGTTTCTTTACTCCGGGGATATCGGAACTCGGCAGATCGATCTTATTGATGATCGGAATAAGGGTCAGGCCTTCTTTGTTGGCCAGATGAACGTTGGCCACGGTCTGGGCCTCCACCCCTTGGGCGGCATCCACGACCAGCAGAGCTCCCTCGCAGGCGGCTAGGGAGCGTGAAACCTCGTAGGAAAAATCGACGTGTCCGGGAGTATCGATCAAGTTCAATCGGTAGGTTTGGCCGTCCTTGGCTTTGTAGTTGAGGGTGACGGGATGGGCTTTGATGGTGATGCCGCGTTCCCGCTCGAGATCCATGGAATCCAGGAGTTGGGCCTGCATATCGCGTTCGGCAATCAGTCCGGTGGCTTGCAAGAGGCGGTCGGAAAGGGTCGTTTTACCATGATCGACGTGGGCAATAATGCAGAAGTTGCGGGTGAGAATAGGTTCCATGGGTATTGACTACGAAGTAGGTCAGCCGGCCACTCGTCCTGAGTCAGCCGAGATTCGAAGTTTGCCCACCGCCTGTTTTAGATCGGCCTGCTTGAAAAGACTGGTGCCGGCCACCAAAACATTCGCGCCAGCGGAGACACAACCCGGAGCGGTTTCGTCTCCGATTCCCCCGTCGACGGTGATGTCGACGTTGTAGTTTTGTCGAAGGATGGTTTCGCGGGCCTCACGGATCTTGGGTAAAACTTCCGGCATGAAGGCCTGACCCCCAAATCCCGGGTTGACGGTCATCAGGATGATCTGATCGCAAAGAGGAAAAAGTGGGACGGCGTGCTTCAGTAATGTGGGGGGGTTGATGGCCAATCCGGTCCGGCAACCCATCTCACGAATGGTGGAAAGGGTGCGGGCGACCTGATGGCGAGCTTCCAGATGGACATTGAGGCAGTCGGCTCCTGCCTCAATGAAGTCACGCGCGTAGCGATCGGGTTGTTCGATCATTAGATGGACATCTAAGGTGGCGTCCCCCATGGCCTTGCGCAGGGTGCGAACCATGTTGGCGCCGAAGGAAATATTGGGAACAAAATGCCCATCCATAATATCGACATGAACCCACTCTGCTCCGCTGGATTTGAGTCGGTCCGCCTCCTGCTCGATTCGTCCAAGATCGGCCGCCAGGATAGAAGGGGCAATAATGATCGGGCGGCTGGTCATGGAGTATGATTACCAGATTTCCTGACTCTTTCGATAATTTCCACCTCATACCCTTCCGGGGCATCGAGAAAGGCGAAGCGTGTCCCACTCTCTGTGGCCGTAGGACCCTCCGACCAAGGGTAACCGAGTGAGTAGGCATGCTTTCCAAAAGCGTCCAGATCACTTACCTCAAAGGCAATATGGATAAGATCCGCCGGAACATGAACCGGACCGGAGGTTGGATAGTGACATAGTTCGAGCATTTCACCCCCCCCGGAAGATTGCAGAAACACTAAGGTGCTACCCCTTGGAGAGGTGCTTCGAGAGACTTCCTTCAGCCCGAGGACTTGCGTGTAGAAACAAAGAGAACGATCTAGGTCGTTCACCCGGAATCGAGTATGGAGCCAGCGGCCGACTTTCATGAAATGACATCATTCCCTTTGAAAGGGCTGAGGTCGAACTCGGATTCCGGTCTATCCTCTTTCTTCCTTGGGATCCCGGGAAAGCAGCGAAAGCAAGGCCTCCTTGGGTGGCTTTCCCTTAAAAAGAATTTGATAAAGCTCCTCGGCGACCGGGGCGTCAATCCTCTGGGATTGAAGGATGGGATGGAGTGCCTGGGTAGAGGGCACCCCTTCGCAAATACCCTCCACGGAGCGTAAGGCTTTCTCCAACGAATCCCCTGCCCCGATCCGTTCGCCAACCCGCCGATTGCGGCTTGCGCGACTGTAGGAGGTAAGAACTAAATCTCCCATTCCACTGAGACCATGAAGGGTCTGCTCTTGGGCACCGAAATGGACGGCGATTCGGGTCATCTCTCGCAAGCTTCGGGTGACAAGACCGGCCAGGCTGTTTTCCCCTAGCCCTAGACCTGCACACAAGCCGGCAGCCAAGGCATAGATATTTTTAAGGGCACCGCCCCATTCCACTCCGACCAGATCCCGGGAACGATAAACTCGAAGAAAGGGTCCGTGAAAAATCCCTTGAACCAGACTGGACCATTTGTCGCTCAAACTGGCGGCCACCATGGCGGTTGGTACCTTCTGCCGTAGCTCCCCCGCCAGACTCGGGCCGGAAAGAGCCACCAGGGGTGCTTCCGGCCATTGGGCAGCCACGATCTGGCTGATGCGCTGGCCGGTCACGATGTCGATTCCCTTGCTGAGGCTGACCACCGGAGTTTGCGGAACTTTCATTGGGACGCGCTGCAGAACCTCGCGCACCACTTGAGTAGGGAGCGCGATCACAATCATCTCGGTTCGATCGGAGAATTGATGTCCCCCCTTGTCCAGCCAGTCGACAGTGTGGCCGCCGTCTTGAAGTAGTTCGCCGATCGCTAAGCCCCACGCCCCTTTCCCTAGAATGGAGATGTTCATGACTTCTTTCCTTTTTTAAATCCGCTTTCTTTTCCCTGAATGAGTCTCATGACGTTGTCACGATGACGGATCCAGACCAGCAAAGCCATAACCCAAGCGACCCACTGCAGAGTCGGACGGCCCGGATCGAGCCAAAGTACAAGCAAAGGAAAAGCGGTGGCGGCTAGCAGTGAGGCCACGGAGACGATCCGACTGGCGAGAAAAGTTCCGCCCCATACAGCAGCGACCACGATGCCCACGAGAGGTGTTAAACCCAGAAGAACACCCGCCGAAGTGGCCACTCCTTTTCCCCCGCAGAATCCAACCCACGGGGTGAAAATATGCCCAAGAACAGCAAAAAGACCGGCCGTGACGACCCAAACATCCGCCGGATCGCCCATTTTCCCGGCTAGCCAAACCCCAAGCCAACCTTTCCCAAAATCGAGGGCAAAGACCAGGTAACCCCAGCCCGAGCCGAGTACTCGCCCAACATTGGTGGCGCCGATGTTGCCGCTCCCATGCTTGCGCACGTCCACCCCTTTAAGGCGCCCCAACCAGAAGCCGAACGGAAGAGAGCCCAGAAAGAAGGCTATTCCCAGAGAGATAGGATGCATGGGCACCCCTTGGGGGATGGACGAGTCAGGGTCCTTTCGCAAGGAAAACCCTATTTGCAATTTTTATTTTGGAAACCGACCTCTTTGGGATATGTTCTCCTTCTTATGCCAGAGACGACCTCCAGCCAGCTCAGTGCATCCCAACAGGAGACGTTCCGTAAGGCCAAGGACGCTCTGAGCAGACAGAATCACGACTATATTTTAATGCTTCTCCCTCCTGTTCTGGAGTCGGCACCGGGCTTTCTGGAAGGCCGAAAACTTCTCCGCGCGGCCCAGTTAACCAAAGCTAAATCGGCTTCGAAAATCGAGAAAGGCATGGCCGCGGTGAAGATTGCCCCGATGGTCATGCAGGCCAAGTCAGCGGCGACTAAGTCCCTAGGTTCGGGTTTGGCCAAACTAGAGGAAGCCCTATCGATTGATCCTCAAAGCCCCCAGGCGAACGGCGCTCTGGCGGAATTAGCCTTGGCCAACGATCTTCCAGGAACGGCCATCTTTGCGCACGAGACGATCCGCGCGGCCAAACCCCAGGACACACAAAATCTTCACGGTTTGGCCCGGGCTCTCATTGCCTCCAAACAAATGACCAAGGCTCGGGATGTTTATCAAACCATCATGGAAATGAATCCTACCGATGGTGAAGCCCTGAAGGGCATGAAGGACTGCAGCGCCATGAGTGCCTCTCAGGAGGGTGGGTGGGAAAGATCCACAGATTTCCGTGACTCCCTGAAAAACAAGGACGAAGCGTTGGCGTTGGAGTCTGCTTCCAAGGTCGTGAAAAGTGCCGAGGCCTTGGCCGATCAACTGGCGCGCCTGCATGCGCAGTTCGAAAAAGAGCCCCAAAACGTGACCCTTGCCCGACAGATTGCCGAACTATGCGAGCAGCAGGGTTCCCTCGATCACGCTCTGCAGTGGTTTCAGTTTGCCCACGAGCTGGCGCAGAAAACCGACCCTAACCTGGAAAAGGCGGTTTTCCGCCTTCGTTTGGCCCAGTTGGATTCGGAATTCGAGCAGTCCCAAGCGGCCGGAAGTGATGCCGCCATCTTGGGGGAGATTCAAGGTCGCAAAAAAACGCTGGTTTTGGAAGGAGCTCGGGAACGCGTGACCCGCTATCCCAACGATCTCCAATATCGCTTCGAACTGGGCGAAGCCCTGATCGATAGCGGATTTGACAAGGAAGCGGTTCCTGAACTGCAACAGGCTTTGCGACAACCCTCCGTACGGCACCGGGCCCTGAATCTTCTTGGCCTCTCCTATCACAAGCGTCGTATGCTGGATTTGGCAGCCAAACAGTATGCGTTGGCCGCCAGTGAGATTGTGGCGATGGACAACGTGAAAAAAGATGCCATCTACAGTCTCGGTATGGTCCTGGATGAAATGGGGAAGAAGCTGGAAGCGCTCGAGGAGTTTAAAAAAATCTACGAGATCGACAGCCAGTTCCGCGATGTGGCCGACCGGGTGGAATCGGCCTACCAACAGACTGCCTAAAAAGGCGAAGGCCGGACGGCCTTTTCGCCGCCCGACCTTCGTTCCCATGGAACTCCTGTAAGCCGGATTCTGTGGCTTTCCGGTTGCCCGGAAAGTCGGCAGCCATTTCTCTAACCTGACTTGCGCCAAGTTCCGGTCCGGCGTTTCCGCCATCCCGGTGCGGCACCAACCCGGAGTTGCCCCGCTTGCGCGGGACGGGCGGACCACCCGTGACTCCTGCTCGGCCTTGCACCATCCGTGGTTTATCGTTCCCCGCCGGTTACCCGACGGGTGGTGGGCTCTTACCCCGCCTTTTCACCCTTACCCTCCTTCGCCGAAGCCAAGCAGGGCGGTATGTTTTCTGTGACACTTTCCGTCAACCCCGACTTGCGTCGGGGCTGCCCCCGGTTTCCCAGGGCGGATCGTCCTACGGTGTCCGGACTTTCCTCCCCTTAACTCACCCGAAAGTGGTAAAAGGGCGACTGCCCGAGCTCCAAGTATGATCATAGAAGTAAAAGATCTCCTGGCAATCTTGCCGGAATGCAGACGTTAGGGACGTTGAGGACCTGAATCCGCGATCGTGCCGCAGACTTATTCCATCCAGACCAGCGGATTCCAGGCAAACAGCGTGATCAACTCCAAAACCAGCGCCATCAGGAAAGTCGGGATGAGCAGAGATAACCCCAGGCCCGCGAAAAAAGGAAACTTCGGGTTCTTGGCGTGTTCCTTATAGAAATGAGCCCCCACCGCCAAAACCACGCCCGCCGTCAAGGTTGCTCCCGTAATGATCATGCCAAGTTTTTAGGATTCCTACCTCATCGAGGCAAGACATCCATGCAGAGAAAGCCATGAATTCATTCGATGGGTTTGCCCTTCGGGTCAATCGACCGAATTTCATTCCCTAACCTCACCTGGGCACGACCTTGATGAAAATCTGACGCTTCGTCAAAACTGGTTGGAATCACCAACTCCCCTTTGGGGTTGATGTAACCATATTTTCCGGTGATGCGGTCCGTGGTCTGAATGCGGGCTAACCCTTCATAAAAAGAGCCGGCCCAGGCAAACTTCTTTTCAAAGGGGGATGACCCATCCGGCTTGATGTAGGTCCAAGTTTCCTTGTCCCCTGGAGGTCCGCTCTTCTGCACGGCAGCTAAACCTCCGGAAAACGACTGGGCTTGATCAAAATCTGGTTCGACCACCAGTTTTCCTTTGGCGTCCACAAATCCCCACTTGGCCCCGTCTTTCACACAACCGAAACCCTCCTGAAAGGGGCGGGCCCAGGAATACTCGGCTTCAATGGCCCACCTCCCCTGCGGATCAATATAACCGAATTTTCCGGTGAGATGATCCCCTTCTGAAGCGGGGGCTAGATTTTCAGAGAACTCTCCGGCCCAAGTGAAACGGGGTGGGATCTTCCAATTACCGGCCTTGTCGATGTACCCCCAAGTCTTGTCCATCCGGGCGGCGGCCACTTCGTGTTGAAATGGTTTCACCTCCAAAAACTTGGGCTCGACGGCCCAACTTCCATCGGGCGAGCGAAATCCCCACTTGCCGGAATCCCCCTTGGCGGGAGCCGGCCCCTTCGAGAAAAGCGCCTGTTCCACATCCTCGTTGCCCCATGCATGGAACGAGATGAGGACCATCGCCGCAATCCAATGCCTCCACCATTTCATCTCCTCTGAAATAGAAGCCCCCTCGAAGCGGTCAAGGGAGGGCTGGCGCTTTGACGGATTTTAAGGATGATGACTGGATGATAACCCGCCTGCGCTTTCCCATGCTTTTGCCCTTGTTTCTCCTCTTGGGGGTCTCTTTTACCCAAGCCCAAGACGCCAACTTTGAGGCGGGCGCCTCCCCTTATACTCCGCAGCAACTTCATGAGCTTCTAGCTGGGCAAAATCGGCAGGGAGTGATGAATTTCTTTGATCGAATGCCCAACCACATCCGGGGGGAGGATTGGTTTTACGAGCATCTCATGATTTATATCCCCGACCAGGATCAGTACTACACCGTGGCGGTGGTTTGTTTTTCTCGGGCCGATGGACGGGTCTGGCAGGTGGTTTGTTATCCGAACTGATTTTAGATAACCTGACTTCATGTCGATTTTTGGCGCGCTTAGCTCAGTGGTAGAGCGGCTGCCTTACACGCAGTTGGTCGGAGGTTCAAATCCTTCAGCGCGCATCCCCATCACGTTGGTCGTCGCTCTCTTTTTTGCCATGCCTTCAGTCCATTCGACGGATGCCCTCACCCTGCCCGGTCCGGTGTATGTCATCCCTATTCAGGGGGAGATTCAAAAAGGCTTAGTCTACATCGTTCGACGTGGAGTGAAGGATGCCTTGGAGGCCCAGGCCTCCGCTTTGGTTTTGGACATGAACACTCCGGGTGGCGAGGGCGAGGCGATGAAGGAGATTATGGCTGCGGTGGCCAAATTTGAGCCCTCCGAAAGAACTTTTACCTACGTCAATAAAGAGGCTTTTTCCGCCGGGGCGTTTATCTCCGCCTCCACCCGGGAGATCTGGATGGCGCCGGGAGCGATCATTGGCGCTGCTTCCCCGGTCACCCTCGGACAAGAGGGCCCCAAGGAGTTGCCTCCCAAATTTGTTTCGGCCTACGCCGCGATCATTCGATCGGCCGCTGAGCAGAATGGTCACAATCCCGCCGTGTTTGACGCCATGGTCAACAAACAGACCGGACTACGGATCGAAGGACGTGAGATTGTAGCCAAAGGAGATATTCTCACCCTGACGACCCATGAGGCGATGCAGGAGGTCGGTCATCCTCCGAAACCTCTTCTCGCCGCCGGGGTGAGCCCGAGCCTGGAAAAGTTGCTGCACCAAAAAATGGGCAAGGAGGTCAAAATCGTTCGGGTGGAACCTACCGGTTTCGAGTCCGTGGGTCGCTTCATTGTTTCTCTGGCTCCCCTTCTTCTGGGGGCAGCTTTCCTCTTTGGGTACCTTGAGTTCAAAACCCCGGGATTCGGCGTCTTTGGAATTCTAGCCGCTTCTTGCGGGCTGATCTTCTTTTTCGGTCACTACATTGCCGGTTTGTCCGGCTACGAAAACCTGATCCTGATCGGGTTAGGCCTAGGTCTCATCGCCGTGGAATTCATGCTTTTCCCTGGAACCCTTCTGCCTGGGCTGACCGGACTGGCCTTGGTGCTTTATGCACTCCTGAACACCATGGCAGACCGCTACCCCCGCGATCCCATCCTCCCAACCTTGGGTGAAATTTATTTTCCTCTGGTGAAACTGTCTTGGGGGTTCTTTGGGGGATTGATCGCCATTGTTCTGGCCGCCCGGTTCCTGCCGGAGACATTCCTCTTTCGCCCATTTCGCCTCAGCGTGACCTCTCCGCCCGCACCCACCCCGCTTCCCTTGTCCCTTCACGTCGGGGCCCGAGGCAAAGCTCTGACGGATCTCCGCCCCAGTGGAACCGCTCGTTTCGGGAAGCAGGATCTGGACGTCCTGGCCGAGGGCCATTTCATTCCCAGGGGAGCAGCTATCCAGGTGCAAGCACTGGAGGGCTCGATTGTTCATGTCCGCCCTTTAACGACGAAGGGAAGGAAGCGCTAATTTTCCCATCCAATGGGACTTTCCCCTTCGGGAACTCTCCATTAATCTACCCTTTATGCCTATTCTTCTCTTGATTGCGGTCGGGGTGGTCGCCCTGGTCTTCGGAGTCATTCTACTTAATTTTTTCGGACTTTGGTTACGGGCCCTCACCTCAGGTGCTTCGGTTAGCATCCCCACCCTGATCGCCATGCGGCTTCGGGGAATCCCAAACTCCCTGATCGTTAATGCGAGGATCACCGCCGTCCGCGCTGGAATCCAGGTCTCCACCGCCCAACTGGAGACACATTTTTTGGCAGGCGGAAATGTTGACCAGGTCATCCGGGCCCTCATCGCGGCAGATAAGGCAGGCATCAAACTCGATTTCAACCGCTGCTGTGCGATTGATTTGGCCACTTCCGGATCAGGCAAAACAGTTTTTGACGCCGTGCGCACCAGTGTGAACCCCAGGGTGATCGACTGCCCCGCGGTCAGTCAGAGCGGAAAAAACACCATCGATGGCGTGGCCAAAGACGGCATTACCGTTCGGGCCAGAGCCCGCGTGACGGTTCGTTCGAATCTCGATCGTTTTGTTGGTGGAGCGACTGAGGAGACGATTATCGCACGAGTTGGAGAAGGAATCGTCCGAGCCATCGGATCCAAGGAGACCTATAAAGGGGTCCTCGAGAACCCGCAGGACATTTCCAAGGACGTGTTGAATCGGGGCCTGGATGCAGGCACGGCTTACGAGATTCTTTCCATCGATATCGCCGATGTCGACGTGGGAGAAAATGTCGGTGCCAAACTCCAGGCCGAGCAGGCCGATGCGGACAAGCAGGTGGCGCAGGCTAAGGCGGAAATGCGCCGGGCCGCCGCCGTGGCCGTGGAACAGGAAATGCGCGCCAAGGTCGTCGAGGCGGAAGCTCAGGTCCCCCTCGCCATGGCGGAGGCTTTTCGCAAAGGAAATCTTGGGATCATGGAATATCAAAAAATCCGCAATGTTTCCGCCGATACGGAGATGCGCTCCGCCATCGCCAAGGATTCAAGTAAGCCCGGAGCAAAATAACTTTTCGGACGACTCATGGAGTGGATCGTTCCGGTTCTCTTTGTCCTCGCCACGGCCGCCCAATGGTGGTTGAAGCGTCGGCACAATTCTGAAGAGCAGACTCCTCCGCCCTCCACGGATACCGCTAAGTCCAACCCGCCCGTCGCAGACGCTGAGCCCATCAACGATTTTGGAGATCTGCTCGAGGCTCTGGGTAGACGTCGGTACGAGAGTCCTCCTGCGACTGTTCCTCCACGGACATCCCAACAGCAAGCCACTCCTCCTCTTCTGGTTCTGCCACCCCCCCCTCCAGCGCCGATTCAGCTCGCTCTCACGACGAATCAGGTTGTGATGAGTAAGAGTCCGGAGGGAAAGCAAAAACCCCACCCCCGCACTCCACGAGGACGTCCCCTGCCGCATTTACGTTCTAGGCTGCGGGAAGCGGTCGTGATGTCCGAAATACTCGCCCCGCCGCTCGCTTTGCGCTGAACTATTTCCCATGCCCAACTCCTCACGAAAAGTCCCGGTGGCCCTCATTCAGATGGCCTGCTCACCGCAACCGGAAAAGAATCTCAAGAACGCCCTAGACCGTATTGCCGTGGCTGCCAGACAGGGAGCCAAACTGGTTTGCCTTCAGGAGCTGTTTCGTTCGCTCTATTTCTGCCAAAAAGAGGATTACGAATGCTTTGATTTGGCGGAGACCATCCCGGGTCCAACGACCCGTCTTCTGTCGCAAGCGGCCAAAAAACATAAAATCACCCTAGTTTCGAGTCTTTTTGAGAAACGGACAGGCGGCCTCTACCATAACACCGCGGTGGTATTTGGTCCGGATGGAAAAATCCTCGGAACCTATCGCAAGATGCATATTCCCGATGACCCCGGTTTTAGTGAGAAGTTTTATTTCGCCCCTGGTGACACAGGTTTTCAGCCCATCGATACCCCTGTAGGCCGACTGGGTGTTTTGGTATGTTGGGACCAGTGGTATCCGGAGGCGGCGCGCCTGATGGCCCTTCGCGGTGCGGAAATCCTTGTCTATCCAACCGCCATTGGATTGGCTCGCAGCGAAAAACGTGAGCTCCATCGGGTTCAGCTCGGAGCTTGGCAGACCATCCAAAGGAGTCATGCGATTGCCAATGGAGTCTATGTGCTTTCCATTAACAGGATTGGTCGGGAAGATCATTTAGATTTCTGGGGAACTTCTTTCGTCAGCGATCCTTTCGGGCGGGTTATGGCTCAGGCGTCGAGCGATAAAGCTGAAATCGTCCGCGCTACATTGGATCTAGATCAGATCGGTATCACCCGTCAGCACTGGCCATTCCTTCGTGATCGCCGAATTGATGCCTACGGCGGACTGGATCAACGCTACCTGAATACTTGAAAAACCCGTCGAACACCTCGATCGACTGGTCGCAGTACCGCCTGCCCGCCGAATGGGAGAAGCATGAGGCTACTTGGCTGGCCTGGCCCCATAACGAGGCCACTTGGCCCGGATTGTTGGAGCAGGTTCAGGAAACCTACTTGGAGATCATTCGGGCCTTAATTCCCGGGGAGCGGGTTTATCTTTTAGTCAACGACTGTGAATCGTCCTCTCTCATCGGCGAGCGTGTTCGACGCGCCAAACTGGATTCGCCCAATCTTAAAATCGTGCAGATACCCACCGACGATGCCTGGTTGCGTGACAGCGGTCCGATTTTCATGCTGCACCGTCAAAAAGGCCATCCACCCCGGGTAGCTCACGACTTCACTTTTAATGGTTGGGGTCAAAAATACACCCCTTGGGACTCGGATGACCGCGTTCCCTTGGGGGCGTGCCCCATGACGGAAACTCCATTTGAAACACATGATTTTGTTTTGGAAGGTGGATCCATTGATACAGACGGGCAAGGCACACTCCTGACTACCGAGGCGTGCCTTTTGAACCCCAACCGTAACCCCAGCCTCAACCGCTCCCAGATTGAGGAGAAGCTTCGTCATTGGCTTGGGGTTCGTCAGATCGTTTGGCTCAGCGATGGATTGGAGGGCGATGACACCGACGGACATGTGGATGACTTAACCCGTTTTCTCGCCCCGGGAGTGGTGTCGACGGTGGTGGAGCCTGACACCAAGGATGTTAACCATGCCCCGCTCGCCGAAAATCTGGAGCGCCTGCGTCATGCCAAGGACGCGAAAGGACAACCCCTAAAAGTGATCGAAATACCCATGCCGCCCCGTGCGGATGGACCTCATCACCGCAACCCCGCCAGCCATGCCAATTTTTACATCGGCAACGCGGCCGTACTTGTTCCTATTTTCAACTCCCACACTGATAAAATCGTCCTGCAACAGCTCCAACCCTACTTTCCTGATCGTAAAGTGGTCGGAATTGACTGTCAGGCCTTGGTCGGCGGATTGGGGGCCATCCATTGCATCACCCAGCAGATGCCGGCCATTCAGGCATGATTAGCTATTTTCGCTTCGCTTGAGCACAAAACCGTCGCGTAAGCGGGATTGAGTGTCGGGGTTTTTTTCCCTAGGGTTCATTTTCTATGAAACCATTACGGATCGGACTTCCCTCGGGCAGCCTGCAGGAAGCGACGCTCGAGCTCTTTCGAAAGGCGGGGTACTCGATTGCTCGAGGATCGCGGACCTATCGTCCTTCAATTGATGATCCGAATTTTGAAGTCCGTCTCCTGCGCGCCCAAGAAATCGCCGCCTACGTGCAGGATGGTTTTCTGGATCTTGGTCTAACCGGCAGTGATTGGATTCAGGAAACGCGTGCCAAGGTTCAGGTCGTTTCCACTCTGCGTTTCAGCAAGGCCACCGCACAACCGGCCCGCTGGGTAGTGGCGGTGCCCAATCGTTCCCCGATCCGACGTCCCTCCCAATTAAGGGGAAAACGCATTGCCACGGAGGCGGTAGGCCTGGTCCGGCAGTATCTGGCGAAACACAAGATCAAGGCCAAAGTTGAGTTTTCCTGGGGAGCCACCGAGGTGAAGGTTCCTGAACTTGCGGATGCCGTGGTGGATATCACGGAAACCGGATCCTCCCTAGCGGCCAATGGTCTGCGCATTTTGGATACCATCCTAGAGTCCTATCCGCAATTGATCGCGAACCGCAAGGTCTGGACGCGTTCCGCTGACCGGATCCGGATCAATACCCTGGCCATGCTGCTGGAAGGTGCTCTCCGTGCCAGAGATCTGGTTGGGCTCAAGATGAACGTTCCCCGGCGTTGCCTGCACTCGGTCAGTGCAGCCTTATCCTCTCTCCGCGATCCCACCATCTCTCCTTTGGCCCGTGAGGGTTGGGTAGCAGTGGAGACCGTGATGGAGGAAAAGGTGGTCCGCACCCTGATTCCCCGCCTCAAGGTTCTGGGGGCGGAGGGAATCATCGAGTACCCGCTGAATAAAGTTGTCACCTAAGTTTCGCATCGCCACGATGCACGTATGGGTTCCATCAAGAAAAAGCGGAAGTCTAAAATCGCGAAGCACAAGCGCCGCAAGCGTAGTCGCGCGAACCGCCATAAGAAGCGTCTCCGTTACAAGACCTGAGTCTTGGGCGCTCGTCGCCCTGCTTGGGTTCATAACGGGTACTTTTGCCGCTGAACCGGTCCGTAACGACCGGGTCGATGCCGCCTTGCACTTTACCGAGGGACGCCGAGCTGATGTCTTAGGACAAAGTGAGGTTGCCTATGAGGCTTACGCCAAAGCGCTCGCATCCGACCCTTCCTCCCGGCAGGCCGCCTTGGCCAAAGCGGCCACCTTGCTGGATCTTCGACGATCTTCCGAAGCTCTGGAGATTTTGCAGTCCCTCCCCTTAAACCCTTCGGATGAACCCGAGCGATGCACCCTACTCTGTCTCGCCTTAGTCGCTGAAAAACACGGGGAAGCGGCCGTGATTGCCCAACGAGACGCCCTAACCTCCCTGGCAGGATGGAATGTGGATGACCCCGAGCGGATTGCCCGGGTAGCGGAGGGCCTACTCCGCTCGAGCCTTCTCCTCTCCCGAAAATCACAACGCGAAGTAGCCGCTTCCATTCTTCCGGCATTTATCCGGGCGGCCGATCTTGATCCGGGAATATCCGGAGTCACTCTTCGCGCAGCGGAAATTGCCTTGGCGGCGGATGACCTGCCTACCGCCTTGCGATATCTGGGGGCTTTTGAGGAAGAGAAAGCTGATGAAGGCGCTGTCTTGGAACAATTGGCCGCCGTTCAGCTTTTGAGTGGGATGAAGGAGGAAGCTGAGAAGACCTTGCGCAAGGTGGAATCCGTTAAACCGGGTCGGTCCAACCTTTATCCCGTATTGGCCAATCTTTATGACGAATTGAATCTAACCGCCCGAGCTGAGATTTATCGGGTTCTGGCACTGAACACGACTCATCCACCGGCAGTATCCGATTTTCTTCGATTATCCCTCCTCCAGCTTAAACAGAACCAGCCACGAAGAGCTTTCCGGACCCTAGAACTAGGAGCCACTTTTTATCCGGACTCCATTCAACTTCTGTTGGTTCAGGGCTTGGCGGAAAAAGCCCAAAATCGCATGTCGGAAGCGGCGGCAACTTTCGCCAAGGTAGAACGTCTGGCCCAGAATCGACCTGAAATTCTGGATGCAGGTTTCTATTATGAATACGGCTCGGCCAGCGAACAGGCGGGTCAACCCGCCCGCTCTGAAGTGGCCCTAAAAAGGGCGATTCAACTAAATCCAGCTCACCACCCTTCCTTAAATTATCTTGGGTACATGTGGGCGGAACGGGGACACCACCTGAAGGAGGCCATGGCGCTGATTGAAAAAGCGTTGGAGCTTTCTCCTGGAAACCCCGCCTATCTCGATAGTCAGGCTTGGGCGCTTTATCGTTTGGGTCATGCGCAGGAGGCTCAACCTCTCCTTGATGAGGCCCTACGCATGGTTCCGGATGATCCCACCCTACTGGAACATTCGGGGGATATTTATGCCAAACTTGGTCAGTCTGATCTGGCAGTGACCGCTTACCGCAAGGCGCTTGTCGTGGGTGGTCCAGTGGTTCCTTTGCGTGACAAAATTCGCGCTACTAGTTCTAAAATCAGTAAGCGCTGATGGATTAAGCTCCGATCTTCGTCGGATCCCCTCCCCAACCCGCCACCTTGGCTTTAGCAGCCATCTCTTCGGCCTCCTTGATTTTCCCCGCTCGACCAAAAGCCAGGGAAAGACTGCTGTACGCGAGTTGATCTTTCGGTCGAAGTTCAATGAGCCTCTTCAAGCAAAGGATGGCTTCCTCCAAAATCTCAAGCTTCACCAATGCCATACCCAAGGACTGCCAAGCTTCTGCATGGGTAGGATCGATCTGGGTGGCTTGGCGATAATGTTCGGCCGCTTGCCCCATCTCTCCCATTGCCAAGGCCAAATGCCCTTCTTCCATTGCCTGCTCAACTGAAAGACTCATCGGGTTTTCAGCATGGCTGACAGAACAGCTCGTGCCGAAACATCTTTGGACTTTGCCACGACCTTCCATCCTGCTTGGCGCGCTGTTTTAGCGGTTGATTCCCCGATGACTGCTGTTTTGGTTCCAGTAGCCCAAGATTTGCTCATCAATCTATGGAACCTCTCTGCCGCTGTTCCACTGGCAAAGACGACCCACTCTGCGCCATCAGTTTGAAGCTTCTGTAAAATGACCTTAGGCGGACGAGATGGAGCGATGTTCCTGTACATCAGGATTCTCTTCACAGAAAAACCACGCTTTTGTAACGCGTCCAAGAGAACACCTTCTTCCGCACTTCCAGTACAATGAAGCACCCCCTGATCTTTTTTTCCTGGCCAGTGTTTGGCTAACGCTGTGGCACCAGGGCCTGGTCCAATGAAATCCACGCCTAATCCGTGCTGTCGGCAGATCTGGGCAGTAGAAGGTCCCACGACCGCAACACTTTTGCCTGCAAGCTTTCGAATATCCCCGACCGCATGAAGTAACGCGCGAACTCCCGCTCCACTCGTGAAAGCAATCCAGGTTGCATTCTTTAGATCTCTTTCCCAACAGTGTTTCATGGGAATTTCTTGTATCTGAGTCATGGGCATTTCCCAGACCTCCGCTCCCTCCTCCTCAAAGACTTCTCGCCATCCCTTCGCTAGCGCGGAACTCACGGTCAAAATCACCCTCTGGCCTGAAAGCTTCCCTTTGGATTGCCGCCCGATCTGGTGACGCAGAGCAACCACATCCCCAACCACCACGATGGCGGGCGGACGGATCTTCATCTTTTTGGCACCCTCCAGCATTCTTCCGACGGTAGAAAATAAGGTTTTCTGAGTTGGTAGAGTGCCTTGTTCGATGAGGGCCATCGGCGAACTTTTGGTAAATCCGCATTCCATGGATTCCCGAAGGAAAGTCCCCAACCCCTCCACCGACATGAAGCCCACCAAGGTCTTGCCCTCCAAAGAGCCCTTGGCCTTGGCACCGATTCGAAAAGCGACTTCCGTGCTGACTCCTCGGTGGGTGACAGGAATTCCGGCAGCCGCAGGCACGGCTACACCAGAGGTAACGCCGGGAACCACCTCAAAGGGAATGTTTCTTTGGGCTAACCAGATCGCCTCTTCTCCTCCCCGGCCAAAGACAAAAGGGTCTCCCCCCTTGAGTCTAACTACTCTCAAGCCCTTTTTGGCCTTCTGAGACAATAGACCGCATATCGTCTCCTGCTCCGTGCGCCGACCGCCGGGCATCTTGCCGACATCCAATAGTTCTGCCCCATCTCGAGCCCAACTCAGGATCGCCGGATTTACCAAACGATCGAAAAGCACCACATCAGCATTTCGGAGAAGTTGCTGGCCCCTCACCGTGATAAGTCCAGGAGCCCCCGGGCCGGCACCCACAATCCATACTTTTCCGTGCTTACCCACGTTGCATTTCCTCCGCGAGACGGAAACCTAGGAGTTCAGCTTCGGTAGTAGGAGCCTCCATTTGAGCCCGCAAAACACCACCCCGGGGGTTGGGAACGGCCACCTGCAGATGTAGGGTTCGGTTCGATAGGATTTGGGCAAAAGCACCCAGGGATTCGGAGCATCCACCTCCCCATTTTTGGAGGAATCCCTTTTCCGCGGTCACACAGGCTCTCACCTCCGTTTGATCGAGTTCTCTCAGGATTTCACG